>Ga0315540_10000188_pt1 | contig 33746 bp, 29 predicted proteins | sample SalMarSW160110MG_FD_203677 | JGI IMG/M metagenome (GOLD analysis project Ga0315540, IMG submission 203677) | Salt marsh sediment microbial communities from the Plum Island Ecosystem LTER, Massachusetts, United States - Salt Marsh Sediment SW1601-10 ...
AAACGAAATCTATGCTTGAAGACCAAATAAGCGGAGAAGAATATTTGGTTTCGAACACATATATAATTCCTAAGGAAGTCAGTAAACATTCTTCCGTAATTTCGGAAGAAAATGTTCAGAAACATCTTGATTCTATAAATGATATAGCATATGCACATCATTTTTCGGATGAAGAAATTGCCAGGCATATAGAAGAAATTCAGAGAGGAATTAGCATTTCAGCATTATTTAAAGAGATTAATGGTTACACAAATATTACTGTGATTACAAGGGATTTTCCCTCTTTACTATCAAAAATTTGTGGGGTTCTTTCCATAAATGATCTCAACATTCACGATGCTAAAATTTTTACAAGGAAAGACGGTATAGTAATTGATACCTTTAATGTAACAGATTTTCGTTCTCACAATAAAGTTAGTAATGATCGTTACAATAAAATTGAAAATGATCTCGATGCCGTTGTTTCCGGATTGTTAAAGCTTAATGCAGAAATAGCGAGGATGAAGAACAGATGGTGGCGAATAGAAAATAAATTTTTTAAAAGAAGTGGAAAAGTCAAAATCGTTTTTGAAGAACAAGAGAAGTATACTATAGTTGATATATATTCGCCCGACAGGCTGGGATTTCTTTACCAGGTAACCAGCAAAATGAATGAACTTGGCCTGATGATTTATTTTGCAAAAATCTCCACCAGAAGTGATGATATTGTGGATTCATTTTATGTTCTGGACAGAACCGAAAAGAAAATATCCATTAATGATTATCAATTTATTAAATCAGAGTTAATGAAAACCCTCTCTTTAATGTTATAGGAATTACAGTGAATTTTATGGAAAAAGAAAAACCAATAGGTGTATTTGATTCAGGTATCGGCGGTTTGACGGTTGTGAAAAGACTTGCTTCAGCTTTGCCAACAGAAAACATTATATATTTTGGAGATACAGCACGCGTTCCTTATGGTTCTAAATCCAATGCAACTGTTATTGAATATGCAATTCAGGATGCAAGATTTTTAATGAACAAAAACGTAAAAGCAATCGTTGTTGCCTGTAATACAGTATCATCAGTTGCAATGAAAGAACTTGGAGAAGCTTTTAACGTTCCGATTATAGGAATGATTGAACCCGGTGCGAAGTTTGCAATTGGCCACACTAAGAACGGAAAGATCGGGGTAATAGGAACAAGGGCGACAATTAACAATCACGCGTACTCAAATGCTATAAAAAAACATAATCCTGAAATAGAAGTTTTTGAAAAAGCGTGCCCGTTGTTTGTGCCACTGGCTGAAGAGGGCTGGATAAAAGAAAAAGCTACTTACGAAATTGCCGAAGATTATCTTAAAGAGTTGAGGAAACTTGAAATAGATACTCTGGTTTTGGGCTGTACTCATTATCCAATTCTTGCAAAAGTTGTACAGGAAGTAATCGGAAAAAATGTAACACTTGTCGATTCGGGAATAGCCTCTGCTGAAGTTGTGAAGAATGAACTCAAAAGAGTCGGATTTGAAACTAATTCTAATGTAACCGGTCATCACGATTTTTATGTAAGCGATATTCCTCTAACATTTAAAGAGGTCGCGGAATTATTTCTTGGAAACCCCGTTAAGGATATTCATAAAGTAGAAATAGAACACATCGCTGTTGATTAACAGAAAAAGTTAAAGCTTAAAATTTTTTTAGCCCTCAAAAATTTTTTTTAATTCTTCTTTGTTCCTTGTTTTTCCTAACGCCAAAATTAATTTTATCCTCGCTTTCTGTCCGTTGAGATATTCAGCAAACATGACCCCAATACTGTGCAACCATTTACCAGCTCCGGGATAGCTATAAATATCGAGAGTTTCTCCGGCAGGACAACGGGAGACAAGTACAACGGGTATATTTTTTTCGACCGCATATTTAATTCCCTCAAAAGCAGCAGGAGGAACGTTTCCAACACCAAGCGCTTCAACAACAATACCTTCAACCCTGCTATCGGCAGAATACTTGAAAAATTTTTCACTCATACCTGCATAGACAGTTAGCAAATCAACGTTTGATATAATTTTGTCTGGTTGAATTGTTTCGAGTTTAAATGGTGGTCGGTTAATTGTTACTTTCCCATCTTCAATCAACCCAAGTGCTCCAAAATCGAGACTGCGGAAGGTATCTATTTCATCAGTGTAAGTTTTGGTTACTTCACTGGCAGCGTTGACTTCGCTGTTGAGGCAAACAAGTACACCGAGATTTCTACAGTTTTCATCCAGGCAAACATGAATGGCATCAAGGAGATTTCTTGGTCCATCCCAGTCTGATTCCGAACTATTTTTCATTGAGCCGATTAATACAATAGGAATTTCAGTTTTTATAGTAAGGTCGAGTAAGTAGGCAGTTTCCTCAAGCGTATCTGTGCCATGAGTAACAACAACACCGGAGTAGTTTTCATTTTTAATCAGATTTTTTATTGTATTTGATAACCGGAACATTAGTTCGGGGGTCATATGAGGGCCGGGGTATTTCCCGAAATCGTAACAAGTGATATCGGCTAATTCTTTTGCCTGCGGAATTTTTTCAAGCAATTCTGCACCTGAATAACTTGGGACAGCACCGCCGGTTTCCTCATCAATTTTCATTGAGAATGTACCGCCGGTAAAAACAATCAGAATTTTTTTGAGATTCATAAAAATCAATAATAGTTATAAATAACTTACAAAATATATCGGCATTTTTATTTGTTTACAATTCATGAATACTACTTTTTCTTGCTGTGGCACAACTCTCCCGAGTTTACCCTTTCTTTCTCTCACTTCAGGAGACGTGAGGAACAATGGGTTTAACATCTTTAATATTGACTTGAACAAAGAGACATTTCAGGTTATTTTTAACAAGTTAATAAATTTAAGGAGAATATGTAATGTTAATGGTACAGGATGTTGATTTGACTCCAAACCCACAGGCACTAAAGTTTATTTTAAATGATAATTTATTGAGAGTGGAAACCAGGCAATTTTCAAATAAGGAAGAAGCACAATCAGATCCGCTTGCAAAAGGAATATTTGAGATTGAAGGCGTAGCTTCGGTTTTTTATATGGATAAATTTGTTACGATCGAAAAGAAAAAGGAAGCAAACTGGGGACAAATACAGAGACCGTTTATTAATTTTCTGAAAGCTTTTGATAAAAATTTAATTCCGGAAGAGAAGGGAGTTAAGCCTCTCGATGAAAATGCCGGCGAATTAATGGTGAAAATAAATAAAATTCTTGATCAAAAAGTAAGACCTGCTTTGGCGGGTGATGGCGGAGGTTTGCAGGTTTTAGGTGTTGAAGGATTTAAAGTTAAAATTCGTTACCAGGGTGCCTGCGGTACCTGTCCCACAGCAATAAGTGGAACTTTAATGGCAATTGAAAGTTTGTTGAAAAGAGATATAAATCCTGCATTGGAAGTTGAAAGTGCATAAATAATAAATATTGTGAACTATTAAGGGAAAAAAGTACTTTTAATTTCTTCCCCTTTTTTTTGTTTTTCATAAATTGATGATGGACAAAATACCCCGTAAGTTTATTTAAATGGAAAAATCAGAAAGTATATATTATGCCACTGCTACTATAGGCGAAATAAAGTTTGATATTTTTTCAACGCGAAAGGGGATAAAAAAAATACATCTCAATAAAAAATCTTCGCAAATTAACTCACAGGAAGCAACAAAACTTTATGCTGACGATCCTTTTATGTTTAATATTTTTACCCAGCTAACAGAATACTTTAACCTGAAGAGAAAAAAGTTTTACGTTCCCCTCGATATTGAAGGCACTAAATTCCAGATTAAGGTATGGAATGAATTAAAGAAGATTCCTTACGGAAAAACCGCTTCCTATAAAGATATTGCTATTGCAATTGGAAATGTAAAAGCAGTACGTGCTATCGGAAGAGCAAACGGGAAAAATCCCGTACCTATTATTATTCCCTGTCACAGAGTTATTGAACATTCCGGAAAGCTTGGCGGTTATTCAGGCGGAGTTGGTATTAAAGAAAAACTTCTTGAGCTTGAAGGAAGTTTGAGTATGGAATTGTTTTAAAATAATTATATCTATTCTTAATGATTTAACTAATAAATAATGTTTCAGCAAAATTAATATTTAGGTGTTACGAATATGCAAGACAATTTAATTACCATAACAATAATGATATTAATCGGTGTCTTTTTGTCTGAATTAGTTGCTATTTATCAACTGCATAAGCTGAAGGGAAATATTAATAATGGGAGTAATCATAATACGGATTATTTTGATTTAAAATTAAGACTACATTCACTCCAACTTACAGTGATTTTCGCAACATTTCTTATTGTATTTCTTGGGTGGAATATTAGAGAACAAATTGTAAATTCTATAAAAACTGAAATAAGTGGCCAAATTGAACCTGATATAGAATCAATAAAATCCAAGGCTGATTTTTTGAAATCTAACTACGATTCTCTTAACATAGATCTGACAAAAAAGATATCTGAAGTAAATCAACTTAGTAAAAATTACGCCATTTTGATGAAGGATTATGATAACCTAAATAACTTAATGAATAGAAAAATTGAGCATCTTAGTACATTATTGAATATTTATTTAGTTCCTAATCTTGTATTTGATTTCAAAAAAGACTCAACAAAATATTATTTTAATAACCTAATCCCAGTTAATGCTAAAAAATTGCCAGAATTTAAGACACTACCTTTTATAAGCATTCAAACCGATTGGGGGCTTGGATTACATATTGATATGCTAACTAAAGATTATAATAGTCGTTTCTCCAGTTAATGTATTAGCGACAGAAGAATTTAAACCTGGGAAATTTACTATATGGATTATTCCACAAAATTAGCATCCAATGAGAATATAAATTCATTTATAAATAGTATTCAATGTTAAAAATAAAAATGGGATTCACTTTTAAAGCAAATCCCACGTTAGAACATATTTAATATCACGCAACCATTTCAGAATCTTCATCTATCTCAACTACCTCTTCTTCATCCTCATTTCTGAAAAAGATCTGACCATTCTGGCTTGCCAGTATTTGATTCAATTCATCCTGAAAGAAAAATTTATCTTTTCCAAATGCAGGACGAAGCTGATCGTACCAGGTTGCCTTTGGATCGAACTTTGCAAAGAAAGGCCGCTTGCACCATTCAGGATTTCGTGCCTGTAAAAGAGTAAGTACAAAAACTTTTTCTCCTCTTACATCAGCAACACCTTCAATTGCAATTTTTCCCGGAAGAGCTGACATTGACGGACCCCTTACCGTTCTGCTGAGACCGGAAACCTGTTTATATGCTTCCCTGTAAATTTCATAAGCTCTGATAAGAGGAATTTCAAAATAATTTTTTGCTCCTGTGTTTCTTTCTACGAAGAAATAATAAGGTATGCAGCCAAGCTTAACCTGGTCTCTCCACATTTTTGCCCAGACATCAGGGTCATCGTTAATGTGTTTAATAAGAGGGGACTGGGTTCTTATTTGTGCGCCGGTATTTCTGATCCTGCGAATTGCTTCGTGTGAAACTTCAGTAGATAATTCTTTCCAGTGATTGTAGTGTCCCATTATTGCCAGGTGTTTTCCTGCATTAACTATTTCTTCAAATAACTGAATTACACCTTCGGCATCGTGATCAGTTACATATTTGTATGGCCAGTATGCGACTGATTTTGTTCCGATCCTGATAGACTGAATATGATTAAATTCAGGTGCGAGCAGCGGCTCAATATAGATTTTTAATTTTTTAAGACTCATTATCATCGGGTCACCGCCTGTAAATAAAATATCAGTTACTTCCTTGTGCTCTCTTAAATAATCCTGGAACCTGTTTGATTCGTCAGTTGCAAATCTCAGATCATTCATTCCTACAAATTGTGCCCAGCGAAAACAGAATGTGCAGTAAGCGTGGCAGGTTTGCCCGCTCGAAGGAAAAACCAATGTTGTTTCTCTATATTTATGTTGAACACCGGGAACTGGTATACCTTCCAAAGATGGAACATTTGCTGTCATCTGTCCGGCAGGGTGGGGATTCAGTTCAAGCCTTATATCATTTGCTAAATTTGTCACTTCTTCAACAGAAGCTCCGCTTTTCAATAATTCAGCCATCCTGTCGAACTGGTCGTCGGTAAGCATTTCTTTCTGCATAAATGTAAGCTGAAAGATGGGATCGTCTGGAATATTTCCCCAGTCAATAAGCTCTTCGACAACATAGTTATTTGCTCTGAACGGCAAAACATTGGATACTACTTTAATTACAAACCTCTGCTCTTCAGTCAAATCCTGTAGCTGAGGGATGTTGTCGATATCCTTTAATCCGTAAAATTTCATTTTTTTAGGAGTTATCATGATTAACACCCTCCTTTTTTGTGAGTAAACCTAACTGCTCTTTTTAGAATAGTTTTAATTCTTTAGTCTGAATGAAAGCTTAACAAGACTTACATCATTAAAAGGAAAACCGGACTACGGCCTTCGGGTTGCATTGTATTGCAGTAGAAATCAATATAAGAATTTTTACAACTTAGTCAAGTGAAAGAATTTAGGTGAGGTCATTAAGTAATGAATTTGATCTGTTTTGAAAGAAAAAAGCCGAAAAAAAAGCGGTCGTAAACCGCTCAATTTTCTAAATTATTTTATATCGCCAACCTTACTTATATCTGCAATTTTTACAAATTTTTCATTGAATTTGTAAGTTCCTTTAGCGGTTTTAATGCTTTTTATCACTTTTACACTAATTCCGCCGGTATGCACTTTTGTTTTTGATTTTTCTGCAAAAGATTGCTGTTTGGCCATTTTTGAATTCTCCTGTCAATTTTGGCTCCAAATATATGGAAGAATGGATATAAATAAAAGAAAGGCAGGTAAATATAATTCAGGTAATATCTGCAAAAATAGCTTCGGTAATATTTTGCAAATCCAATGGTGAAATATAAACCTGTGTTCCGCGCACGCCTGCGCTAACGTAAATTTTTTCAAAAAGCTGTGCAGTTTCGTCTATATATGTAGGAAATTTTTTCTTCATTCCAATTGGTGAACAACCTCCGCGTATGTAACCGGTAGTCAGAAGCAAGTCTTTCATTTTCAGCATTTCAATTTTCTTGTTGCCGCATACTGAAGCAGCTTTCTTTAAGTTTAATTCTGTAGTAACTGGAATGCAGAAAACATTTATATTCTTTTTATCACCGATAGTAACAAGAGTTTTGAAAACTGAATCAGGCTCTGCACCAATTTTATTTGCAACTGTGATTCCACTCAGATCTTCGTCAACCTCATAATTGTGTATTGTGTGATATATTTTGTTTGTTTCCAGAATTCTAATGACATTGGTTTTGGACATTTTAATAGGAATGATTCTCCGGCAATTAAATTGTGAGGTTAGTTTTGAATTTCAAATCATCGTACTTCAAATTATAATTTTCACATTTTAGCAGAAATTTTGTGTAATCATTCTTAGGAGAATTAAATATATCTTCTATGCTTCCACTTTCGACAATTTCACCATTATACATTACAAATATTCTGTCAGCCAGTTTTCTAAGAATTTTGAGATTGTGAGCGACACAGATCATTGTAAGATTATATTCCTCATTTATTTTCTTAAATAAATTCAAAAGATTTAATTGTGATTCAACATCCTGTGCCGAAAATGGTTCGTCCAGTATTAACAATTCTGGTTTAGCTGCAAGAATTCTTGAAAGAGCAGCACGCTGTTGTTCACCACCACTTAACTCAAAACCTTTACGTTTTCTAAGTTCATCCTTAAAACCAACTGAACCAAATATTTTTTGCTTCTCTGTGTCAATATCAATTTTGCCTTTATTTCTAAGTAAAATTGCCTCTTCAACAATATCTTCAATAAACCTAAAGGGATTTAAAATTTCATTATTGTTCTGGAATAATATCTGCACGGGGTTGGTTTTTAAGCTTTGCCATTCTTTTAACAGTACAAATTTAATTTTACCGGATGAGGGTTTCAAAATTCCGGCGATTAGCTTAATTAAAGTTGTTTTGCCAGAGCCTGATTCTCCGGTAATTCCGATTATTTCATTTGTTCCTATTTCCAGGGAAATATTCTTTAAGATGGTTTTTGTTTCAGCGTTACTCAGCAGTGAATTTGAGCGAACTGTATAATTAAGGTTTTCTATTTCAATGAGTTTATTCATGCCTTAATTTGATTGTTAGCTTCTAAAAAATCGACCAGTAATGGATCATCTTTTTTATTAAGAAAGTCTTTAACATTATAAAAAGCTGACAACCTGTTGTTCGACAGGTAAGCTATTTTATCTGAAACTTTTTCAGCAAAAAGAATATCCTGAGTTATCAACAATACGGAATTCTTATCTTGTTTGACAAATTCTTTTAACTTCAACAAAAATAAATTTGCTATTGCTGAATCAATGCCGGAAGTGGGTTCATCAAGAATTATCAATTCGGGCTTTGAAAGAAGTGCTAAAACAAAACTTATGCGTTGAGCCATTCCTCCGCTAACTTCGTAAGGGTACATTTTAAATAGTTTTTCAGAATCCGGGAGAAGAAAATAACCAAGAAGATCATCAATTTCATTTTTATTTTTTGCCAGGAGTTCAAAATAATATTTAAGTTTTTTCAGGTGATTAAAACTGTTCATTGCGTCTTGAAAAACATATTTGATTTTGTCCCGCCGTAATTTGAGCAATTCTTCAATACTTAAGCTAAAAATGTCTCTTTCATTAAAGTATACGGAACCATATACTGAATAATATCCTTCGTCTAATAGTCCAGTAATTGATTTTGCAAATGTAGATTTACCGCTCCCATTTTTGCCAAGTATAGTAAATATCTGGTTTTCACCGATATTAAAGAATGCATCATTCAAAAGCACTCTGTTCTGCGCAGGTGTTTTGATTGTTATTTCTTCTATTTGTACCTGGAGCATATCGCAAATGAAATTTTTTATTTGTCAAACAAAATAATAAATTAAGTCTACATTTATTAGTATTAATTAAGATTTGGTTTAATGTTAATTAATATCTGCCGCGGCTTATTTACTTCAATAAGAATCAGATAGGAATGATAGAATGTCTAATTCTACAACAGATTTATGAATTAGTTTACTTTAATGGTTGGTTGTGCATAAAGAACATTATATGAAAAATGAGACTCTTAAAGTTTTACTGAAGCGCGTTGTTTCTTCTTTAATTGTTTTGTTCCTTTTAATAACATTTATTTTTATTCTTTTAAGAATCTCTCCCGGTGATCCTACGGATAAATTCATTTCTCCCAAGTTAAGCCCGCATCTTCTGGCACACGTCAGAGATTCTTTTAATCTGAACAGCACTATTTGGGATCAATATGAATCCTTTGTAGTTAATTTGTGCAAGGGTGATTTCGGAATTTCTTATAATTACCGGATGCCAGTGTTTACAGTTGTTTTGGAATATCTTCGTTTTACGTTAATCTTTTCGATCATAAGTTTTGCAATTCAGATCGGCTTTGGGTTTTTACTGGCAATAATTTCTGTCCAAAAAATAAACGGAACAGTTGACAGGATATTTTCAAGATTAAGTCTGGTCATCTATGCCGTACCGTCTTTTGTTATAGGTGTCTTTTTAATTTATCTTTTTTCGGTATCATTAAAAATATTACCTTCTTCCGGGCTTAGTTCATTTGATTCAGCAGATTATTCATTCTTACAAAGCTTTTTTGATTATGCAAAGCATATGGTACTTCCGCTAATGACTTTGTCTTTGGGAGGAATTGCGGTATTTTATAAATATCTGCGCGACAATCTTGAGGAAACATATAACAAGCCTTTTGTTTTGAATTTTAGAGCAAATGGAGTAGATGAAAGAACAATTTTACTTAAACATATTATTCCAAATGCAATAGGACCCTTAATAGCGGTTGCTGGTGTTGAGCTGGGGCTTTTATTCGGGGGAGCTTTAATTACAGAAGTTATCTTTGCGTTACCTGGGATGGGAAGACTGACAATTAATGCAATTTTATCGCGAGATTATCCCCTTGTTGTTGGTTGCACTTTTGTTTCGGGAGTTCTTGTTATTTTAAGTAATCTCGCCGCTGACCTTCTGAAAGCAAAGATTGATAAAAGATTAGTAAAGAGAATTCTTAATTAGAATGAGAACTAATATAAAAATATGGCAATTCATAGTTGGAATATGCGCTATAATATTTTTAGTTCGCGTAGTAGAAATTTATAATTCAATTGAGTTGTTTTTAAAATTTCTGAAACTGTTGTTCTTTGTCGATACATCAGCCACAATTGATCATTTAAATTTTATGCTGATCGATAATTTTATTTCAGCTATTTTTATTATCTCGCTTCCGGTTTTTATTTACTTTAAAAGAAAGCGTATAAAGCTTATTCAAGAAAAATTAAATATTACATCTGCTGTAATTTTAGTTTTGATTGCCTTTTTTATTTTCGCTCCGATTATTTCGGAGACAAACCCTGACTTTGAAAAAAATTTGAATATGACAAAGTTGCTTCCTCCATTAAGTGAAGTAAAAGTTTTAAGTCTTGTTAAGGAAGAAAATGCTCAGCAAGATGAACTTTGGCAATTCTTAAAACTAAAAGATGAGGTGATTAAGAATTCTTTTGATGAGTCTATAATTTTTGTAGACAGTGTTAAATCGGGGAGTGAAGTTACATATTATCAGAAAGGAATTGCTACCCAAATAGACAGCGCCAAAGTAAAATATGTGGGAAATAAACCCTTGGTTCATAAAGAAATATTTTTACTTGGAACAGATGAACTAGGACGCGATATTTTTTCAAGACTCATCTATGGAGCAAGGATATCACTTTTCGTTGGTTTTGCATCTGTAATCATAACAATGATTCTTGGGTTAAGTCTTGGCTTTTTTGCCGGATTTTCCGGTGGTTTTATAGATTCTGCACTCAGCAGATTTACAGATATGCTTTTGGCCTTTCCGGTGATTTTTTTGATAGTACTTATTCTGGCGTTATTCGGCAACTCTCTAATTTCAGTAATAATAGTTTTGGGGTTTTCTGGCTGGATGAGTCTCTTCAAAATTGTTCGTGGTGAAGTAATTTCCATGAAGGAAAAGGAATATTTTATATCGGCAAAAATGATAGGTCTTTCGAATTATAGATTATTGGTTAAAGAAGTAATGCCTGTTATTGCCGCTTCAATTGTTGTTAATCTTGTTTTTCAATACGGAAATGTTATTCTTGCTGAAGCTGCTTTGAGTTTTCTGGGGCTTGGTACTGGAAGTAATTATCCTTCCTGGGGGCAAATGATTGAAGCAGGGCAAAATTATTTAACCTCCGCATGGTGGATGATATTTTTCCCGGGAATAATTCTATTCATCACATTATTTGCTGCGAATGACCTTGGTAAAAAAATTAATTCTTATTATAACCCGAGGATACAAAGTTGGTGACTATAAACGAAAGATATTTAATTAAGAAAAAATTAGGGCAGGGAAGAAGCATGGTCTATCTTATTACCGATACGGAATTCCCGGATAAGGATCAGGCTATAAAAATATTGTCGCCGGAAGCTCCTGCTGAGGAAATTCAGTCATTCCGCAATGAATTTTTTACACTCAGAAAATTAAACCACCCCAACATTATTAAACCGAATGAACTTGGGACTATTGTTAAGATCACTGGTGAACAAGAGGGGTTTTCTGTTGGCGGCAGATTTTTAACTATGGAATTTTTCAGAGGAGCAGAACTTATAAAATACACAAAACTCAAAGATGAGAAAACTTTAGTTGAAATAATTAGACAGCTTTGCTCAGTACTTTATTATTTGCATCAATCGAATTATATCTATTACGACCTGAAGCACGAGAATATTTTAATTAATGAATTAAAAGGGAAACTGGAAATAAAATTAATTGACCTTGGTTTTGCACAATATATCCCTGATACTGAGACTAAAGTAGTAAGAGGTACCGCAGAATATATTGCCCCTGAATTGCTGGGCAAAGAGGCCCATGATCACAGGGTTGATCTCTACTCTCTCGGAATGCTCTTATATAGGATAGTTTATGATTCTTTTCCGTTCAAATCTAAAAAAGAAATCGATATATATAAATCTCAACTTGAAGAGCAATTTGATTTCCCGTCGACTAACTTCTCTGAAAGGTTGATTTCTACAATTAAAAAACTTTTGGCAAAAAGTCCCGATGAAAGATATACAAACACTTTAGAAATTTTGGATGCTTTGGATATTGACGTAAATGAAGAACTTACAAAAGATTGGGTACCTACTCCATCTTTTTCAAGTAGAGAAGATATTCTGACAATAATAAATACTTATCTGGCAGATAAATATAGTGGGGAAGTCTTTGTTATAAAAGGATCTGAAGGTGCAGGTAAGTCAGCACTTCTGAATGAATTTTATGCAATGAATGACAACGCAGTTATTATTAACGAAAACAAATCAAAATCGGGTGTTGAATTTGTTAAACTAATAATTAAGAGGGTTGTTTATTCAAGGTTTATTTATCCAAATCTTTCAAAAAGTGATGTTGCTGTAGCAGAGAAGCTGATTAGTGAACTGGGGGTGAATCTTATTGATGAACTAAAATCTCTTTTTAGTAAAATAGCGCCAGCTTGTAACTTTATTTTGCTTTTTGATGGATTTAATTTTTATGATGATTTCACATTAGAAATTTTGAAAAATATTTTCCCTATTCTGCAGGTTAATGGAATTAAAATAATATTGAGTGAAGATACAGATCATCTGAATCAAACTGTAATATTTAATAATCTGCGTGAAATTAACCTGGTCCCTTTTACTGATACGCAGCTAAATGAATTTATTGAAAGAAGTTATAACCCCTCATTTCCTTCAGAAGAATTAAAAAAGACAATATTACAATATGCTGATCTTCTACCCGGCAACATAATGGCTTTTATTAAAGATTTAATTCTTCTAAAAGTGATTCAGTTTGGTCCTGAAGGTGTGAGGATTAAATCTGATACAGAAGTTGATTCTCTTCTAAAAAGTTCACACGAAGAAATCTATAAATTAAGAATTGAAACATTATCTGAAGAAGAATTAAGTGTTGCAAATTTGATTTCTTCTTTTGAATCGACAATTGACGTAAAAAGTGTTTCAGTTCTAATGAAAATGTCGATAGATAAGACGACTGAAATTTTGACGGGGCTTCAAAATAAAAATATTCTTCAGCAAATTACGCTAAACTCAGAGCCTGTTTTTACAACGGAGGGATTAAAGCGGTTTGTATATTCTAATATCCCAAAGAAAAAAGAATTTCATACCGGTATAATAAAAATAATTAAAGAAAAACTTCCCGATATTAATAATATTGAGTTGTCAAGACAGCACGAACTTATTGAAGATTTTTATGAAAGTTATCTGATAATTCAAAATGAAATCTCCAGTGCAGAGAAAATCTCAGCTTTTTCTTATCAGAAAAAATTATTAATGCATTTACTTGAGATTCCTCTTTCAGCTGAAATTAAAACAAAATTAAAGCTTGATTTGTGTAATGTCTTTTTTAAAATGAGTGATTTCAAGTCGTCACTTGAATTGATAGTTGAATTAGAAAATGAAATAATAGAAAAAAGTAAGCTGCTTGATTTAGCCGTTTTGAGAGGAAATAGTTTAATAGGGCTGGGTGAGTATGAAACCGGGAAAGAATATTTGCATTCTATATTCCCGGAAGTAAAGGATAAAAATATAAAACAACGTTTGCTTGTTGATATTGCAGACGCTGAATTATTACTGAACAAATACTCTGAAGCTTATGAATTGTGTCAAAAAATAATTAAAAGTGAGGATATATCAGGAGCAAATAAGGGAAAATGTTATAATATTCTCGGGCTAATAGAGATTTATCGAGATAATAATCTGGAAGGAGCCTTATTGCATTTTGAAAATGCTGAAAAGATTTACGAAAAATCTGATTTAAAGCTGAATGTTGCCAAAATGGAAATGAATATAGGTAATATTTATAATATGAAAGGTGATGGCAAAATGGCACAAAATTATTGGAATAAGTCGCTGCAATTAAATAAGTCAATTGGTAACCTTGAACAGGAAGCAAATTTATTGGTGAATTTTGGAATGTTTAATTATTATATATCAAATTTTGAAAAATCAGTTGAATTTTATCAACGTGCTTCTTCAATTTTTTTGAGTCTTGGTAACAACACGGGGCAGGCGGTCGTGCAGCTTAACTTAGGCGAGATATATTTTATAACCTGTGAATATCAAAAAGCGATTACATCTCTTATGGAATCAAAAAATGTTTATGAATCAATTCAGAATTATAATGAATGCCTTGAGTCATTTTTCCTCTTATGTAAAACATATTATGTAATCGGTGATTACAGCAGCTATGGAAATATGTTGAAAGAATTTGAAAAATTAGTATCTATTGATTCTGTAAGCGACAAACACAAAAAGAACCTTAAATTTCTAAAAATATTGCTTCTTCAGGATGAAAAGGATTTAAAGAGGAATTTGAATGATTTAGTGGAAATTAAGAACGAATATTTGGATAATGAAGAAAAACATAATTATTTTTATGCTAGCTGCCTGGTAGTAAAAATTCTTATTCAGCTTAATGAGTTTTCCAGAGCATTGTCAGAGTTAAATTCTGGAGAATTAGTCACTATTTGTAAAGAGAATAGTTATTTCGAAGCAGAAAGGTTGTATCTGTATGGCTTACTTTCCACGGCGGCAAATAATCCTGAATTAAAACCTGCAATTGATTATTATCTTAAAGCTTATGATATTATTAAGGATCTCGATATTGTAGAGTTGACCTGGAAGGTTTTGTTTGTACTAACCGTAATGTATGCTGAGAGAGGAAATTTTTCGCGTGCAGCAGATTATCTCATTTATGTAAAGTCAGTGCTTAATTATATTGAAGAAAAAATTGCAGATGAGAGATTAAGGATGGTTTATTTTGATCAGCCGGACAGACATACTGCACTTGAAACATTAAAACGTATAGCAGAGCGGATTTAAATGTCAGAGTCAAAAGTTATTATTAAAATATATTCTGACACTGAAGATATTTCCTCAGTTTCTTCCGCTGTCAAACAACTTGAGTTGAGAGATTTTTCCATTGATTATATCATACAGCAAAAAATTGATATAAACCCGGACGAAATATTAATTTATCAGATTTCAAACCTCAGCTCAAAATATTTAAATAAGGTTCTCAAAATAAAAGAAAGTATCGGTAACATTATAATTTTTGTTATCAATAATAATGATGCAGTTCTCGTTAGCTCCTTGGTAAAATTAGGTTTTGTTGATTTGTTCGTTTTACCTTATGAATTGCCAAAGCTTAATTCATATTTATCTGAAATAATTACAAACAGATCATATAAAACTGTAAAAACAAGAGCCTTTGGAGCAAGGAAAGATGTTCATAATGTTAAATCAATTGTCGGAACGTCTACTGAGTTTTTAAGAGTTCTGAACTTTGCCAAAAAAATTGCGGATAATCCTGATATAAGTGTTGTTATACTCGGTGAGACAGGAACAGGTAAGGGATTAATTGCCCGCGTAATTCACGAATATAGCAAAAGAGCTGGAGGACCATTTGTAGATATAATATGTAGTGCTATTCCTGAAAGCCTTATGGAATCTGAATTGTTTGGATATGAATCTGGTGCTTTTACGAATGCTAAAACTAGAAAATATGGACTATTTGAACTTGCTGAAAACGGGACATTATTTCTAGACGAAATGGGAGACCTTAGTTTAAATATTCAGTCAAAACTTTTGAGAACTATTGAGAAAAAGCTTGTAAGAAGGTTAGGTGGTGTTGTTGATATTCCGATAAATGCCCGAATTATTTCTGCAACGAATAAAAATCTTGAAGTGATGATTGAAACAGGTCAGTTCAGAAGAGATTTATATCATAGATTAAATGTCGTGTCATTTGTAATTCCACCTTTACGAGAGAGGGGAGATGATATTCTTCTTCTCACAAATAAATTCATTCAGGAGTTTAATGCACAATTCAATAAAAACATAAAAAGAATTGAAAAGCAATTAAAAGATTTTTTGATTAGTTATCCCTGGCCGGGAAATGTCAGAGAACTTCGAAATTCGATTGAAAGAGCAGTTCTTTTGAGTGAAGATACAACTCTAAGGTTTTCACAGTTTTCTAATTTAACACAAAATCTTGATGCACTCGCCGAAGAGCTAAAACTTGGGGTAACCAATCTTCCAAATTTTGTTAGTTTTGAAGTAAATTATACCAAGACAAAAATGAGAGAACTTGAACGAATTTATGCACAGAACGTATTAGACAAAACAAACGGAAATAAATCAAAAACTGCAGGTATTTTAGGCATATCTCGCCCAAAGCTTGACTCACTCTTAAGATAGATGTGTATATTATAACACACTATCTCAAAATAATCCAACAAAAATAAATAACAAATAACTAAATTCTTCATTTTTAGTTAATAAATGTGCATTTCTGTGGTTTCATCGTTTGGTATATTAATTGATAAATTGAAAGATGTTGAAAATAGAACTCAAGCGATAGTTTTTGGCACACAACATATGAAAATTTAGGTTATTCAATATATTAATTTAAATCAATATTGAATAAATAGTGGATTTTTAACAATAAACGAAGAAAGCCACACTGTTTTGTAATATAATTTTACAAATCCCCCAATTTTACTGCACTTATCCGGTAATATTTACTTATTCCTACGTCCAGTAACTCTGAATCCTTAGAAAATAGAAGATTTTTAGCATGGCATAATGCTTGCTTAATATGGAGAGCTTAAAAAACTATTTTCTATTTTAAATTTAGGTGTGTTATGTGCCAAAAATTATTTTCAACTTCAGCTTTTCTTATAGTGGCTGTTTTAGCACTTAGCATTTCGGGAGTTGCCCAAACTCCGAATAATGTTGAGAAGGCTACAAGATTTCAGTCGATAAGTGAAGCTGTTACAATGAATTCGGTCACAACTGATGACATAAACACAGCTAGTCAGGTTAATATCCCAACTTTTGAAAACGGATCCTCTGCTCAGCTTGAAGCAATTGGAAGCAGATACGCTTGGGCACATTCAAATTCACAGCTAAGTGAATTAGGATCAAGATACGCTTGGGCACATTCAAATTCACAGCTAAGTGAATTAGGATCAAGATACGCTTGGGCACATTCAAATTCACAGTTAAGTGAATTAGGATCAAGATACGCTTGGGCACATTCAAATTCACAGTTAAGTGAATTAGGATCAAGATACGCTTGGGCACATTCAAATTCACAGTTAAGTGAATTGGGATCAAGATACGCTTGGGCACATTCAAATTCACAGTTAAGTGAATTGGGATCAAGATATGCTTGGGCACATTCAAATTCACAGTTAAGTGAATTGGGATCAAGATACGCTTGGGCACATTAAAACTGACAGTGTAATTTGTGGAATCAGGCAATTCGCTAAAGCAATTTTGTGATTGCGGATTCAATAATTTTTTTTCGTAAATTAAAGTCCCGCTAAATACGGGACTTTTTTATTACAAATTAATTCCTGGCAAATTGAATCCTATACTCAATAACTCTAAAAGAATTTCCGATTTAACATCGATACTTTTTATTTTTCTCTTTTTTTTCATTTTTTCCAGATTTAGCTTTCCTCAAGATTGGTACGAAACGGAAAGCGAACACTTTAAGGTCATTTACAGGCAATCAGATTCAGTTCTTGTACCACATCTTCTTGCTTCAGGTGAAAATGCTTTAAGTGAATTATCCCGGCTTTTTAACATAGTACCTTCTGAAAAAATCATTATCAATCCTTATGACGCATATGATTATGGGTTTGGATCTACAACGACAGTACCTGAGGATTTTATTCGGCTTGAAATTGAACCCCTCGAGCATGGATATGAGAATATCCCTTATACTGAAAGGTTTCAATGGATTTTGAGTCACGAGCTTGTGCATGTGTTAGTAGATGATGGGGCTTCGAATATTGAAAAGACCGTAAGAAAAATATTTTCTAAAGTGGCACCTGAAAAAACACAACCACTTACTATACTTTTTAGTTTACTCACTAATTACGAAAGATATACTCCCAGGTGGCACCAAGAAGGTATTGCGGTATTTATGGAAACATGGTTGAGTGGCGGTTTCGGAAGGACCCTTGGTAATTTTGATGAAATGTATTTTAGGAGCATGGTTTATGAAAATGCAGATTTCCCTGGGTATCTCTCATTGGATACAAAATATTACAACAGGTCATTTCTTCTGGAAACGCTTTTTTATCTCTATGGAACAAGATTTAGTTCTTATCTGGCGATTAAATACGGAGCTGATAAACTAATTGATTGGTATAGAACTGATGGAAATGATATCTATACAGATTTTAGGAGTAAATTTAATAAAGAGTTTGGAATAAGCCTTTCGGAAGCATGGGATGATTTTGTTCAAAACGAAAAAAAATTCCAAAAAAAGAATATTGATAAACTCGAATCATATCCCTTAAGCCCTATAAGAAGAGTTACTAAAGAGCCGACGGGCTGGGTTACTCATCCTTATGTAGACAAAACCGGAAAAAATATTTATTTCGGTTTCCACAGACCAGATCATCTTGCGGGAATTAAAAAGCTTAATTTAAGATTAAATGAATCAGAGGAGATTGGTAGTTTACCAACACCAAGTTATATAACCGTGTCCTCAACTGCATTTGATAAAAGTAAAGGGTTGTTTTTTTATACTACAAATAATAATGAACTTTACAGAGACATTTGTGTGATGGACGTAACTACAGGAGAGACAAAGGAATTGTTTAAAGATTACAGGATTGGAGACTTAACCGTATCTTCCGCTACACACGAGCTTTGGGGTCTTAGGCATTCGGGTGGAGGAATTACTTTAGCTTATTCCAATTACCCTTATCATAAAATTGATCCAGTTATTGATTTTGATATTGGCGACGATTTATTTGATTTATCTGTAAGTCCCTCGGGAAGATTTATGGCTGCTGCATACCATAAATCAAATGGTCAGCAATTACTTATTCTCTTTGATATAGACAAACTGAAAAAAGGGGACGGTTTCCAATATAAGACTATAACTGAAATAGGAACACCAGAGAATCCTTCATGGAGTCCGGATGAAAAATATATTTATTGGAATGCATATACCAACGGAGTCTCTAACATCTATAGGATCGACCTGGGCAACAATAAAATAGAAGCTTTAAGCCATACAGTAACTGGCTTGTTCAACCCAATATATATTTCGCAAGATTCTCTTTTCGCGTTCGAATTTACATCAAATGGTTTTCTTCCTGTTGTAATTCCTAATAAACCGGCTGTTCATCTTCCGGCTATAAATTACCTCGGGCAGCAAATTATTAGTAGAAATCCACAGGTATTGAACTGGATCTTAAAGCCCGCTAAAGATAATGAATATAAGTTAAGCCTTGCGGACGAAAAAGAATACAGCGGGTTTGGTAATCTTAAAATTAATACAATAATTCCTGAGATTACGGGATTTCAATCTCAAAAGGTTATTGGATTTTTTTCACGGATTGCTGATCCTATGTTTACTCATGACATAACTCTTGAGTTTGGAATTTCTCCTTTCAATACCAATTCAGTAAACCCAAGGATACACTTTCGCGGGAAATATGAATATAAGAAAAGATTTGAAATTGGAATAGAATACAATGCCCCAGACTTTTTTGATCTGTTTAATGATAGAAAGAGAGGAATGATAGGTACTAAATTGTCTCTGGTTAGCACAAATTACTGGCTTTATGATAATCCTCATAAAATAAAACAGAAAACGGAAATTGATCTTTACACTGGTGTGAAATCGATTAATGATAATATTGTTAAAGTTTCACAGCCTGATTTTATAACAGCATCAACAAATCTGAATTCAAAAAATCTCAGAAGGAGTATCGGTAGTGTGGATTATGAAAATGGAAATGAATTTGATATAACTTTAAATTCATTTATTTCTAATTTCAACAAACCAACCGCGGCAGCAGAAGCGCATGTTGAATGGGATAATTATTCAACCTGGATTTCTTCACACAATGTTTTTCATTTTAAAATTGGTACAGGATATAATTATCAAAACGACAAGCTTGCTCAGGCACATTATTTCTTTGGTGGATTTGGAAATCGTGCTTTTGAAGACGCAGAAGTTGTAAAACAATACAGGGATATATTTCGTTTTCCCGGCATACCGATTTATAGTTTGGTTGCTGATAAATTTGCTAAGTTAATGTTTGAAAATAATTTTCCTCCTATACGTTTTGGAGGTGTGGGGGTGGGCCAGCATTTCATTAATTATCTTGATGTATCCGTATATTCAAGTATTCTTGCTGCAGATAACTTTACTAAAAGCTATTGGAAAAATTTAGGCATACAAGCAAATTTTGTTTTTAAACATTGGTTCAATCTGGAGTCTACCTTTTCTGCGGGCATCGCAAAAGCTTGGTATGATAACGGAAATTCCTGGGAATGGTTTCTCTCTTATAAATTGTTAAAGAACTGATAAAAACAAAAGACAAATTAGTAATATCAACCTTTTATCCGGATTTTTTACGTTTTATAGGTTTATTATTTGCCCCCCTTAAAAAATCTTCTATTTTTATGGTATAAATTCTGAGATATTGTGTTAACGATAGTACAAATAATAGATAAGCTTCTTCAAAATTTCTTTGGTACTGAGGAAATTGCTGAATATAAAAAATTATTCAGGGAAAATACTGTCTCAGGTGAACCATTTAAAACATCACTTAACAAGCCGAGAAAAGACCAATTAAAATCTGAAATTGCTCCGACTCAAAATTATCACACCAATGTGAATTTTCTTATCAACTTTGCTGAAGATAAACTAGAAGCACAGAAATTTATTGAGTTCCTGCTTTATCTTGGTGAAATTTCAATTTCACAAGGTGAGTTAGTAACTGCCTCTGAAATTTTCGGACATATATTAAATATTGTAAAGGATGATTCACAAAACGAAAATATAAAAGCACACGCCATTTTAGAACTTGGAAATATTTTGGTTAGGGAGGCTAAATGGGAAGATAGTATAAATTATTTAAAAAGAGCAAAAAAATTGTTTGAACAGCAAAAGGACTATAAAGGTGCCTTCAGGAGTGAAAATCTTATCGGAACAATTTACGGCGATATGGGGGATATGAAAAATGCCAACAAGCATTTTGAAAAGAGTTTTACTTATCTTCGTAAAAATAAAGATGATGCTTTAATTGGTATGCTTGAAATAAACCTTGGGATAGTAAATAACATACAGGGCTACTATGATGCAGCGTTTACATATTATCAAAGGGCATTAGTGAAGTTTGAACAACTAGAGGATTTTCGGAGAATTACAGAGGTGAGGCACAATCTCGGAATGTTGTTTATAGAAAAAGGCGAATATAAATCAGCACTTGCTGAATTTGATTTGAGCATCTATTCTGCCTTAAAGGCAGGCTATTTACCTACCCTGGCACTTTCATATTTAAGCAAAGCGTTTATTTATACGCAACTTGAAGATTATCCTCTTGGATCAGCTTTTGCTGATAAAGCTCTTGAAGTTAGCTTTAAGCTAAATGATAGACTTTCGATCGCAGACATCTATAAGATAAAAGGTATAATAGAAAGAAAAATTAAAAATTATAAAAATGCTGAAAATTATCTATTGTCCAGTCTCAGGATCAATGAGGAATTTGAAAATGTCCTTAATGAAGCTGAAACATCCTTTGAGCTCGGAATTCTTTATGCTGAGCTTAATAGAAGAGAAGAGGCAGCTAAACATCTTAAATTTTCTCTTGATTATTACAAGAAACAAAAAGCTGTTTCGATGATTAGGAAAATTCAGGAGATAATGTCAACAATTTAGTATAACCCAGATGGTTATTTACATTCGTTAATTTTTCCTATTTGCTTCGTACTTTCCGGTTTTTAATTTATCCATACATACATTATATTAAATCACTTAATACTAATTATTTTAAGAGATGAAATTTTCTGAGTTTAAAAAACAGATTGACAGTTCCGAGAAACTTCCCTTCATCAAAGGAGAGCCTTCTGATAAGCAGAAAAATCTTGAGCTTATTCTTGATGTGGTGGATAAGATTAATAAAACACTAGTAATTGATGATGTCCTCCAACTCGTTGTAAAGAATGCAGTTTCTATCACAGAATCTGACAGGGGTTTTATTGTCCTTAACAATTCAAAAGGGAAGTTGGAATTTAAATTAGGGCTGGATTATGAAGGGGAAGTTTTATCAGAAGATATGTTCAACATTAGTACATCGGTTGTCAGAGATGTTTTTGATACCGGGCAATCTAAATTTATTGAAGGCGCACAAAGTGATACAAATTACGATCCCAGTAAAAGTATATTGCGTCTTGAACTTCAAACTATTTTGTGTTCTTGTTTAATAACAGAAGGGAAAAAGATTGGGGTAATATATGTTGATAGTAAGCGCTTACATAAAATAAAAATAAAAGAAATTACCAGTACTTTTGAAATACTTGCCGGACAAGCAGCAACCGCTATCAGAAATGCACAACTTTATGATGGGCAAATACAAGCTTATAATGCATTAAATGAAGCTAATATTCAGCTTATTCAAGCTGAAAGAAAAACTCTTAAGACAAGTATAGATTCTGAGATAGGTCAATCGTTACAGGGGCTTGTTCACCTTGCATTACTTGAAACAGAAAGTTTAATGAGAACAATTGAAAAAACTCAGAGGGAACTTGAAAATCATAAAGCCTTTTCAGATTCAATTTTCTTCGATAGGCTTAAGTTGAAATCCAAGGTAGCAATTGATAGTATAAGAAATATTCAGAAATATGCACAAGTTTTATCTGAGACTGCTGTTATATCTTTAAATAAAGATAGTGGTGAACTTAATAAAACTATCCAGTCTGTTATTAAATATATTTCTCCAATGAAGAAATTTCATAAAGTTGTTTTTAAAACTGAGTTTAATAATCTACCTGTGTGCAAATATGATTCAGAACAGATACAGCACGTTCTTGTCCATTTATTTAATAATTCTGCGGATGCTAAAGCCAACGCAGAAATAACAATAAAAACTTCTGTAACAGATAACAAAATTTCTGTTATTGTTGGGGATAATGGCCCCGGCTTTCCCCCTGATATGAAAGATTACTTTACGCAAATACTTTCATCCGAAAAAAATAGTTATGGCTTATACCTGTGTAAAAGTATAATAGAAAGCCACAATGGGGAGATAAAGGTGTTAGATAGGGAAAAAGGTGCGGCGGTTCAATTCTCAATACCAGTAAACTAAGTATGAGCGAATCTTACGTAACATATTTTCAACAGCTTTACGACTCAATCTATTTTCCTATAAAAGTAATTGATGAGAGTGGAAAGATTGTTTATGTAAACCAGGCATTCAATCTGCAATGGGAATATTCATTGCCGGAACTAAAGGAGTATTCTGTATTTACAGATGCTGAATTAAAAAGAAACGGAATCGTTAATTCTGTGAGAGAAACTTTGAAATCAAAAGGATATTGTTTTGTCGAAAATTATTCGGATGCTCTACTTAAATCTAAAAGTATAACAATACCAATTTTTAGGACAAAGATTTTCCATAGCTCTTTTAATGAGAAAAATTTTATTGTGTTCCTTCACGAGGATCAGACAGAAATTTATCTGGCTGAAGAAGAAGTTAAAAAAGCAAGAGACGCAAATAAAGAAGCAGAAAGATTAAAAAATACTTTTCTTAATGTGCTCTCACACGAACTTAGAACTCCCTTGAATATCATACTAGGTTATTCTTCTTTAATTCGTGAAAGTATGAAAGACAAACTGGAAGAAGAAGATAAAGTATATCTTGATAATCTGCATAGCGGAAGTGAGAGATTGTTCAAAAGTATCACACAAATGCTGGAGTTTGCACAGCTCGAAGCGGGTACTTATAACTTAAATTATGAAACTGCAAATTTAGTTTCGGTAATAAATAATTGTGTAAATACTATCGAGAAGGAAGCAGATTTTAAGAAACTCGAAATTAAAAAACAGATAAAACATGAAAGCATTTATGTTGATATCGATGTTAGTTGCTTGGAAAATGCAATCAATAACATATTGAATAACGCTGTAAAGTTTACCCGTCAGGGATTTGTTGAAATAGAAACCAATATTATAGAAGAAAGAGAATTAGTGCTTTGTAAAATTAAAGATTCCGGAGTAGGAATATCAACTGAGTATATGGATCATCTCTTTCGACCGTTCAGCCAGGAGGACCTTAATATTGGACGAAATTATGAAGGTAACGGACTTGGGTTGGCTTTATCAAAAAGATTTATCGAGAAAATGGGTGGTTCTCTATTAGTTGACAGTATCAAAGGAGTAGGTTCCACGTTTACTTTCACTTTGCCTCTATCTCAAAACGAAGCTTCAAAAGCAAAACAAAAAACTGTTGTGAAAACCGGAGCAGAATCAAATAAAATTTTAATGCTGGACGATTCGGGTGAATCGCAAGACCTTATAGTAGCATTTTTGAAAAAGTCTCATTCAGTTGAATCATATAATTTCAGGGAATTTAAGTTAGAGCTCTTAAGAAAACAGGATTACTCGACAATTATGTTTGATGTCAATCCAACAAGATGGGATCAGGGCTTGATCATTTGTCGTGATATAAAAAGAATTGACCCTTTTAAGCGGCCCATAATAATACTTTCCAGCGAATTTTTTGAAGAAAAAATCAGAAACTTTTACGAAGCAGGCGCTACCAAATTTTTGGTAAAACCGTTTTCTAAGTATGAGCTTGTAAAAGCGCTTGAAGAATCCTCTGTCGCATAAAAATTCGTTTTCTGAAAATATCCAAAGTCCTCGTTTTTTAATAAATTTCACCATTGCTTATTTTGATATTTCTATTGAGTATAAAAGTAAAGGAAGGCTTCTCCTATGGATTTAAAAAGTAAGGTTCAAAAAGCGTTTGAAGACTGGGAAAAAAACAAGTATAAAAAAGCTGTAGAAAAAAGACCTGAAAGACAAAAAGAATTTTCCACAATCTCCTTTTCAGATGTAAAACCTCTCTATTATCCAAATGATATTGACAATGAAAATTATCTTGATAAAATAGGCTTTCCAGGTACTTATCCGTTTACAAGGGGAATTCAACCAACCATGTATCGGGGGAAATTATGGACAATGAGACAATATGCAGGGTTTGGTACTGCAAGAGAATCAAATGAAAGATACAGGTATTTACTTTCCCAGGGAACTTCTGGATTATCAGTTGCTTTCGATCTACCAACGCAAATTGGGTACGATAGTGATGATAAATTATCTTATGGAGAAGTGGGAAAAGTTGGAGTTGCTATAGACACTTTAGCTGATATGGAAATTCTTTTTGATCAAATACCGCTTGATAAAATTTCAACGTCAATGACTATAAATTCAACAGCAGCAATATTGTTGGCAATGTATATAGCTGTAGCTGAAAAACAAGGTGTACAAAAAGATAAAATAAGTGGAACAGTCCAAAATGATATTCTGAAAGAGTATATTGCACGTGGCACCTATATTTATCCACCCAAGGCTTCAATGAGATTGATAACAAATATTTTCGAATACTGTGCTAAGGAAGTGCCTTGCTGGAATACAATCTCAATTTCAGGGTACCATATTAGGGAAGCAGGGTCAACTGCTGCTCAGGAAGTTGGATTTACTTTGGCGAACGGAATTGCCTATGTAGATTCTGCGCTGAAAGCAGGTCTTGATGTAGATGATTTTGCCGGACAACTTTCTTTCTTTTTTAATTCTCACAATGATCTTTTGGAAGAAGTTGCTAAGTTCAGAGCCGCAAGGAGACTATGGGCAAAGATTGTGAAGGAAAGATTTAATGCTAAAAAGGAAAGGTCGATGATGCTTAGGTTTCATAGTCAAACAGCAGGTTCTACTCTAACGGCGCAACAAGTTGATAATAATATAGTGAGAGTTACAATCCAAACATTAGCAGCGACGTTAGGTGGTACTCAAAGTCTCCACACAAATTCAAAAGATGAAGCTCTTACACTTCCGACTGAAAATTCCGTGCGAACTGCATTGAGAACTCAACAAATCGTTGCTTACGAATCAGGAATAACAAATACTATTGATCCTTTGGCAGGATCATATTACGTAGAGGATATGACAAATAGGATAGAAAAGGAAGCTGGAAATTATATCAATAAAATTGATTCACTGGGGGGTATGGTATCTGCAATTGAAAAAGGCTTTGTTCAGTATGAAATTCAAAGCGCTTCTTACGAATTTGAAAAACAATTTGAAGCGGGAGAGAGGATAGTTATAGGTGTAAATAAATTCAAATCTGATGATGACGTAAGACCCGAAATCTTAAAGATAGACATGAAGATACAGGAGGAGCAAATTAAATTTCTGAATAAAGTCCGTGCAGAAAGGAATAAAGCTGAAGCAGAAAAAAAATTGTCTGTCCTTGAACAGGCTGCTTCGGGAGAAAATAATTTAATGCCGTTTATTCTTGATGCAGTTAAAGCTTATTGTAGTATTGGTGAAATCAGTAACACTTTAAGAAAAATTTTCGGCGAATATAAAGAAACTGTTGTCATTTAAATTTACTATTTGAGGATGTAATGGATATATCTAACATAGAACATATAGGAATAGCGGTGAAAAACCTTGAAGAATCTATTAAGTATTATGAAAACGTTCTGGGGCTAAAATGTTACCGAATTGAGAAAGTAGGCGAAGAAAAAGTAAAAACTGCTTTTTTTAAAATTGGAGATACAAAAATAGAATTACTTGAGCCTATCGGTAAGGACGGACCGATCTCTAAATTTATTGAAAAAAGAGGTGAGGGAGTACATCACATTGCCTTTGCAGTTAAGAATATTAAAGACTCATTGAAAGAAGCTGAATTAAAAGGGGTTGAGCTAATTAACAAGGAACCTGTAAAAGGAGCGGAAAATCTTCAGGTTGCCTTTCTCCACCCTAAAACAACTTTTGGAGTGCTCACTGAATTTTGCGAGAACAAATAAAGTAAACTCATAATGAACTGGGGAACATTTTTACATAATAAATATTTCCGGAATGAATTTATTATTTCGGTTTTAGTTCTTGCTATTATGCTTTTTGCCTTAGCAAACTTTCTGAATTTTAATGAAAATAGAGAAGGAATTACCCTTGCAGATCCAATATTGCGTTATTTTAAAGCAGTTGATTTAACCTGGTTGGTATTTGGTCTTATTTATCTTTCTATCGTGATCATTCTTTATACTTTGGCGTTAAATCCTCCACAAATGACATTTACTTTTCAATGTTATTCATTGCTTTTATTAATAAGAATTATTATGATGTTTATGATGCCGTTAAATCCTCCGAAAGGAATGATTTTATTAAATGATCCTTTTGTTCAGTTTTTTGGTACAGGGCAAATTTTAACCAAGGATCTTTTTTTCTCCGGTCATACGGCTACAATTTTCTTGTTTTACCTCGTGAGTGATAAAAAAACACTTAAAATATTTTTTCTGGTTGCGACAATTTTAGTAGGTGTATTTGTTCTTCTTCAACATGTTCATTATGCAATTGATGTAGCTAGCGCACCTTTCTTTTCGTATTTAAGCTACAGGCTTGTTTATTTAATGCAAACGAAAAAATTGAAAGTTTCATTGATTGAAGATAAAATATGAGTAAAGAAACAAATATTGATGTAAAAGAAATTGCAGAATTTATTTCGAAGGATATGATTAAAATCGGGATGGAAAAACTTCCCTCTGTAAACGAAATTTACTCAGCTGAAAAGCTCAAAAGAATATTGATTAAAAAAATTGCTTATATGCTTGATAATGAATACGAGAAACTAGTCAATGCTCTTTACAGAATAGACCTTGATGAAGTAAAACTTCACGATTTGTTTTCTGGAAAAAACAGGGAATCTATACCTGAGGTACTTGCAGATATGATTTTTGAAAGACAAATTCAAAAATTATATTTTCGTAAGAAATACAGAAACGGTGAAATTTAAGTTGAGAGGAAATTATGCAAAAACTCACTGGCAAGAAAATATTAATGTTCGTTGATGATGTTTACGAGGATCTTGAACTGTGGTATCCCAAGTTGAGAATGATAGAAGAAGGTGCTATTGTAATTATTATAGCTTCTGAAAAAGGGAAGACATATAATGGAAAACACGGTTATCCCTGCAAATCAGATGAAGCCATTGATAAAATTAATGAAAAAGATTTTGATGCTTTAATTATTCCAGGCGGATTTGCTCCCGATAAATTGAGAAGAATTCCGAAGGTGTTAGAGCTCACAAAATCATTTCAAAAATCTAATAAACTTATTGCACATATTTGTCACGCAGGCTGGATACCTATATCAGCGGGAATTATAAAAGGATACAAGTGTACTTCTACGCCAGGAATTAAAGACGACCTGATAAATGCAGGGGCCAAATGGCTTGATAAAAGTGTAGTTATTGACAGGAATATGATTACCAGTCGGGGACCAAATGACCTGCCAAATTTTTGCTCTGCTATTATAAATTATCTATCGGGAGATTAAACAAGCATAATAAAAATTTGAAAATTAAGGAATGAATAGCTATGTTCACTATTCACAACGTATATCTTCCAGCTTATTGAGGGTTAAAAGGAGAAACAATGGATTTTTTCAGATCAAAAAAACTTGAGGAACTCAGGACAGAAAATGAAGAGTTAAAGACTAAATTTCACTTCATGTATGAAAAGGAAGAAAAGGGGAAAAAACTGGAAGAAACCCTCAAAATTCTTCAAAGTGAAATTTACGAGATCAATGAAACTAAAAAGAATCTGAAAGATGACATAGAAGGCCTTAAGAAAGAAGGCGAAGAGAAGAAATCGCAACTAAGTGTTCTGAATGAAAAAATTGAAGAACTTGCTTCACAAAAAACAGACCTCGAAGAAACCATATCATCCTACAATGATCAAATTCGCGATATCGATAACGTGCTCAGTGGAAAGCATGGTGAAGATTCAGAATTAGATTATCATATTAATGAAAAGCGTAGAGAAAGTGAAGAATTAAGCAATCTCCAGGAGAAATTCCGAAAGCAGATTGATGAATTTAAATCTAATCTTGATTCACTTAAACAAAAAGAAAGTGACTTAATGAATCGGGTAGCTCTTAAGGAAAAAGAAGTTAAAGATATCGAGGATAGAGGGCTTAAACTGATTGAGCAACAGAATGAACTGGATAAAATAATCGAAGAAAAAGAAGGAATGATCTCTTTCCTTGAACAAAAAGTAAAAAGACTTGAAGAAGACGAAAAGGAAGTTAAAAAGAGCGTAGAGTTCCTTTCAGTTGAAGAAAGCAAGAGAAAAAAAGACCTTGAGGAGATTGAAGAAAAATTAAATGCTAGAGAAGAAGAAAGAATTGCGCTTGAAAATTCACTAAAAGAAAGAGACAAAATTCTTGAAGAATTGAGTGTAAAGACAAAAGAGTTATATGAACTTGACCAATCAATTTCCATAAAAGCTCAAAAGTTATCTAAACTTAATGTGGAGATGATGGAGGTTGAAAATAAAAATGAAGAATTAAAAGATGAAGTTAGGTCGTTTGAAAAGTTGCGTGAAGAAATCCAGACCAAATTAAAAATGGAAAGAGACAACATTGATAAAGTATCGGAAGAATATAAAAAGCTAAAAGATCTTGTTCCTCAATTGGAAAGAAGAAAGACTGAGATTGAAGAAGGTAATGCTGAACTTGAAACACGTTTCTCAAAAATGTTTGAAAAGTTCAGCAAAGAAATGGCCGAAATAAATAAGAAAAAGGGAATACTTGAACAAGTAGTAGTGAAAAAAGAAAAGGATATCGAAGAACGTGATCAGGCACTTTTTGAAAAAATAGCTGCTCTCGAAGAAAGTGAAAATGTGTTAAAAACACGTAAAGCTGAGCTTGAAAAAATGGAAAAGCTGGTATCTAATGTTAGTCAGCAGAAAGAACTTATGCAAAATGAATTACAGAAACTTTTGATTGAAGCAAAAGAAAGGAAAATTTTTAACAGCGATATTCGTTTTGAAACCGAGCTTTTACAAAAGAAGAGAGAAAACCTCGACAAGGAAATGCGTGAATTGTTTAATACTATGGTAAATGGATATAATAAATCAGAAGAGCGAAGGAAAAAAATATTAAATGAACTTGGTGACTATGAAAATCAGCTACAAGAGGTTAAGGAAAGGGTTTCTGATGCAATGAGTGAACTTGCAGAACTTCAAAACACTGTTACTAATGTTAAGCAGGAACAGGAATCGCACAAGAATGAGATCTCTAAACTTGTTACAATTAAAAAGAAATTGCAGGATGAAATTGCTAAACACCAGATAATCTTACAAAGATTTCAGAAAATCAGGGATAAGCTTAAAATTGACCAGGCAGTTACTAAAAGTAAGCAGGCGGCTGGACCTTATCCCGGATCAAGTGGTAGTGCTATTACACGCAACCCCGATGAGAGAGGCAATACTCCCATTTATAAAATTTAATAAATATTCTTCCTTTCATTTACACCCTTCCATTTATTTAGTGTGAGATAAAAACTATATTGTGACTTATAGTTCATCACTTTAGATTTTCTATTAATGTCAATTGAATTACAAAATCTTACAAAATCTTATAACTCTGCATACGCACTCCGGAATATTAATTATCATTTCATTGCAGGTAACACAACTGTTCTAATTGGGCCCAGTGGCTGTGGTAAATCAACTTTAATCAGGGTAATTATGGGACTGATTATGCCCGATACCGGAAGCGCTAAAATTAACGGCGAGTTGCTTAAAAGCCATAATATTTTGCAACTAAGAAAAATTATGGGATATGTCATACAGGATGGAGGTTTATTTCCACATCTTTCCACTGAAGATAATGTTAGCATTATGGCAAAGTATCTTGGCTGGAGTGAGGAAAAAATTAATGAAAGAATTCTGGAATTATCAGTTTTAACCAAATTTCCTGTTGACGGACTTAAACGATTTCCTTCCGAATTATCCGGTGGTCAAAAACAAAGAGTCGGTCTGATGCGGGCGTTAATGCTCGATCCAAAATTTCTCCTTTTAGACGAACCTCTCGGCGCCCTCGATCCTTTAATAAGATTTGAGCTTCAGGCAGATCTTAAAGGAATATTTAAGTTACTAAAAAAAACAGTTGTTATGGTTACACACGATATGAATGAAGCTGCTTATTTTGGAGATTCAATTGTATTGATGAAAGACGGTAAAATTGTTCAAACCGGAAGCATAAAAGATTTTGTTGAAAAGCCGAAATGTGACTTTGTCGAAAAATTTATAAACGCACAGCGTAGTCTGCATGATTTTAAATAATGGGATATAAATTCAAAATATTTGCAGTGATCCTGCTGGTTTTTTGTTCTGTATTTCCACAGGAAAGATATCCAGTGAAAATAGGATCTAAGAAATTTACCGAGTCAGTAATTATTGGGGAAATCGCAACAGGGTTGGGAAAAAAAGTAGATAAGAATGTTGAACACTTAGAAGAGCTGGGCGGTACACGAGTCTTGTGGGATGCGCTCGTTAAAGGCGATATAGATATTTATCCTGAATATACTGGAACAATAAAACAAGAAGTATTCTCAGGTAAAATTAGTTCTGATAATGAACTCTTTAATTCATTCGAAAAATTAAACATAAAAATAAGTGGTTCTTTGGGATTCAATGACACTTATGCTATTGGGATGAAAAGAAAATTGGCGAAAAAACTAAATATTGATAAAATATCTGATCTGAAAGAACATCCTGAGTTAAGAATAGGATTTAGCAATGAGTTTATGGATAGAAAAGACGGATGGCATGGATTAAGACGGGCTTATAATTTGCCACAAAAAAACGTTCGTGGACTCGATCACGATCTTGCATATCGCGGACTTGAATCAGGAGACATAGATTTAATTGATATCTACTCAACTGATGCTGAAATAGAATATTATAATTTGAAAGTTTTAAAAGACAACAAACACTTTTTCCCTGATTATAAAGCTGTTTTTTTATATAGGGCGGACCTTGAAAAAAAGGCACCTGGGACCTTAAGGCAAATTCTGAAACTTGAAAATTCAATTACTGAAGCCAGTATGATAAAAATGAATGAAGAAGTTAAAATCGGTGGTAAATCTGAAAGTCAGGTTGCTTCTGAATTTATTAAGAACAAGTTTGGTGAAATTGGCGATTTTGAGCGGCAAACGTTCTTTGATCGATTATTTGAAAATACAAAGCAGCATTTGTTTCTTGTTTCAGTTTCTTTACTAGCTGCTATTTTGATTTCAATTCCACTTGGAATAATAGCATTTAGAAAGAAAAAATTTGGAAATATAATTTTGAGTGTTGTCGGAATTATTCAAACAATTCCATCTCTTGCGCTTTTGGTTTTTATGATTCCGTTATTGGGTATTGGTTCTTGGCCGGCAATACTTGCATTGTTTTTGTATAGTTTGCTACCAATCGTAAGAAACACTTATTCTGGTTTACAAGATATTCCGGAAAATTTAAGAGAATCTGCATCAGCAATCGGATTACCTGACAGGGCTAAGCTGCGGCTTATAGAGCTTCCGCTTGCTTCAAGGTCAATTCTTTCTGGAATAAAAACATCTGCGGTTATAAATGTAGGTACTGCAACTCTGGGTGCTTTAATTGGGGCAGGTGGATACGGTCAACCGATTCTCACGGGGATAAGGTTGGATAATATTTCTCTTATTCTTGCAGGTGCAGTCCCGGCTGCACTTTTAGCTTTGATGGTACAGGGCATATTTGATCTTTTTGAAAGAATTATTGTACCGAAGGGATTGAGAATTAAATCGAATTAATTGCTTTCTTTTTTAAAATCTATAATAATGTTCTTTTTTGTAACCCCTTTTAACAAAGCCCCCAACAATTTTTTTGCATTTATTTTTGCCTGATTTAATATTCCTAGTTTAATTGCTTCATCTTTAATTTTTATTTCACCTTCCCGGTAAGCTTTATCTATCAATTCAGGATTAAAAACTTTTGCGATAAAATTTGCATCATAGATTTTTGATCTATCGTGATTGATTTTTGCATAACATATAGTTGGTACAGGTAAAGTTAGATGTATATCATCTCCATTTAATTTTATATCATCTTTTGTTACCTCCAGTAAGTTAACACACGCGGCTGCCTCACCATTAACAATTACTAAAACCTTACTATCCGGTGCAAGGTCATCGATGTCAAATATTTTTCGCACGATAGATTCTTCAATAACATCGTTAAAGTTGAACCTGACCAGTTCAAGATTTCCTATTTTCTCAATTTTATTTAACACTAATTGTTGATTAGATTCTGTCGTGATCTTTACTATGTTAAAATTAATTAACCCGGATGAAATGCCTAAAATGATCAGTATTATCAAAATAACAGCGGCGATTATTAATTTGGTTGTGAGTTTAAATCCCATAACGACTCTAAAATTGTTTATTAGAATTTATGAAAAACAGGAATAAAAAGGGAGCAAAATCGAAGTGATGTAATAGCCATGAAGGCTGTAAATCGCCTTCATGGCTTTAATTTATTGCTTAGGAACGGAACGTAGAAATGTTCCGAATCTTTTTTGTTCTTCGAGTCTGCATGACCATACCAACTCTCCGTTGTGAACTGTTATATCAGGACATCCGTCGCACATGCTTTGCTCACCACCTTTCATAAAATCTACAGGCTGAATGAACATAACTGATTGCATATGTGCTCTTTTAAATAATTTAAAAGGGTTTTTCAACATATG
>Ga0315540_10000189_pt1 | contig 33549 bp, 30 predicted proteins | sample SalMarSW160110MG_FD_203677 | JGI IMG/M metagenome (GOLD analysis project Ga0315540, IMG submission 203677) | Salt marsh sediment microbial communities from the Plum Island Ecosystem LTER, Massachusetts, United States - Salt Marsh Sediment SW1601-10 ...
CGAGCTGGTCGAGGTCCCGCACCCACAGCGACGCGCCGTGCTTGTCGTCGAGGGCGACGAATGCCACGCGCCTGCCGTCGGGCGAAAGGGCGGGCGGCCCCGCGAAGTCGCCCGAGAAGTGGTAAACGGCCCCGCGAGGCAGCGGCAACGGTACGCGCATCGTCCGCGCGTCGCGGGCCGGCCCGCCGGAGAGCCGCGCGAGCGCGAACGCGGCCAGCGGCAGGACGACGGCGAGCGCCCACGCGAGGGCTTCGCGCGCGCGCACGCGCGTCCCCCGGGCCGGCACCGCGACGTCGCCGCTCGAGGTCGCGTCGAGGCCGCGGAGCATTCGGCCCACGTCGCCGGCGGACTGCCATCGCTGCTCGGGATCCTTGGCGAGGCAGCCGCGGATGACGCGCTCGAGCGCGAGCGGCGCGGCGGGTGCGCGCTCGGCGAGCGGGCGCGGCTCCGCGCGCATGATCGAGCCGATGAGCGAGGCGGTGCTGTCGCCCTCGAACGCGCGCTGGCCCGTGGCCATCTCGTAGAGCGTCGCTCCGAGGGCCCACACGTCGCTGCGCGCGTCCGCCTCGCGCCCCTCGAGCTGCTCGGGCGCCATGTACTGGAACGTCCCGACCAGGGTGCCTTCGGCCGTCACCGGCCGGCTCATCGTGGCGAGCTGCGAGCCGCTGTCGCGCCCGCCCGCCGCGCCGGCGCCGCGCGCGAGGCCGAAGTCCATGAGCTTGGCGCCGGACTTCGACAGCATCACGTTCCCCGGCTTGAGGTCGCGGTGCACGATGCCGGCGCGGTGCGCGCGGTCGAGCGCCGAGGCGATCTCGGCGCCGAGACGCAGCGTTTCGGAGAGCGCCAGCGGCCCGCGCGCGAGGCGTTGCGCCAGCGACTCACCCTCGACCAGCTCCATCACGAGGTAGTCCACTTCGTCCGATCCGGGCTGGCCGGGCGCCCGCCCGACGTCGTGGACCACGCAGATGTGCGGATGGTTGAGGGCGGCGACGGCGCGGGCCTCGCGCTCGAATCGCGCGCGGCGCCCGGGGTCGGCGGCGAGGTCGGGGGGCAGGATCTTGACCGCCACTTCGCGGCCGAGGCGCGTGTCGCGGGCCCGGTACACCTCGCCCATGCCGCCCGCGCCGATGGGCGCGACGATCTCGTAGGGCCCGAGCCGGTGTCCGCTCGAAAGGGGCATGGGCACGAAATCTAGCACGCCCCTGTCGCGGATTGACCCGGCGGCTGGGGCACCGCGCCCCGCTCCCGTGCGAGAGCGGGGTCCGGCGGCGGCGGCGGAGGGCCCCGACGCCGGCCGGGCCACGGCGAGGCCGGGGGCAGGGGCCGCCAACCGGTTCGCGGCGGACGGGACCGCATGTGCTAGGCTGCCGCCCGTACCGGGCCCGGGACTGCCTGGACCCCCCGGTACCCCATGACGGCAGTTCCGCCCACGGACGCGGCCCGAGGCCCTCCAGGGCGGCGGCACGCGCGCCGCACGGGCTGGCCTCGAACCTGCTAACCAGATGCGCGGATGCCGGATCGCGAGAGCAGGCGGCCCCGGATCGCGGACTCCTCACTCCCCAACCCAGCGAGAGGCGACGGAACAGGCATGCGGATACTCCTGACCGGACACGAAGGCTACATCGGCGCCGTCATGGCCCCCATGCTCCAGGCGGCGGGGCACGAAGTCGTGGGACTCGACAGTGGCCTGTTCGCGCAGTGCACCTTCGGGCGCGAACCCGCGCCGATCCCGGCCCTCGCGAAGGACGTTCGCGACCTCGCGGCCTCCGACTTCGACGGCTTCGACGCCGTCCTTCACCTCGCCGGGCTCTCCAACGACCCGCTGGGCGACCTGAACCCGGGGCTCACGTACGAGATCAACCACGCGGCCTCGGTGCGCATGGCCGAGCTCGCCAAGCAGGCCGGCGTGACGCGGTACCTGTTCTCGTCCTCGTGCAGCAACTACGGCTCGGCCGGCGACACGTACCGCACCGAGGATTCCGAGCTGGCGCCCATCACGCCCTACGCCGAGTCCAAGGTGCGCGTGGAACGCGACGTCGCGAAGCTGGCGGACGACGACTTCAGCCCGGTGTACCTGCGCAACGCCACCGCGTACGGCGTCTCGCCGCGCATGCGCTTCGATCTCGTGCTCAACAACCTCGTGGCGTGGGCCTACACGACGGGCAAGGTGCTGCTCAAGAGCGACGGCACGCCGTGGCGGCCGATCGTGCACATCGAGGACATCACCCGCGCGTTCCTCGCCGTGCTCGACGCCCCGCGCGAGGTCACGCACAACCTCGCCCTGAACGTCGGCGCGACGGCCGAGAACTACCAGATCCGCCAGCTCGCCGAGATCGTGCACGAGACCGTGCCCGGCTCGTCGGTCGAGTTCGCCGAGGGCGCGAGCCCCGACCCGCGCAACTACCGCGTGGACTTCGCGCGGATCGAGAAGCTGCTGCCCGGCTACCAGCCGCAGTGGACCGCGCGCCGCGGCGCGCAGGAGCTGGTCGAGGCGTACGAGTCCACCGGCCTCGGCAAGGACGAGTACGAGGGACCGCGCTACAAGCGCATCGCCCACCTGCAGCGGCTGATGGCGGAGGGCCGCATCGACGCGAACCTGCGCTGGCGCAACCGGCAGGTCGCGTAGGCACCCCGAGGATCCCGAGGACCCCATGAGCGCCTGCCGCTTCTGCAGCACCCCCCTGACCCGCACGCTGGTGGACCTGGGCATGTCGCCGCTCTGCGAGAGCTTCGTCGCGCCCGAGGACGAGAACAAGGTCGAGGCCTTCTACCCGCTGCACGCGAAAGTCTGCGACAGGTGCTTCCTCGTGCAGGTGGACGAGTACGTGCGCCCGGACCACATCTTCACTGAGTACGCCTACTTCTCGTCCTTCTCCGACAGCTGGCTCGCGCACGCGAGCCGCTACGTGGACATGGTGACCGATCGCCTGGGCCTCGGGGCGAAGAGTCGGGTCGTCGAGCTGGCGAGCAACGACGGCTACCTGCTGCAGTACTTCGTGAAGAAGGGAATCCCGGCGCTCGGGATCGACCCGGCCGTGAACTGCGCCGAGGCCGCGAAGGAGCGGGGCGTCGAGACGCTGACCATCCTGTTCGACCGCGAGACCGCGCCGGACGTCGTGGCCAAGCGCGGTCACGCCGATCTCGTGATCGGCAACAACGTGCTCGCGCAGGTGCCGGACCTGAACGGATTCGTGGCGGGCATGAAGATCCTGCTCGGGCCGCGCGGCGTCGTGACGATGGAGTTTCCGCACCTGCAGCGCCTGATGGACGAGAACCAGTTCGACACCATCTACCACGAGCACTTCTCGTACTTCTCGCTGATCACGGTCGAGCAGATCTTCGCGGCGCACGGCCTGACGCTGTTCGACGTCGAGGAGATCCCCACGCACGGCGGCTCGCTGCGCATCTGGGCGCGGCATGCCGAGGACGATACGAAGCCGGTGGGCGAGCGCGTCCACGCGCTCCGCGCGCGCGAGGAGGCTGCGGGCTTCCGCGACCCGGCGCACTACGCGTCGTACACCGAACAGGTTCGCGAGACCAAGCGGCGGATCCTCGAGTTCCTGATCGACGCCCGGCGGAAGGGCAAGTCGGTCGTGGGCTACGGCGCGCCCGGCAAGGGCAACACGCTGCTCAACTACTGCGGCATCCGGACCGACTTCCTCGACTACACCGTGGATCGCAATCCGTACAAGCACGGCCGGTTCACTCCGGGCACGCGAATCCCGATCTTCCCGCCCGAGCGCATCCAGGAGACGAAGCCGGACTACCTGTTCATCCTGCCGTGGAACCTGAAGGACGAGATCATCGAACAGATGGCGGGCATCCGCGCCTGGGGCGGCCAGTTCGTGGTGCCCATCCCCGAGCTGAAGGTGTATCCGTGATCTTCGTGCCGACCGCTCTCCCCGGAGCGTTCGTCATCGAGCTGGAGAGGCTGGAGGACGAGCGGGGGTTCTTCGCGCGCACCTGGTGCGCGCGGGAGTTCGAGGCGCACGGGCTGAATCCCCGGCTGGTGCAGTGCAGCACGTCCTTCAACCGCCGCCGCGGGACACTGCGCGGCATGCACTGGCAGGCGGCTCCGCACGAGGAGGCGAAGCTCGTCCGCTGCACCGCGGGCGCGATCCACGACGTCGTGCTCGACCTGCGATCCGATTCGCCGGCGTACCTGAAGCACGTGGCGGTCGAGTTGAGCGCCGCCAACCACCGGGCGCTCTACATCCCCGAGGGCTGCGCGCACGGCTTCCAGACGCTGGCCGACGACAGTGAGGTCTTCTACCAGATGACGGAGTTCCACTCGCCCGAGCACGCGCGCGGCGTCCGCTGGGACGATCCCGCGTTCGGCCTGCCCTGGCCCGCCGGCGAGCGCACGATGAGCGAACGCGACCGCAGCTACCCGGACTTCGCCGGGCCGGGGGCGCGCGCGTGACGCTCGCGGCGCTGCGGCACGACCTCGACGCGCCGGCCGTGGGCCGCGAGATGCACGCCCTGGTCGAGGACCTCTACCCGATCTGCCGGAGCATCACGGGCGACGGGGTCCGCGAGACGCTCGCCCGTCTCCGCCGACGGGTGCCGCTCGAGGTGCACGAGGTCCCGACCGGCACGTCCGTGTTCGACTGGACGGTGCCGAAGGAATGGAACATCCGTGACGCCTGGGTGAAGAACGCCGCGGGCGAACGCGTCGTGGACTTCCGCGAATCCAGCCTGCACGTGCTCAACTACAGCGTGCCGGTGCGCGCGCGCACGACGCTTGCGGAGCTGCGCGAGCACCTGTTCACGCTGCCAGACCGTCCCGACTGGATCCCGTACCGCACGTCGTACTACCAGGAGCGCTGGGGGTTCTGCCTGCGCCAGCGTGACCTCGACCGACTGCCCGAGGGCGAGTACGAGGTCTGCATCGACTCGACGCTCGCGCCGGGGCACCTGACGTACGGCGAGTACCTGTTGCCGGGGCGCACGACGGGCGAGGTGCTGCTCTCGTGCCACGTCTGCCACCCGTCGCTCGCCAACGACAATCTCGCCGGCGTGACCGTGGCGGCGTTCCTCGCCGACCGGCTTCGCGGGCTGCCGCTGCGCTACTCGTACCGCTTCCTGTTCATTCCCGGGACGATCGGCTCCATCACCTGGCTCGCGCGGCACCAGGACGAGGTGGACCGGATCAAGGCCGGGCTCGTCCTGGCGTGCCTCGGGGATCCCGGGGCGCCGACCTACAAGAAGAGCCGGCGCGGCGACACGCTCGTGGACCAGGCGGTCGCGCGGGTGCTGCGCGCGCGCGGGGGAGAGCCTCGCATCCGCGACTTCTCGCCGTACGGCTACGACGAGCGGCAGTACTGCTCGCCCGGGTTCGACCTGCCGGTCGGCTGCCTGACGCGCACGCCGCACGGCGAGTACCCCGAGTACCACACCTCCGCCGACGACCCCTCGCTCGTGCGGCCGGAGGCGCTCGCCGACTCGCTGGCGCTGGCGCTCGCCATCGTGGAGTCGCTCGAGGCCGATCGGACCTACGTCAATCTGAACCCGAAGTGCGAACCGCAGCTCGGCCGGCGCGGGCTCTACCGCGCGCTCGGCGGGCTCAAGGGCGCGGGCGTGGACGAGATGGCCATGCTCTGGGTGCTGAACCTCTCCGACGGGCGGCACGGCGTTCTCGAGATCGCCGAGCGCTCCGGCTATTCGCTCGAGGCCATCGAAGGGACGGTCGCGATGCTGATCGAGCACGGGCTGCTCGCGGAGGCCGGCGCGTGAGCGGGACGGGGCGCGGCGCGGGCGGCCCGGCGGCAACACCCGCGGGGGTGGAATCGGAACGGGTGGCGCGGCGGACCGCCGCATCCGATAAATTGCGGGTCCCCGGCGGACCCGGAGGTTGGGTCCGGCACGGGACGTTCGAAGCCCCGGCGGCAATCCTGGAAAGGCGGGTGAGCACGTGAAGGTGGTGCTGTTCTGTGGCGGCCTCGGCATGCGGATCCGCGAGTACTCGGACAGCATCCCGAAGCCCATGGTGCCGATCGGCTACCGCCCGATCCTGTGGCACCTCATGAAGTACTACGCCCACTTCGGGCACCGCGAGTTCATCCTCTGCCTCGGCTATCGCGGCGACGTGATCAAGAGGTACTTCCTCGACTACGAGGAGACGCTCTCGAACGACTTCTCGCTGACCGACGGCGGGCGCTCGATCGAGCTCTACAGCCGCGACATGAACGACTGGCGCATCACCTTCGTCGAGACCGGGCTGCACTCGAACATCGGCATGCGCCTGAAGGCCGTCGAGCGACACCTGGGCGACGACGAGATGTTCCTCGCGAACTACGCCGACGGGTTGGCCGACCTCGATCTCGGGGCCTACCTCGAAGAGTTCCGGCGCCGGGACTGCGTCGGCAGCTTCCTGTGCGTGCGCCCGAGCCAGACGTTCCACATCGTTTCGACCGACGACGCCGGGACGGTTCGCGACATCCGGCACGTCTCGAAGGCGGACTTCTGGATCAACGGCGGCTTCTTCGCGTTCCGGCGGAGCATCTTCGACTACATGCGCGCCGGGGAGGAACTGGTGGTCGAGCCGTTCCAGCGGCTCATCGCCGAGGGCAAGCTGCTGGCCTACCGCTCTCCCGGCTGGTGGCAGTGCATGGACACGTTCCGCGACCGGCAGCTGCTCGAGGACCTCTACGAGCGCGGCAACCCGCCCTGGGAGGTCTGGAGGGATCCGGACGGCCCCGACGGTCAGCCCCCCGCGAGCCTGGTGGCGCCGGTGGCCGGCGCACGACGGAGCAAGCGGTCCTGAGCATGCTCGCCTTCGACCTGCGGCATAAGCGGCCGGGCCTGTCGCACGTGGTCTGCCTGGGGGCCCACTCGGACGACATCGAGATCGGGTGCGGCGGCACGCTGCTGTCGCTTCTCGCGGCGCAGCCTTCCCTGGCCGTGACCTGGGTCGTGTTCAGCGGGGCGGGGCCCCGCGCGGAGGAGGCGCGGCGCAGCGCCGCGAGCTTCCTCGCGGGGGCCGTGCGGCGCGAGGTCGTCGTGCACGATTTCCGCGACGGGTTCTTCCCGTGGCAGGGCGCGGCGATCAAGGAGCGCTTCGAGGAGCTGAAGGCGGGACCCGCTCCGGACCTCGTGTTCACGCACTTCCGGCACGACCTGCACCAGGACCACCGGCTGCTGGCGGAGCTGACGTGGAACACCTGGCGGGACCACGCGATCCTGGAGTACGAGATCCCCAAGTACGATGGCGATCTCGGACGGCCGAACGTGTTCGTCCCCCTGGACGCCGCCGACGTCCGCCGGAAGGTGGACCTGCTGCTCGAGCACTTCGGGACGCAGCGCTCGAAGAAGTGGTTCACCGAGGACCTGTTTCTCGCCCACCTGCGCATTCGCGGGATGGAGTGCCAGTCCCCCAGCACCTTCGCCGAGGCGTTCCATGGCCACAAGATCGTCCTCGGCTGAGCCGCATCCGGTGTCCGGACGCGCGCCCGTTGCGGCGCGACGTCGGCAGGCCCGGTCCCGGCCCGACACCCATGGGAGCCACGGAATCCGATCATGATCATCAGCGCCCTTCGCGAAATCATCGAACGACGGAACCTCCTCTACATGCTCACGTGGCGCGACATCCGCGTGAAGTACAAGGAATCCGTCATGGGTATCCTGTGGGCCGTGATGATGCCGATCGTGATCGTGTGCGCGGGCATGATCGTGAAGTTCGCCTTCGCCCTGATGTCCGGCCGTCCGCTGCAGCTGCTCGACGTGACGTCCGTGGCGGTGAAGGCCTCGCCCTACGCCTTCATCGTGGCCGCGATCCGCTTCGGGACCTCCAGCCTCATCACGAACACGGATCTCGTGACCAAGATCTACATGCCGCGGTTGTCGTTCCCGCTCGCGGCGGTCGGCTCGCAGCTCTTCGACTTCACGATCGCGGCCGTCGTCGTGGGGATCTTCCTCGCATTCGCCCACGTGGGCGTCAGCGTTCACCTGCTGTGGCTGCCGCTCCTGATCGTCACGCTCGTGCTGCTCGGGGCGGGGCTGGCGATCCTGCTCTCCGCCGCGACGCTGTTCCTGCGTGACGTCCGGTTCGTCGTCGAGGCCCTCCTGACGGTGGCGATCTTCTTCACGCCGGTCTTCTATGAGCCGAGCCTGTTCGGCCGCTGGGCACCGGTGCTGTGGGCGAACCCGCTCTCGCCGATTCTCGAGGGATTCTCTTCCGTCGTGATCCATCACCAGGCGCCCTCGCTGCCCTGGCTGGCCTACAGCGTGGTGTTCTCGCTCGGCCTGTTCCTCCTCTCGATCATGCGCTTCAAGCAGATCGAACCCCTCTTCGCGGAAAGCATCTAGGACCTGCCGATGAACGACTACGCACTCGAAGTCGAAGCGGTCTCCAAGCGGTTCAACCGGGGTGAACGCAATACGTCGCTTCGCGACTCCGTGCCGGCCCTGGCGCGCCGGCTGCTGGGACGCGCGCCCGTCGAGGCGGCCAGGCAGAAGGCCTTCTGGGCGCTCGACGACGTCAGCTTCCAGGTGAAGCGCGGCGAGGCGTTCGGGATCATCGGCGGGAACGGTGCCGGCAAGAGCACGATCCTCAAGCTGCTCACCGGCATCATGCAGCCGACGAAGGGCCGCATCCGGACGAGGGGGCGGGTCTCCGCGCTCATCGAGGTCGGCGCCGGGTTCCACCGCGACCTGACCGGCCGCGAGAACGTCTTCATGAACGGCGCGATCCTCGGACTGACGCGACAGGAGATCCAGAAGCGATTCGACGCGATCGTGGCCTTCTCGGGCCTCGAGGACTTCATCGACACGCCCGTGAAGCGCTACTCGTCCGGCATGTTCGCGCGACTGGGCTTCTCGGTGGCGGCGCACGTGGACCCGGACGTGCTGCTGGTCGACGAAGTGCTCAGCGTCGGCGATTACGTCTTCCAGAGGAAGTGCATCGAGCGCATGGGTGCCGTGATCGCGAGCGGCGTGACGATCGTGTTCGTCTCCCACAACCTGCGCGAACTCGCGAACCTGTGCCCGCGGAGCCTGCTGCTCGAGAAGGGCAAGGTGCAGGTGATCGGCGATACGGAAGACGTCATCCGGACGTACTTCGGACGCGGCCAGCAGCCGCGCGTGCCCGACTCGAGCAGCGGCGTGCTGATCACGAAGGTGACCGTCGAGGACGAGCACGGCCCGGCGGTCGAGTTTGCCTCGGGCGACAAGCTGCGCGTCACGGTCGAAGCCGCGGGGATCACCCGGCACGACGACATGAGCGTCGTGATCCAGATCGTGGACGATCACCAGTACCCCGTGTTCGACACGTGCACGCAGCGGCTCGGCGCGGGCGAGTTGACGCTGGACCAGGACCAGACGCTCCGCTGCACCTTCGAGATGGACTGCAGCCTCGCGCAGGGCACCTTCCACGTCAGCGCGTTCCTGCACCGCTACCTCACGAACCATCCCTACGACCGCTGGATCGCCGCTGCGACGTTCTTCGTCTCCGGCGCGCCGGAAGCCCGCGGGGTGGTGACGCTCCACCCGAAGCTGACCCAGTGCGAGATCGGTCCCTCCGAGGGCGCCCTCGTGGAAGGTCGCAGGGCGGCGCATGAGTGACGGAGTCACCGTGCCGCGGACCGCGGGGGAGGGCTACCGCGCCGGCGACTGGGTCGAGGTGCGGAGCGCCGCCGAGATCTTCGCGACGCTCGACGCCGCCGGCGAGCTCGAATCGCTGCCGTTCATGCCGGAGATGCTCCAGTACTGCGGCCGGCGCTTCCGCGTCTCCAAGTCGGCGCACAAGTCCTGCGACACGCTCAAGACGTGGCGGAACCGGCGCATGGACAACGCCGTGCACCTCGAGAACCTGCGCTGTACGGGCGAGGCCCACGGCGGGTGCCAGGCCGGCTGCCTGCTCTACTTCAAGGAGGCCTGGCTGAAGCCCGCGGCGGGGCCGTCCGCGGACGGGAACGCCCCGGCGCCGCCGCCCGCCGCCGTTCCCGCGGCGGTCTGCGACGAGGAGACGCTGCTGCGCGGCACGCACGCGACTCCCCCGGCGGACGCGCCCGGGGAGGAGCGCTGGCGGTGCCAGGCCACCGAGATGTTCCGCGCGACGAAGCCCGCCCACTGGGACGCCGGCCTGTACCTCAAGGACATCACCTCGGGCAACGTCTCGCTCTGGGACTTCCTGCGCTACGGCCTGCTGGCGATCCTCAACCACTTCCGCCGCTTCCCGCACATCCGTGGGCGCGCGGGGCGCCGGACGCCGAAGGAGGAACCGCTGAACCTCGAGGCCGGCGAGTGGGTCGAGGTGAAGTCGAAGGACGAGATCCTGCTCACCGTGAGCCGCCACCTTCGCCACCGGGGGCTGTCGTTCGACATCGAGATGGTGCCCTACTGCGGCAGGCGCTTCCGCGTGCTGCGGCGCGTGGAACGCCTGATCGACGACCGCTCGGGCCGGATGATCCTGCCCAAGAGCGCCTGCCTGATCCTCGATGGCGTGGTGTGCGGGGGCTGCCTCAGCCGCAACCGCATGTTCTGCCCCCGGGCGATCTATCCCTACTGGCACGAGATCTGGCTCAGGCGCGTCGAGCCGGCGGGGAGCGACGCCGGGACGTCCGTGCCGGGCACGGGGTAGGGAATTGCCGCCCCGGATGCGCACGCGCGCAGGCCGCGCCGGGCTCCCGGTGGCCGTGCTGCTGTCGCTCGCGGCGGCCCTCGCGCTCGCGGGCTGCGGGCCGCGCGGGACGCCCCTCGCCGTGCGCGCCCCGGGCCCGCCGCATCCGACCGCCGGACCGCTCGTCCTCGAGACCGGCGGGGGGCGCTGGTTCGTCGAATCGGGGACCGACCGCGCGATCCTGCTCACCGGCTCGCACACCTGGAACAACTTCCAGGACTGGGGCGTCACCGATCCGCCGCCCGCCTTCGACTACCCGGCCTACCTCGACTTCCTCGCCTCGCACGGCCACGACCTGATCCGGATGTACGTCTGGGAGCAGGCGGCGTGGTTCCCCGGGAGCGACGCGAAGGTCGTGATCTCGCCGATGCCGTACCTTCGCACCGGCCCGGGGCGCGCGCTCGACGGCGGCCTGCGCTTCGACCTCACGCGCTTCAACCCGGCCTACTTCGAGCGGCTGCGCGACCGCGTCCGCGCCGCGCGCGACCGCGGGATCTACGTCTCCGTGATGCTCTTCGACGGGTGGAGCATCGAGCTCAAGGGCCAGAAGACGGGCAATCCCTGGCGCGGTCACCCGTTCAACGCCGCGAACAACGTGAACGGAATCGACGGCGACCTGAACGGTGACGGCGAGGGGGGCGAGGTGCACACGCTCGCGGTGCCCGCGATCACCGCGCTGCAGAAGGCCTACGTCGCGAAGGTGGTCGAGACGCTCGCCGGGCTCGACAACGTGCTCTGGGAGATCAGCAACGAGAGCGCGAGTTCGCCCGCCGCCGACGCCTGGCAGTACGAGATGATCCGCACCGTTCGCACGCTCGAGGCCGCGCGCGGCGAGCACCATCCGATCGGCATGACGGCCTCGTGGCCGCCCGACGAGCGCGGCAACCGCCCGCTCTTCACCAGTCCCGCCGACTGGGTGGCGCCCCGCGACGACCCCGAGGATCCGTACAAGACCGATCCTCCGGCCTCGACCGCGCGCGCCCGGCCCGTGATCTCGGACACCGACCATCTCTGGGGCATCGGCGGAAAGCCCGACTGGGTGTGGAAGACGTTCTTCCGCGCGCTCGATCCGCTCTTTATGGACCCCTACCAGACCGCGATCCTGCACAACCTGCCGGCCTGGGCCGACAGCGGCCGGGCGGCGCTGGCGCCGCCCGATCCCGAGTGGGAACCCATGCGGCGCGCGATGGGCCTGGCGCGCGCGGTCGCGGCGCGCACCGACCTGGCGGCCCTGCGGCCCCTGGGAGCGCTGTGCTCGTCCGGCTGGTGCCTCGCCGCCCCCGGGAAGGAGTACCTCGCGTACGCGCCCGTGCGGCGTGGCCGGCTGAGGCGCCTGCTCGAGGCGGTCCTGGGGCCTGCGCTCCACCAGCGACTGAGGCTCGACCTCTCGGGAGCGTCGGGAACCTACGACGTCGAGTGGGTGGACCCGGCGCGGGCGCTCGTCTTCCCCTCGCGGCCCGTGCGCGGCGGAAGGAGCGTCGTCCTGCGCGCGCCGTTCCTGGGCCCCGCGATCGCTCACCTCCGGCGATCGGGCCCGGCGCCGGAGTCCGCGGCGTCGCCGGTTCCGGAAGGGTCCCGATGAGCGCGCAGGCCGCCCCGCTCGTCACGGTCGTCACGCCGGTCTTCAACGGCGAGGCGTATCTCGAGGAATGCCTCGAGAGCGTGCTCCGCCAGACGTACGAACGCTGGGAATGCGTGGTCGTCAACAACCGGAGCACCGACCGCACGCTCGAGATCGCCGAGTCGTTCGCCGTCCGCGACCCGCGCGTCCGCGTGATCACCAACGAGGCGTTCGTCGGCGTGATCCAGAACCACAACATCGCCTGCCGGCAGGTCGGGCCCGACGCGAAGTACTGCAAGGTCCTGCAGGCCGACGACTGGATGTTCCCGGACTGCCTCGCCGAGATGGTCGCCGTCGCCGAGGGGCACCCGTCGGTCGGGCTGGTGGGCTCGTACGTGCTGCACGGTGATCACGTCCGCTGCGACGGCCTGCCGTACCCGAGCCCCTGCGTGCCCGGGCGTGAGGCCTGCCGCCTGAACCTCCTGGGCCGGGTGTACACGTTCCTCGCTCCGACGGCGCTGCTCATCCGGGCGGACCTCGTGCGGTCGAGGCCGAACTACTACGACGAGGCGCACCTGCACTCCGACGTCGAGGCCTGTTACGAAGTGCTGCGCGAGACCGACTTCGGCTTCGTCCACCGCGTCCTGACCTTCGTCCGCCGGCAGGAAGGGGCGATCACGGCGGCGCACCTCGGACGGCTCAACCTGCTGGCGCTCTCGAATCTCGAGATGCTCGTCCGCTACGGCCGCGTCTACCTGCCGGAGGAGGAGTTCAAGGGCGCTCTCCGGAAGGCCGACTGTCGCTACTACGACTCGCTGGCGTACGCGCTGTGGCGGTCCCGCGAGCGCCGGCAGATCTGGCGCGAGCACTCCGGGCGGATGACCGCCATCGACCGGCCCCTGAGTTTCGCCGGGCTTCTCGGCGGTCTCGTGCGGGGGCAGCTCGGCCGGATGGCGAGGGGCTGATTCGGAATGGCCATGCGCGTTCTCGTCGTGTCAGCCCACTTTCCCGAGCAGCCGGCGCAGAGCATCTCGGGCTCGTTCCAGCGCTTCCGGACGTGGCTCGACGCGATCCAGTCCTCGGGAGCCGAGCTCGATGTGCTCTTCTTCCCGCAGAGCCACGTCACCTCCGGGCCGGAAGCCGAGGCGCGTGCGGCGGAGCGGCTGGCCTCCGACTGGGGCGTCCGCGCGAAGGTCACGCTCTGCCCGCGCGAGCCCTCGGAGGACGGGCCCGGATTGCTGGAGCGCTACGTGCTGCCGGCGCTCGCGCTCCGGTGGCACAACGACTTCCGCATGTTCGCGGGCCCCCGCCAGCAGGCGGCGCTCGCCGGTTGCCTGTCGCGCTTGCCTGACGCTGTGCTCTTCTTCCACCTTCAGGGAACCGCCGCCGGGTGGGTGACCGACCGACGACGCAGGATCTACCTGGACCTGGACGACATCGAGTATCGCAAGTACCTGCGCGAGATCTGGCAGCCGCCGCGAAGGCCACTAAAGCCGCTTCGCCTGCTCTGGGTGCCGGCGCTCTGGTGGGGGGAGCGGTTGGCCATCGCCCGCTCGGAGCGGAGCTTCGTGTGCTCCGATAGCGACCGGAGCCACGTGGCACGCTCGATGGGTGTCCGCAACGTCGCCGTGATTCCCAACTCCGCGACTCACTTCGAGGATCGGCCGCTGAGTACGGAGCCCAACCTGCTGTTCGTGGGGACCTACGGCTACGCTCCCAACCGGGTGGCCGCGGAATACCTCGTGCGCGAGGTCTGGCCGCGGCTCTCCCGGATGCGCCCCGAGGCGCGCCTCCTGATCGCCGGGCCGCGCGCCGAGGAAATCCCGAGCTACCACCGTCCGCCGGCCGGAGTCGAGTTCCTCGGGTTCGTTCCCGACCTCGAAGCCCTCTACGCGAAGACGCGCCTCGTGTGTTGTCCGATCCAGTCCGGCGGCGGGACTCGCGTCAAGATCCTCGAGGCGGCCGGTCACGGCATTCCTGTCGTCTCCACGCCGCTCGGCGCCGAAGGGCTCGACCTGAAGCCGGACTGGGAGATCCTCCTGCGCCAGACTGCGGACGAGATGGCCGCCGCGTGTGCCGAGCTGCTCTCCGACCACGAGCGGGCGGAATCCCTGGGCGCCCGCGGCCGCGACCGCGTGCGGGCACTCTACGGCCGGGAGGTGGTCATGGCCCGCATGCGGGAGTTCCTGCTGCTGGACGGCAAGCGGCCCAGCGGGTGAGCGGCCCCGCGCGGCCCCGCGCGAGACCGCGGTGCGCGCAGAACGTGCGTGGGTGGCGCGAGGGCCCGGGTTACCCGGCCTACCGCAGGAGCAGGAGCCGCCGGGCCGCGGTGAAGTCACCCGCCTGGATCCGGCACAGGTGGACGCCGCCGGCTCCCCCGCGGGCGCACCCACCGCCGCCGCTACGCCGCCTGATCCGCAGGGTCGTGAGGCTCCCCGCGCCGGCACTCGCCATCCGCAATCCTCCGCGCACGACCCATGGAATCCACCTCTCCTGTGCGCGCCCGATGGGCCGTCGAGGCTTGGATGCCCCGGAACGTTCCCCGGTCGTCCTCAGGTCGCCTCGGCGCGGGGCAGGACGAGCGCCGCCTCGCGCGCGTCCACTCCCAGCGCGTTCGCGCGGGCGATGCGGGCGAAGACCTCGGCGCTGCGCGTGCGCTTCCGCGGCAGGGCCGCGTCGGCGAAGTCCACCGAGTAGAGGCCGAAGCGGCCGTGGAAGCCCTCGGCCCACTCGAAGTTGTCGAGCAGCGACCAGTGGAGGTACCCGAGCACGTGCGTGCCGGCGTCCATCGCCCGCCGCATCGCCTCGACGAACTCGACGATCGCGCGCGGGCGGAACACGTCCTTCTCGTCGGCGAAGCCGTTCTCGGTCACGAGCACCGGCGCGCCCGTCGCCTTCGCGGCCGCCGTCAGGGCGCGCTGGAAGCCGCCGGGCCACACCTCCCAGCCGAGGTCGTTGAGCGGCGCGCCCGGCGCGGCGACGTGCGGCGTCGCCGACAGCGAGCGCACGCGCCAGCGCGTGTAGTAGTTGAGCCCAATCCAGTCGAGCGCGCCCTTCAGGACCGGCACCGCCCGCCGCACCGGCTTCGCGCCGGGGATGGAAAGCTCGATCTTCCCTTCGACCGGAGCGCGCAGTACCGCGTCGTTGAAGACCCGGTTCTCGAAGAACGCCTGCAACCGGTCGAGCGGGTGCCAGGCGCGCAGCGGCTCGAGCTGCACGTAGTGCTTGGCGAAGCCCACGCGCGCCGCCTGCCCGTCGCCGTCGGCGTCCGTGCGGTCCTCGGCATGGATCGCGCGGTACGCGCGGCCGTGCGCCTCGAGCTGGTTCGCGATCACGGTCAGCGCGCGCGAGTTGTCGCGCACCGCGGGCGGCCAGATGCCTTCCGACCAGCCGCGGAAGGCGAACACCTCGGGCTCGTTGACGGTGCACCACCAGTCCACCTCGCCGCCGAACTCGCGCGCGCAGAAGCGGGCGAAGCGCTCGAACGCCTCGACCGTGGCCGCCGACTCCCAGCCGCCCGCGTCCGCGACCCAGAGGGGGTTCGTGAAGTGGTGAAGCGTCACGACGGGCTCGATGGCGTGCCCGCGCAACGCGCCGAGCACGCGGTGGTAGTGCGCGATCGCGTCGGGATCGAACTGCCCCGGGCGGGGTTCGAGCCGGCTCCACTCGAACGACAGCCGGTGGGCGTTGTGCCCGTCGGCGGCGGCGAGCGCGAAGTCGTCCGCGAATTTGAGGAAGTGCTGGCAGGCGTCGCCGCTGCCCACGCCGCCGCGGATCGTGCCCGGCACGTGCTCGAAGCGCCACCAGTCGTTGAGCGTGTTGCCGCCCTCGACCTGGTGCGCCGAAGTGGCCGCGCCCCACAGGAACCGCTCGGGGAAGCGAAGCGTCGCGTCGCTCATGGCGGCGGCAGCTTATCCCGGGCGGCAGGGGGAGGGCGAGGGGAAGCGCGTGGTCGTGGGGATCGCGATGAGCGGAGGCGGGCGGAAGCTCCCCGCCCGCCTCCGGCTGCCCGCGCCCTTCCTACTTCAGGAAGACGATCCGGCCGCCGGTCGCCGTTCCGCGATCGGTGTACTCGAGCCGCACGAAGTAGACGCCGCGCGGCGCGGCCACGCCGCCGTCGTCGGCGCCGTCCCAGGGGACGTCGTACTCGCCCGGGGTGAACGTGCGGTCGGCCAGCGTGCGGACGAGGCGGCCCGCCACGTCGTAGACGCGCAGCCGGATGCGCCCGGCCTCGGCCACGCCGAAGCGGACGCGCGCTCCCTCCGCGCGCACGACACTGTTGCCGACCTTGAGGAAGTTGACGAACGGAGCGCCCTTGCCGCTCCGCGGGACGTCCAGGGTCTGCTCGGGCGCCGTGGTCGTCGCCTGACACTGCGACGCGAACAGGCTGTTGTACATGTTCCAGTAGTAAGCGAGCCGCCCGCCGCTCGTTTCGCAGTAGCGGCCGAAGATGTCCGTGATCGTCCAGCCTTCGGTGTAGGCGACCCAGTTGCGCAGCGGCGTTGCCGGCTTGTAGACGGCGGCCACGTACGGCCCGTTCACGCCGACGTTCTCGTAGTACATGGCGTCCACGGCCTCGGGAACTCCGGGGTTTCTGGCAAAGACGTCCTGTTGGAAGACGCACCCCGTGACGACGCCGTAGAGGTCGCCGTTGGTCGTGATCTGCGACGTGGTGATGAGGTCGGCGCAGTCGTTCTGGTTGTTGGACACGCTCACGTACGAGCCGGCGCGGAACGTCAGGCCCAGCTTGCTGGTCAGGAACGTCAAGTGGGCCGCGTTCTGGCCGGCGGAATAGACCTCGCTCTCGACGAAGCCGTCGCCGCTCACGAAGAGCGCGCGCGGCTGCGGCGTGCTCCCGACACTGTTCCCGGTGAGGAAGTCGTCGAGAACGCCGATGTCGTCCGAAGCCATGTTCGTGTAGGGACCCATGACTCCGACCTTCAGCCACCCGGCTACGACCGCCAGCATGCGGTAAAAGCGGCGCAGCATCTCCGGCGTGGGCGCAGTTCGCGCCTCCTTGCCTGTCGCGTAGCCCATGGCCGCCCGGTTGGCGAGCCGGGCGCCGATGTTGACAGCGGAACTGCCAGTGGGCCACGGAACGCGCGTCCCGTACATGTCCCAGGTGGTTCCGGGCTGCTGGTTCTTCCCGTAGACGGGATAGGCCGCGAGATCGGTCACGTCGATCGGACCGGTAAGGCGCGGCGCATGCCAGCCGTTGTGGGCCCCGTACTTCGCGGGCGCCGTGCCCCCCAGCGAGTCCATCACCGAGACGAAGACGGGCTCGCATCCCCCGCTGTCGAACTCGTCGAGGTAGAGCATGCAGGCCATGCCCGACCCGCCGAAGGCCATGTCCTTCCACCGATCCGGCAGGACCCCGAACTGCTCCCAGCGGCGCGCGTCGGAATTGTAGGTGCCCCGGTCGAACGTGCTGAGCGTGTCCGGCGTCAGCACGAACGCGCCCGGGTCCGCCAGGGCCGACTTGCGGTAGAAGTACTGGACGTGCGCGCCGGGTGTGAGCAGCCCGTCGGGGATGATCTTCGTGAACTCCTTCGTGGTCGTGAGCCCGTCCCAGCCGGTGCGGTCCTGCGGCACAGCGTTCAGCCAGGCCGGCACCGTCCCGTCGCAGGTGACGTTGTCGTTGATCGCCGGGTAGGCCGTGTCCACGACGAAGCAACGGAACTTCGTGATGCCGAGCGTGGCGAACTTCGGGTCATCCTCGTGGAGCATGTTGGCGTAGCGGCCCGGCGTGAGGCCGGTGGCGATGCCCAGGCCGTCGTCGGTCCGCTCCACGGGGAAGACGTTCTGCTCCACGGTGTCGCAACGCGCGGAGTTCCACGTCAGGTGGTCCCACCACTGCCCGCCGTGGTGATCGCCGGACGAGAACGGGCCCGGATCGGCCATGTACTGGCCCCAGAACGAGCCGTCACCGGAGCTGACGAAGGTCGACTGGTCGGTGGGCACTCGGAGCAGGTTCATCCCGGCGGTCGGCGGAAACGTACGAGCCGAAGCGGTCGAGTAGTTGCCGGGGCCCGGCAGGATGCGGAACACCATGTCGAGTCGCGTCGCGTTGCCCATCACCTCGTCACCCGTCACGTCGGGCGCGTCGACGACGACGGTGTCGCGCTGGATGCAGAAGCGCAGCTGGTCGCCGGTGGCCTGCGCGGCGTTCACCACGCCCTTGACGAGCGCCGTGGTCGTGTCGAAGTTGCTCGAGATGGGAAGTCCCGCGGTCTCGTTCGCCGGGAACGCATCCGCCAGCGTCTGGAGGTAGCTCTCCTCGATGGCCCCCGGTGCGATCGCCGTCGCGTTGCTGGCCCGCAGGTCCGGGACGTCGACGAAGGCAACGGACACGTTGTCGAAGTAGAGCCCGTCGTTGGCGTTGCACCCCAGCGAAACGCCCCAGCGGAAGCAGGCCTGGTACACGCCCAGCCAGACCCGCAGCGAGTCCGGCTGGTCGTAGGAGTTGGCGAGCGGGGGCCACGTCACGAGGTCCTGGAACCTGAGCCAGTCCGAGTAGCACCAGCGGTCCATGACGAGAGCGAATGCGTTCGGCCGGATCACGTTGCTCCATGTCCTGGCCCCGTTGTTCGGCTGCTCGACGGGGTAGACCTGGGCCATCCACCAGTAGCCCACGCCCGTGAAATCCAGGGGATAGTAGCCGTCGTAGACGTCAAAGTGGATCTCGGTCCCTCCCCAGGTGCCGCTCGTCGTGACGATGGACTCGGTCAGGCCCTGGGGATTGACGGCGTTGCTTCCGTCGCGCGCGACGGTCATGTTGATCGTCGGCGACCAGACGCCCGGCCAGCCTTCCCGATAGGCCTCGTAGCGCGGGTCGTTCATCGCCTCGAAGCCGTCGTGGTTGCCCATCATGAGCACGTTGCCGCGGATGTTGCAGTAGCGCTGGCGCGAGTCCCACGCCCCGCAGATGTCGGCGTAGGGGATGCCCGCCTCGACGTTGCCCAGGTGCGCATAGACCGACGGGGGCTTGCCCGTGGACTTCCAGTTGTCGAGAGGGCTCACTCCGAGCCGGTTGTCGATCGTGTTCGACCCACCCTGCTCCGGTCCCTCGAAGTCGCCGATCAAGACGCCGTTCACCGTCACATCGTCGATCATCACCGCCCCGCGCGTCGCCGAGTCGTAGCCGCCCATGCGGTCGTCGTCGGCGTACCCGCGGTTGGTGTGGCTGCGGAACACGAGCCGGACGATGCCGGCCGTGTTGCCAGGTGCGCCACGGATCGCGTCCACCTGTCCGGCGGTGAGCGCCACGCTGGCCATCGGGGTGGCGTCGAGCGTGTCCGCGGGGTGGTCGCCGGCGACCGAGAACAGGCAGTACCAGGGCGCGCCGTCGAAGATCCGCAGCACCTCCGAAAACCAGCGGCGCTGCGGGTCGTAGACCGCGCCGATCGAACCGTCCGAGTAGGTGCACGCCTCCTCGTCCACCGGGGCGCCGGCGTAGACCGAGAACGAGTCTACCGGTGCATCGGCGCCCGCGTCGGTGCTCGAGATGAAATTGCCCGCGACGACGACCAGCGGGTCGCCGTGGAACCAGCCGGTTCGCGTGGCCGCAAGGGTGATGGCGTCGGTGGACATGCGCGTGCGGTACAGGAACGACAGGGTGAGGGGCTGGCCCGCGGGCGCGGCGATGTCGCGGTAGAGCATCTGGTCCCACTGGCCGGCATAGCCGGGGAAGCCGCTCGCCCCCGAGCTGTAGGGCACGTAGGCCCGGTCGAGGACCGACTGGTTGAACGGGTTGCCGGTCAGGGCATCCAGGACCGAGTGGTCGTTCAGCTGCCGCAGGCCACACCAGGCCGAGCGCAAGCCCGAGAGCGGCGTCCACGTGACACCGGAGCCGCCCGGTTGCAGGGCGCCGCCGTCGCCGTGCCATACGCCCACGACGCCGTACGTGCGCTTGCCGCCCGGCCCCTGGTTGATGACGTAGTTGGCCTTGTTGCCCATCTCAACGGCCCACCAGGGACGCTGCCAGTCCGGCAGCGTCTGGCCACCGGTCGTGATGTACGTCACGACGTCGGGCCACCAGCCGGCGAGTGAGTCGCCGATGCCGTGCGACGCCAAGATCCCGTAGTCGTCCCACGTCCACATGACGTTGTTCGGGTCGTTGACGCCTGGCCGGTACGTGCCGGTCCACAGGTTCCAGTAGTTGGTCGCCGCGTCCCAGTGATCGAAGCGGGAAAGACCGACATACACCGTGTCCGGGTCGGGCCCGGCCGAGACCCGCAGACCCTGCCGGATTGCGTTCGCACGCTGCTTCTGCAGCCGCGGGTCTTTCAGCACCGGTGTCGGATCGTCCGAGAAGTCCTGCGCAAGCCCGGCGCCGACGATCGTCGCCGCGAGCCCCGCCGACAGGAGCGCCGCGAAGAGGGAAGACCTCATCGAGCCACCTCCGCCGCCGCACCGCGTAGGTGCGGCACCGACCGGGCGGCGAGCGAGGGTGGGGTGTCTCGCGCACCGGGGCTGCCGCTGTCGCGCGCCGCGCGACATGCCGTCGCCCGACCGTGCCTGGGTTGCCCGTCTTTCCGGTGCCGTCCGGGGCAGGCCCGGAACGCGTCGCGTCGAGGGGAGCCGCGAGTGCTGCACGTGCTCGGTCGGACCGCGGTGCGTGCGGGTCCGCTGACGGCGTGGACGTCTCGTGCGTCGGGGGCGCGCGAAGGAGAAACGGGGGCGTCCCGCGCCACGGCCGGGAGGCTAGTCCACGCCCCCCGCAACCGCGAATGCACTCGCGCCCGGGTCGAGATTGCCCGCCCGGCCGGTGCGCCCCGAGCGCGCACCCGGACCGTCAGTTGGGCTCTTCTCCTGCCGGGAACCAGCCGGGCCGTCAGCGCGCCGCGCCGGTGTCCACCGAAGGCGGAACGACCTCCGCCGCGCGCTCCTCGGCCGCGACCGCGCGCAACCGGCGCGAGACCCACAGCGCGCCGCCGAGCAGCACGACGGCGCAGACCGTCGTCGCCATGGGCGCGCCCCAGCGCTCGGCGACCGCGCCGGCGAGCAGCGAGCCGAACGGCGTCGTGCCGACGAACATGAGCATGTAGAGGCTCATGACCCGGCCGCGGTACTCGTCGGCCGTGGTCATCTGGATGAGGACGTTCGTACTCGCGACGTAGAGGACGAGCCCGAACCCCGAGATCGCGCCCGCGACCATCATGAAAGGCAGCACGCGCACCCACGCGAAGGCGGCGAACCCGAGCCCGCCGAGCGTGAGACCGACGAGCAGGTGGCGGCGCAGCGCCCAGCGGTCGAGGTGCATGGTCATGCGCAGCGCCGCGACCAGCGACCCCGCGCCGAAGGAGGCGAGCAGGGCGCCGTAGACCTTGGGCCCGGCGTGCAGCAGGTCGCGCGCGTAAACCGGCAGCAGCACGTTGAACTGGAAGCCGATGCCGGCGCAGACGGCGAGCAGCAGCAGCAGGCGCCGCAGCGAGGGCGTGTGCCACGCGTAGCTCACGCCCTCGACCAGCGTCGAGCGCACCGAACGGACGCGCGTCGGCGCCTCGCGCGGCGGCAGGCGCAGCATGAGCAGCGCCGAGATCACGGCCAGGAACGTCGCGGCGTTGAGCCAGAAGCAGCCCGCCTCGCCGATCGAGGCCAGTAGCAGGCCGGCGATCGCGGGCCCGAAGATGCGCGCGGTGTTGAACGCCGCGGAGTTGAGCGCGATGCCGTTCGAAAGGTCCTCGCGGCCGGTCAGCTCGATCACGAACGACTGCCGGCCCGGGATGTCGAACGTGTTTACGCAGCCGTAGACGAGCGCCAGCGCCAGCACCATCCCGGGCGTCACGATGTGCGTGGTCACGGCGAGGGCGAGCAGCGAGGCCTGCAGCAGGAGCAGCGACTGCGTCGTGAGCAGCAGCCGCCGGCGGTCCATCCGGTCGGCGACGACGCCCGCCCACAGTCCCAGCGGCAGCACCGGGATGAACTGGGCGAACCCGAGCAGGCCGAGCATCCACGCCGAGGCGGTCAGGGTGTGCATGAGCCACGCCTGCGCGACGCTCTGCATCCAGGTGCCGATGACCGAGACGAGCTGGCCCGACCAGTAGAGCCGGTAGTTGCGGTGGCGGAGCGCGCGAAAGCCCGACGAGAACCGGGCGGCGAGGGCGTTCGTACTCATGAGCCGCGCACGCTATCACAGCGCGCACGGGCCGCGCGGGCCCCCCGCGCTCAGGCGCGCGCGAGGAGCCGGCGCGTGCCGCCGCGGCTGTGCAGCACGAGGAGCGAACGGAGGGCGACGCCCCAGAGCTGGGCGCGCGTGAGCTTCGGGCGGCCGTCGAGCGGGAAGCGCGGGTCGGCGTGCGCGACCCGGATCGAGGCGCGCGCCCACAGCGCGGGCCACAGGCAGAAGAGCCGGTAGCGCAGGTGCCGCGCGCCAATCGTGTCGAGGTAGTCCGCCACGCGGTCGAGCGCCGCGTGGGCGAGGCCCTCGAGCCTCAGCGCGAGCTCGCGCGCCGCCGGGACGTCGCCGCCGGCGAGGTCGGCGGGCGAGAGGCCGTGCGGCGCGAGCCAGGAGGCGGGCAGGTAGCAGCGGCCGCGGCGCACGTCCGTGGGCCAGTCGAGCAGGATGTTCGTGAGCTGCAGCGCCTCGCCGACTTTGGGGGCGAGCTGCCTCCGGCGTTCGCGGACCCCGCCCTCGGGCTCCGGTCCGGCGCGCCGCTCGTGCAGCTTCGTGAGCATCTCGCCCACGCAGCCGGCCACGACCCAGCAGTAGTCGTGCAGCTCCTCGTCGTCGTCGAGGTAGGGCACGCCGGCGCCGCGGCGCGCGGCGCGGGCGGCGTAGCGGCGCATGCCCCCGGACATCGTGCGCAGGCCCTCGGCGATGGCTGCGCAGTCGCCGGGTTCGAGCGCGCGGTAGGCTACGAGCACGAGCGGCAGGTGCGCCAGCAGGTCGAAGTCGTCGGCCGTGCCGCCGTCCGCGGGCGCGGAGGCCAGCGAGGCCGCCGCCCCGACGTCGCCGTCCAGCGCCGCGAGGAACGCGTCGAATCGCGCCTCGATCTCGTCGGCGCTGCCCGCCCAGCGGTCCTCGATCGTGTCGGCCGAGCGGCACAGCAGGTACGCAACGCGCACCGCCTCGCGGAACGAGCCGCTCAGGAGCTCGATGTTCAGGGCGAAGGTGCGCGAGACCCGGGGCAGCGTGCGCCGGCAGAACTCGCGCGCCTCGGCCGGGTGGGGATCGCTCATCGTCGTCGGGACCCGGGGCCGGAAAGGCGGTGTGCGAAAGAGCGCACTATAGCGCCGCGGCCGGGCTCCGCACGCGGTTCCGGACCGTCTCCGGGGCCGTTCAGGCCCGGCGCGGAAATTTCAGGGGTCGAAGGCTGCCCGGGCGCATCGGATGTGCTAGTTTGCCGGCCTGTCTGTCGGTCGGCCCGAGCGCCATCCTCTCGCCGCCGCGGCGACCCGAGCGTCCCCGCGTCCCGTGCGGGTGCGAGCGCCGGTCCGCGATCGAAGCACCCGGCCTGCCGAGGATCCCCGAATGCCATCCACGGGCGCATTCCGCAGCGTCTCGCGGCTTGCCATCGCCACGTCCATCCTCATGTTCGCCCTGATCGTCGTGGGCTCCATCGTGCGCACGACGGGCTCGGGGCTTTCCTGCCCGGACTGGCCGCTCTGCCACGGGAAGCTGATCCCGCCCTTCCAGTTCAACATCCTCATGGAGTGGTTCCACCGGCTGCTCGCGCTGCTGGTCGGGCTGCTCCTGTTCGCGACGGCCGGCACGGCGCTGGTGCGGCGCGAGACGCGGAGCCGGCTGGGCGGCCTCGCCGCGCTCTCGGTGGCGCTGTTCTTCACCCAGGCCCTGCTCGGCGCGCTCACCGTCTGGAAGCTGCTCGATCCCTCCGTCGTGAGCGGTCACCTGGCGGTCGGGCTGCTGCTGTTCGCGACGCTCGTCACGATCGCGGTCACGGCGCGGCTCGAGGCGGACCCCGGGTCGCTCGAGGATGCGGGCCCCCGCGCGGGCGACCACCTGCCGCTGTTCGCGGCCGCCACGGTGCTCACGTGGTGCCAGGCGGTGCTCGGCGGCATGGTGAGCACGAACCACGCGAGCCTCGCGTGCCCCGACTGGCCGACCTGCAACGGCCAGTGGTTCCCGGCCCTCTCCGGACTCGTCGGCCTGCAGATGGCGCACCGCTGGACCGCCTACCTGCTGCTCGCCGTGATGTTCGTGGTCGGCTTCCGCGCCCGCCGTGCGGGCGACCGCACGGTGCGCTACGCCGCGCACCTGCTGCCGCGGCTCGTGCTGCTGCAGATCGCGATCGGGGTCGTGAACGTCTTCCTCGGCATCCCGGTGTGGGTGTCGGCGCTCCACCTCGGCAACGCCGCCCTCATCCTCGCCGTCTCGCTGATCGCCACCCTGCGGCTGGCCGCGCAGCCGGCCGCGCAGCCCCATACCGCGGAGGCCCCCGCCCGATGAGCGTCGCCGTCTCCACCGCGAGCCGCTCGGCGACGTTCCGTGCCTGGCTCGAGCTGACCAAGCCCCGCATCGTGATGCTGGTGCTCTTCACCGGCCTGCCCGCCGCGCTGCTCGCGGCGGACGGCCCGCTCTCCGCTCGGGTGTTCTGGGGCGCGGGCATCGGCATCGCCCTCTCAGCGGCGGCCGCGGCCGCGTTCAACCACTACTACGACCGCGACATCGACGCGCTCATGGTGCGCACGCGCACGCGGCCGCTGCCCTCGGGGCTGCTCGCGCCCGCGCAGGCCGCGGCGCTCGGGCTGGTGCTCGCGTGGGTTTCGTACGTGGTGCTCGCGGTGTTCTGCAACCCGTTCGCGGCGCTGCTCGCGATGGCCAACATCTTCTACTACGCGGTCGTCTACACCGTCTGGCTCAAGCGCCGCACGCCGCAGAACATCGTGATCGGCGGCGGGGCCGGCGCCTCGGCGCCCGTGATCGCCTGGGCCGCCGTGACCGGCCACGTCGCGCTGCCCGCGATCGCGATCGCGGCGATCGTGTTCCTGTGGACGCCGCCGCACTTCTGGGCGCTCTCGCTCTACCGGCGCGACGACTACCTGCGCGCGAACCTGCCGATGCTGCCGGTGACGCACGGCGAGCCCGCGACGCGACGGGCCATCCTCGGCTACTCGCTCGTGCTCGTGCCGGTGACGCTGGCCGTGGGCCCGCTCGCCGGCCTGGGGCCGCTCTACCTCTCGGCCGCGGCGGTCCTCGGCACGCTGTTCGTGGCGGCCGCGTGGCGGCTGCAGCGCGAACCGTCGGTGCCTCGCGCGATGCGGCTCTTCCGTTTCTCCATCGTTTACCTCTTCTCCCTGTTCCTGTTCATGGCGGCGGACGCGCTGCTGCGGCTGCGCGCGTCGTGAGGGCCGGGTCAGGGGGCGTCCCGGGGCGCGGGAGGGACCCGGGACGGGCCGGCCGGGCGCCCGCGAACGCGTTATTGAGAGGTGGTCAGGCCCTGTCGGGACATGCTATACACGCCCCCCGAAGCTGCGACCGCCCCATCCATCCGGGCAGGCGCCCGTCCCTCGGGCGCGACGGCGTGGATTCTTCCCAGACGATCCCAGGGTCTCCCAGGAGGTTGCCTTGCTGAACAAGGCCTATATCGCCTTGATCGCAGCCGCGATCGTGACCGCGGCCGTCGCCGGATGCGGCAAGCAAACCGCCGCCGCGCGCGGCGCGTCGCTCTACGAGACCTGCGTGCCCTGCCACGGGAACAACGGCGAGGGCAACCTCACGCTGCGGGCACCCGCCATCGCGGGGCTGCCCCAGTGGTACGTGTCGGCCGAGCTGACCAAGTTCCGGAGCGGCGTCCGCGGCTCGCACCCCGACGACATGGAAGGCCACCGCATGGCGCCCATGGCGCGCTCGCTCCTCAGCGCGAAGGACGTGGACGACGTGGCGCTCCACGTCTCGCAGATGCGGTCGGCATGGCAGAAGCCCGACTTCGCGATGGCCGACACGGCCGCGGGCGGGGCGACCTTCCGCACGATCTGCGTCACGTGCCACGGCGCGAATGCGATGGGCAACCAGGCGCTCGGCGCCCCGCCGCTCGCGGGCCAGCACGACTGGTACCTGGTCGCGCAGCTGCGCAAGTTCCACTCGGGCATGCGCGGCGCGAACCCCGAAGACATCACCGGCGCGCAGATGCGCGCCATGTCCATGACGCTCGCGGACAGCGTGGCGATGCACGACGTCGTCTCGTACGTCAAGAGCCTGCCGCACTGACCCGGAACGGAGAGAGAGCCAGACCATGGCCGACCACAGCGACCGACCGTCCGACAACTGGGGCCCCGACGTGGCCAAGTGGACGTTCATCCTCACCGTCGTCCTCGCGGTGCTCTACATCGGCGCCGTCTTCGCGTTCATCCTCAAGTGAGCCGGGGAGCCCGAATCGATGATCAATGACCTCATCGTCCGCGCCTCGACGTTCTCGGGCGACATCGACCGGCTGTTCCTGCTCATCACGGTCATCGTCGGCGTCTGGTTCGTGGCCGCCGAGGCGATGTTCTTCTGGCTGATCTTCCGCTTCCGGGCGAAGGACGGCGTGCCCGCCCAGTACGTGACGGGCAAGGAGCCGCACCTCAAGCAGTGGATCAACATCCCGCACACGCTGATCCTGATCTGCGACATCATCATCATCATCGCAGCCGTGCGCGTCTGGGTGAGGATCAAGCAGACGCTGCCGCCGGCGGACCGCACGATCCGCGTCGTGGCCCAGCAGTGGGCGTGGACGTTCGCGGACCCCGGGCCCGACAACCGGATCGACACGCCCGACGACGTGCGGACGACCGACGAGCTCCACGTCGAGGTCGGCAAGACCTACCACTTCCTGCTCGAGTCCAAGGACGTCGTGCACAGCTTCTTCGTGCCGGTGTTCCGCCTGAAGCAGGACGCGGATCCCGGGCGCACCTACACGGGCTGGTTCAAGCCCACGAAGACGGGCACCTACGACATCCTCTGCGCCGAGATCTGCGGCATCGGGCACGGCGTCATGGGGGCGAAGCTCGTCGTGGACAGCCCGCAGGCGTACCGGCAGTGGCAGCAGGCCCACGCGGCCGAGGCTCCGGCCGCCGTCAACGGCGAAACCCCGACGGACGGCGCGAGCGCCGCCGTCTCCACCCTGGTCCCGCGCGGGCAGTGACGGGGAGCGACATGGCGGAACACACGCACGAAAGGGCCCACGTGGCCGGCACGGCGAACGACGCGCACCACGACCACCACGAGGTGGGCTGGTTCAAGAAGTACTTCTGGTCCACGGACCACAAGGTCATCGCGTTCCAGTACATGTTCACGGGCATGTTCCTGGCGCTGATCGGCGCGTTCATGGCGTACGTGTTCCGCATGCAGCTGGCCTTCCCGGGCCAGCCGGTGCCCGGCTTCGGCGTCGTCTCGCCGGGCCAGTACAACATGCTGATCACGAACCACGGCAGCATCATGATCTTCTGGGTCGCGATGCCCGTGCTCCTCGCCGGCTTCGGGAACTACCTGATCCCGCTCATGGTCGGCGCGGACGACATGGTGTTCCCGCGCCTGAATCGGCTCAGCTACCAGATCTTCTTCCTCAGCGCGATCGTGCTGCTCACGTCGCTGTTCGTGCAGAACGGCGGCTTCGGGGGTGCCTGGACCGCCTACCCGCCGCTGTCGGCGAACAAGCTCTACAACCTGACGCCCTACGGCGCCTCGATGTGGCTCATCGCCGTGGCGCTGGAGTTCGTCGCGTTCCTGCTCGGCGGCATCAACTTCATCGTGACGTCCATGAACTCTCGCGCGCCGGGCATGAAGGCGTTCGACGTGCCGATCGTGGTCTGGACGATCGTCATCGCCAGCATCCTGTTCATGGCCTCGGTCGGGCCGCTCATCGCCGGCGCCATCATGCTGCTGTTCGACCAGACGCTCGGGACCAGCTTCTTCAACCCGAACCGAGGCGGCGACCCGGTGCTGTGGCAGCACCTGTTCTGGTTCTTCGGGCACCCCGAGGTCTACGTCGTGCTGCTGCCCGCGATGGGCATCGTCGCCGAGGTCATGACGGTCTTCGCACGCAAGAAGCTGTTCGCCTACAAGACCGTCATCTACACGATCATCGCGACGGGCGTGCTCAGCTTCTTCGTGTGGGCGCACCACCAGTTCGTCGCCGGCATCGACCCGCGCATGGCGAACGTGTTCACGGTGACCACGGTCCTCATCTCGATCCCGATCGCCGAGATGTGCTTCGTCTACATCGCGACCCTCTACGGCGGCTCGATCCGGTTCTCGGTGCCGATGCTCTGGGCGCTCGCGTTCATGGCCGAGTTCCTCATCGGCGGCGTCACGGGCATCTACCTCGGCGCGAGCGGCCTGGACATCTACTTTCACGACACCTACTTCGTGGTCGCGCACTTCCACTACACGTTCTTCCCGATCGCGGTCATCGGGGTCATGGCCGGCGTGACGTTCTGGTTCCCGAAGATGTTCGGCCGCTACATGAACGAGTTCTGGGGCAAGGTGCACTTCTGGGGGACGGTCATCCCCTTCAACGGCATCTTCATCCCGCTCTTCATCCTCGGCGCGGCCGGCGAGCACCGCCGCATCTTCGACTACAAGAACTTCCCGCAGTTCAACCACCCGTGGCAGAACGACCTGCGCATCTTCGCGACCGTGTCGCTGCTGGTCATGCTGCTCTTCCAGATCCCGTTCCTGGTCAACTTCGTCTGGAGCATGTTCCGCGGCCCGAAGGCGCCGAAGAACCCCTGGAAGTCGAACACGCTCGAGTGGACGGCGGATTCGCCGCCACCGCACGGCAACTGGGCCGAGATGCCCGAATGCCACCGCGGCCCCTACGAGTACAGCGTCCCCGGCCGGGAGCAGGACTTCTGGCCCCAGAACGAGAAGGCGTGAGGGAGGTCCGACGTTGAAGACCATCGCGACGACGCGCAGCGCCATGGGCATCGCCACGGGCAAGCTCGCGGTCTGGTGGGTGCTCGTCTCCGAGATCGTGATCTTCGGCGGCGTGCTCGTCTCCTACATCATGCACCGCCTCGGACACCCGGAATGGGCCGAACAGGCGGCGCACACCCACATGTGGCTCGGCGCCTTCAACACGTTCGTGCTGCTCACCTCGAGCCTCTCGGCCGTGCTCGCGCACCAGGCCGCCGAGCAGGGCAATGGCCGCAAGGCGGCGAACCTGCTCTACCTCACCTGCCTCGGCGCGCTGACGTTCCTCGGCGTGAAGAGCTTCGAGTGGACGAATGAGATCAAGGAAGGGTTCACGATCCAGGCGGGCGGGTTCTGGTCGTACTACTACACCGCCGCCGGCCTTCACGCGTTCCACGTCTTCGCCGGGGCGCTCGTGATGCTGTGGGTCGCGTCGTCGGCGAAGAAGAACGAGAACCTGCACCGCGTCGAGAACGTGGGGATCTACTGGCACTTCGTCGACATCGTCTGGATCTTCCTGTTCCCGCTGCTGTACATCGCCAAGTAGGCCGGAGGAGAGCATGTCCGCTCACGCCGCTCACGCCCAGGGGCACCACCGCAACTACGTGAAGATCTGGGCCATGCTGGTGGTCCTGCTGGTGATCAGCGTCCTCGGCCCCATGACCGGGATCCGCGTCATCATGCTCATCACGGCGTTCGGGGTCGCGCTCGTGAAGGCCTACCTCGTCGCGAAGAACTTCATGCACCTCGACTTGGAGAAGCCGATCATCCACTTCGCGCTCGGCCTCGCGCTCGTCTTCATGGTGCTGCTGTACGCCGGCGTCGCGCCCGACGTGCAGAAGAGCGCCGGCCAGAACTGGAAGAAGGACGCGGGGTTCCACCACCTGCCGCCGCAGCCCGAGCACGAGATGCTCCACCCCGAGGAGCTCGAAACCAAGACCCCTGCCGAACGCGAAGCCGCGCGGGAACAGCACCGGGATGCGACCGCTCACTGAGCCCCCGATTCCCCTGCCCGTGCGCCGCCGCTTCGTGCGGAACGGCTCGCTGGCGATGGGGCTGTTCGTCTTCACCGAGATCATGCTGTTCGCGGGCTTCATCTCGGCGTTCGCGATCGTGAAAGGGTCGGTGCTGCCCGGCATGTGGCCGCCCGAAGGCCAGCCGCGGCTGCCCATCGAGCGCACGATGCTCAACACCGCCGCCCTGCTCGCGAGCGGCGTGCTGCTCTGGGTGGGCGGCCGCCGCTTCCGGCGCCGCGGCGCCGGGCCGGCGATGCCCTGGATGCTGGGCGCGCTCGTCCTGGGCGCGACGTTCGTGGCACTCCAGGGGGTCGAGTGGGTGGCCCTGCTGCGCCAGGGACTGACGCTCACCTCGAGCCAGCTCGGCTCGTTCTTCTACGTGATCATCGGCGCCCACGCCCTGCACGCCGTGGCCGCGATCCTGGGGCTCGCGTGGGCCGTGGCCGCGATGCGCGCCCGGAAGCTGGGCCTGTCGGCGCTCGGGGCCGTGGAGCTGTTCTGGTACTTCGTCGTCCTCGTCTGGCCGCTGCTCTACTGGAGGGTCTACCTGTCATGACGCCCCGCCGGTACCTCGCCGCGCCGCTGGTCGCCGCGCTCCTCGCGCTTCCCTCGATCGCCTCGGCGTGCGCCGCGTGCGGTGTCGGCAACGGCCGTAACGCCATGGCGTACTTCGTCACGACGATCTTCCTGTCGCTGTTCCCGCTGGCGATCCTCGGGGCCGGGATCTTCTGGCTGGCGCGCAACGCCCGGGACTTCCTCGCGAGCGAGTTCCGCGAGAGCGACGAAGTCGAGCCGGCGACAGCGCCCCCGCCCGAAGGCGACCCGGCGAGGGGCTAGCTACAGCGGCTCGACGACCCCGTCCGTGAGGAGCCCGCAGTAGGCCTCCAGACTGTCCGCCCGAAGGTGAATGACCGAGGGACGCACGGTAAACCGGGGCGGATCGCCGGAGCGGGTCCACCGCTTGCCGCCCTTCGCGACACCGTCGATCAGCCACGGTCCCGTCGGCAGCATGCAAACGTAGCTGTGCCCGTCAGGCCCGCGCGACTGCCGGTACTCCTCCAGCCACGGAGCGCGCCAGATCGCCCCCGGCGGGGCCTGGTTGAGGGTGACGAGCATCATCGCGTCCTGGTCAGGGGGGGGGCCCACGTAGAGTGGCTCGCGGAGCGAATGGAAGTGATCGTCGTCCGCGAACCGGTACCCGCACTCGCATGTCGAGGGCCAACGCGGATCGTCGGGGGCGAAGGACTCATCGTCGTGACGGCTGATGCGACTCGTCGCGGGCTCTTCGGACCTGTGGAAGGAGATCCGCACGGCGGCGTGGCGCCCGTGGACCGGGCAGTCCCCGGTCGTGTCGGCGCGCCGGCGGGTCCAGCGTCGGAAGCTGACCTGGTCGCGACCCGAGTCCTCGATCAGGAAACAGTAGATCGGTTCTGGCCGCTCAGGCCCGGCCGGGTACCGGTGATCCCCCGCCGGCCTCGCCCCGACGCCACGACGCGACGTGTCGGGCCCGTCCTCACCGGGGCTCCCATCCGGGAAGGGCTGTGGCGTCATGTCGCCGCCCCGTTCCGCGCACTGGCGAGCGGGGACGGGCTGGTGCTCACGATGCGGATTTCGCGGAGGCGACGCTTGTTCACGATGAGCGTGCCGAAACCGGCTTCGGCGACGATGAAGAGATCCTGAGAGCCGAGAAAATCGGAGAGCCGCGTTCCGGTCTCCGCCCCCCCCCAGCGAATGGTCGCTTCGATTCTCCGATCGTCCACGAATACGAGCTCCACGCGATCGGAGAGATCCGACTTCCAGTCGGGCGGGAACACGAGCTCGTTTGGAACATTGGCGCCAACGGCGACCCAGTCGACATTCTCCCGCACGAGCAGCAGGACACTCGAGTCCTCGCGATGCAGGAACGGAACGACGAGGCGGTCCGAGTTCAGAAGCTCCAGCACGGTCTCGGCCCGCCCCGAGTCGTCTACGTCCGGGAACAGCAGCACCCAGCCGTCCCGCGGATCGAGCCGGGGCTGGGAGAGTCGGACCGCGGCACGGAGCTTCGGGATGACGAGCGTGTTCATGGCTTCCTCGATTCGGAACCGACTCGGCGCGAGGGGCGCGCCCCTGCGGCGAACGGTGCCTCCCGGCCTGCTGACCAGCTGCTAGCGGAACTGCTCGGGCATAGGTAAAGAGGAGCGCCGTCGTCCTCGCGTCGGTCCGTTGGTCGACAAGGATCACCCCGCTTCCTTCGTTCGATCGACGGCGCCGTTCTCTTCCGACCCCTCGTTCAGGCGGTTCTCCGGCCGGGTGAGGGGGGCAACCTCCCCCCGCCCATCCTGTCGGCGCCGACCGCCGACCGCGCACCAGGGAAGTCGCGCGCCCGTGCTCGCTGCTCCGACATCACCGGGAGTTCCCCCGGGGCAAACCCGGCCCCGGGAACCCGCCCTGGCTCACCTCCGGGCCCTGGAGTGCCCGGCGACCATTGCACCGAGCACGGAAAGTGCCAATGAGCACAAGCACGAGGCAAAGAGCAACTCCGAGCAACCACCCACCCTGCAACCGTTCTGCCTGCAGACGATTGTTCCTATATGAGAACATCTGAGCATATGTGTTTGTACATCAGGACACTGTTCGTGCGCCGTGGTCACTGAGTGCACATTGAACAGCTTCAATGCAACGCGGCACGTCCGTATCCGGGCAGCCAACGAGGGCGGGCCCGGCGACGGATCCTGCGCAGCACCGTCCAGGCTGGCCCGGCCGCATTCGTTCGAGCCACCGGGGCTTCGGGATGTCCGCCCGACCCTCGGGGGGGCGGCGCGAGATGGTCGTCGGATCCCGCGGCTCGAGTCGCTGTCCCCCCCGGCACTGCGGGCCGATCCAGGGACGGACCGGGCGGCGCCCGCTTCTGGACGCCGCCCGATGCACCATCCGGCTCGAGCGGTCGTCCGGAAGCGAGCGCGCCAGGGGCGCAGTCCGACGACCTGGGAGGACCGTGCGGCGTTCAGGAGGCGGTCCGGATGAGCGCGCCAGCCGGCGCCGGCCGCGGCGGCAGGGCCGACAGAAGAAGCCCCGGCGGGTTTCCCCGCCGGGGCCTTCAAGTTGGTAGCGGGGGCTGGATTTGAACCAGCGACCTTCGGGTTATGAGCCCGACGAGCTACCAGACTGCTCCACCCCGCATCAAGTTCAACAACCATACTTCAAAGATCTTTGACTGTCAAGGGATTAGTCCAGAAACGTCTCTATTTTTTTCCTCATGGCCTCCCGCCCGTCACCGGGAACCCGTACCAGCACCTGCTTGGTTCTGCCCGTCTGCCCCGATAGGATCTCGATGGCGGATTTTGGCACATGCAGGCATTTGGACAGATACTGCACGCACATGCGATTGGCGGCATTGTCCACGGGCGGGGCCGTCAACCGGATCTTGAGGGCCTGGCCGTGAAGCCCTGCGATCATGTTCTTCGAGGACCTGGGCTGAACGAATATCGTCAACACAAACCCTTGCGGATTCTCCGAT
>Ga0315540_10000190_pt1:0-15000 | contig 33521 bp, 32 predicted proteins | sample SalMarSW160110MG_FD_203677 | JGI IMG/M metagenome (GOLD analysis project Ga0315540, IMG submission 203677) | Salt marsh sediment microbial communities from the Plum Island Ecosystem LTER, Massachusetts, United States - Salt Marsh Sediment SW1601-10 ...
CCAGCTGCAAGCCCATCACGCCGCGATCCTCGAGCGGGTGCTCGACGTCTTCGGCGCGGCGTTCGGCGACGCGGCGACGTACGTCGACCGGCGGCCCGGAAGCGCGTATCTCCATGGGCTTCTCGCCAGCGATTCCTTCATCTGCCTCGCAGCTCGCAAGGAAGGCGCTGTCATCGGTGGGCTTGCTGCCTACGAGCTGAAGAAGTTCGAACGGGAACGAAGCGAGATCTACATCTACGATCTGGCTGTGGCGGAGGCCTGCCGGCGGCAGGGGGTCGCGACGGCGATGATCGAGAGGCTCAAGGTAGTTGCCCGATCTCGCGGAGCGGACCTCATCTTCGTGCAGGCGAACACCGCCCCCGAGGATGGGCCGGCGATTGCCCTCTACTCCAAGCTCGGTAGACGGCAGAACGTCATGCACTTCGACATCGAGGTCGACACCAGCCGAGGGGAGGCTGGCAACGCCTGACCGCAGCGCTCGGTCGTTTCTCGCGGGCCGCCAGACCTCCAGCTCACGCGGGGCGCCGGCCGGCGGCTGGCCCGGCGAAGCGTAGAAGATCACCCCGCGTGATCACGACCTGGCCGCGCCGATGCAGTCTCCCGCAATGCGAGAATTCGCCCTTCCCGGCGCCGGAGCCGCCGGCTACCGTCGAGGGGTGCCGGAATCGCCCCCCAAGGTTCCGGCACATCTCCTCCGCCGCCGAGCGCACCGGGCGCCCACCCGAGTCACACGTCAGGCAACTCCCGCGCCTTCCGGAGGCGCCGGCCGGATGCCGCCGCCAGAAACGCGCCCCGCCATCTGGCGGGGCGCGCATCGCGACGTTCGTGGGAGCGGCTCAGGCCTGGGCGCCAGCGGCGCCGGCCGCGTCCTCGCCCGCCTGGCCGGCCGGCGGCGCCACCACCTGGCGCACCGCCTCGGCGAAGGCATGCTCCGGCTGCGCGCCGAGCACGCGGGTGGCATTGCTGCCGGTGATGATAGTGTCGGGTACGCCCGAGATGCGGTGGCGCTGCGAGAGCTCGGGGAACTCGTTGGCCTCCACCCCTTCCGCGATGATGCGGTCGTTGACGAGCGCGAAGCGGAAGGCGGTCAGCACGGCCCGGGGGCAGTAGGGGCACGTCGGGGTCACGAAGGTCTGCAGGCTGATGTCGTCGTCGATCTCCTTGACGGTCTCCAGCGTCGGCGTGAGCTCGAGCTCGTCGGTGCCGAGCATCAGCAGCGCCTCGAGCAGCGTGGTGAACTCGTAGCCGCTGGGGATCCCGGCGAAGCGCATGTTGCTGCGGGTCGTGCCCTTGCGGCGGAAGAGGGTGGTGGGTGCCCGCGAGATACCGAGCGCCTGCGCGTCCTCGTCGCCGGGGATGGAGCGCTCGACCACCTCGACGTGGTCGTTGAGATCGGCCACCTCGCGCAGCAGCTGCAGCGTGGCCTCCTGCTCACCGGCAGCGTCCTGCCCGGGCACCACGACCTGCCCGCCCTTGTACACGATCATCTGCACGTCGTGCTGGAGGCCCGCCAGCGCGTCGCTGACCTGCCCCCGGATGTTGTCATCGAGAAAAGCCATACACGGCTCCCTTCCTGGTCATCACAGCAAACCCTATCACATACCCCACCAGGGTATCCAGTAGCGCGCGCGACAGCGCCTCCCACCGGCGCCCCGGCTCCATGGAGAGGAAACGCGCCCCAGCCGCCATCGCCGACGTCGCGGCCGGGGTCGGGTGGTAAGCTACGCCCGTGCCCGACCTCGCGACCAAGCCCCTCGGCGTCTTCGATTCCGGGGTCGGCGGCCTCACGGTCGTGAACGCCCTCAGGGCTGCGCTGCCCGACGAGCCGCTGCTCTATCTGGGCGACACCGCGCGCGTACCCTACGGCTCCAAGCCTCTCGAGATGGTGCGCGGGTTCGCCCGCCAGATCAGCGCCGAGCTGCTCAGGCGCGACGTCAAGGGCATCGTCATCGCCTGCAACACCGCCTCGGCCGCCAGCCTGCCGGCGCTGGCCGACGAGTTGCCGGTACCGGTCTGGGGCGTGGTGGAGCCCGGCGTGCAGGCGGCCTTGAGCGCGAGCGGCGGCGGCCGCGTCGGCGTCCTCGGCACCCTCGGAACCATCAGGGCCCGCGTGTACCAGCAGCGTCTCGAGCACGGCGGCGCCACCACCTGGGGGAAGGCCTGTCCCCTGTTCGTGCCCATCGTCGAGGAGGGCATCTCCGACAGCCGTATCGCGCGCCTGGTCGCCGAGTACTACCTGGCCGAGCGGCCCGACGACCTGGACACCGTCATCCTCGGCTGTACCCACTACCCGGCCCTGACCCGGACCTTGCGATCGGTCCTGGGCGAGCAGGTTGCGCTCGTCGACTCGGCCGAGTCGACGGCGGCGGTGGTCGCCGCCGACCTGCGCGCCCTGGCGATGGCCGCCCCGCCCGGCTCCGCCGGCGGGGTGCGGCACCTGGTCACCGGCGATGTCGCCAGCTACCTCCACACCGCCGCCGTCCTGGGCGGACCCGACGGTCCCGCGGAGCGCATCGACCTGCCCGCGCTGGCGCCGGCGGGCTGAGGGCGTCATGCGTGAGGACCGCCGGCCCGACGAGCTGCGGAAGGTGACCGTTACGCCCGGCTTCAACCGCTATGCGGAGGGCTCGGCGCTGGTCGAGTGGGGCGGCACCACCGTGCTGGCCACGGTCACCGTCGACAACCGGCTGCCGCCGCACCTGCGCAGCGGCCGCGCCAAGAGTGGCTGGCTCACCGCCGAGTACGCCCTCCTGCCGCGCAGCACGCAGGAGCGCAGCCAGCGCGAGCGCCTCTACGCCGGCGGACGAACCCAGGAGATCCAGAGGCTCATCGGCCGCGCGCTGCGCAGCGTGGTGGACCTGAGCATGTTCCGCGGCAAGACGCTCATCATCGACGTCGACGTGCTTCAGGCCGACGGCGGCACGCGCTGCGCGGGGATCACGGCCGGCTACGCCGCGCTCCACCACGCCGCGAACCGGCTGGTGTTCGACGGAACGCTGTCGGAGTGGCCGCTCAGGTACGAGCTGGGCGCCGTCAGCGTAGGCATGGTCGACGGCGCCGCGTACATCGACCTGCAGTACAGCGAGGACGTGCGCGCCGAAGTCGATCTCAACGTGGTCGCGACCGCAGCCGGCGAGGTGGTGGAGGTGCAGGGGGGCGGCGAGGACCGGCCGATCCCTGCCGAGACCTATGTCACCCTCGTCGCCAACGGTGTCACCGCCGTCCAGCGCCTGCTCGACGTGGTGAGGCCCCAGCTCTCGTGAAGCGCCTGCGCATGGTAGTCGCCACCGGGAACGCCGGCAAGCTCGTCGAGTTCCGACGAGCGCTGTCACGGCTGAACGTGGAGCTGCTGGCGGCCCGCGAGGCCGGCATCACGCGCTTCCCGGCCGAGACCGCCGCCAGCTACCAGGAGAATGCCCTGTTGAAGGCGGGCTATGCCGCCCTGTACAGCGGGCTGCCGGCGCTGGCCGACGACTCGGGCCTCGAGGTCGACGTGCTGGACGGCGCGCCCGGCGTCTACTCGGCGCGCTACGGCGGGGACATCGACGACGGCGAGCGCATCGCCTACCTGCTGGACAGGCTGCGCGACGTGCCGCGCGGGGCCCGGGGCGCCAGCTTCGTCTGCACCGTCGTGCTCGCCACTCCGGGCGGCGAGGTCAAGGCCTTCACCGGCGAGTGCCGCGGGGAGATCCTGGAGGGCCCGCGCGGCGTGGGCGGCTTCGGCTACGACCCGGTGTTCTACAGCCCGGAGCTGAGCAAGACGTTCGCGGAGGCCGGGCCCGAGGCGAAGGACCGCGTGAGCCACCGCGGCCGGGCGCTGCAACGCTTCCTCGACTGGGCACTCACCCCGGTGGGCAAGCGCACCATGCAGGAGACCGCGCCGCGTCGCGACCCCAACCTCTGAGCGTCGTCGAGGGGACCCTTCACCACTCGCCAGCAGGAGCGCTCGTGAGCGTCCTGGCAGCGTCCTCGAGGTCCGCCGCGAAGCGGGCCTCCCAGTCGGGCAGCGACGTCCGCGTGACCTGCTCCAGGGCCCGCTCTCCGTCGAGTCGCGGGTCTGCCGCCAGGCTGGCGCGCCACGCCCGTACCCAGTCCGGATGCGCGCGCGTCAACGTCTGCGAGCGAAGGAGGCACTGCGCCGACGCCACCACCCGCTGCCGCGGGTTGAGGCGGCCCATGTCGCTCAGCAACGCCGTCGGGAAGGGTTTGCGCCAGCGGAAGAGGGCCACCTTCTCGGCCACCGCGTCGATCCACGCGTCGGCGTCCTGCCATACGTAGCGCAACGGCGACAGAGCGGCCTCCACCAGCCAGTCCGGATGTCGCGGTGCGGCGCCGCGGAAGGCGTCTTCGGCACTCGAGCGGTAGAGGTGGATACGGCCCAGCTCGTAGCTGAGCGCGCCTGCCGAGCGTGGAGAGCGCTCGTCGAAGCCGCGCAGGGCGTGGCGCAACGTTCCGGTGACCGGGTTGGCGCCGCCGACGCGTGCCCTCTCGAGCAGCTCGAGCCGCACTCCGCCCCGCCACGGCGCACCCAGGTAGCGCGCCACCACCGGCTCCAACACGGCGATGAGCTCGGCCGCAGCCTCGGCGCGCGCCTCTTCGCCGCGCGGGAAGCGGAGCTCGACACGCTCCGAGCTACCCTGCGCCACGCTGTCGAGCCGCAAGCCGGGCGTTGCCTCGTCGCTCACGGTCACAGTATAGGAGCCCGACGACGGCGGCCAGGGGTGACTGTGGCGGGCCGCGGCGCCCGGCCCCTAGACCTGGATGGTCACGCGGGCGCCGTGCCCCAGCAGGTGCACCGCGTCGCTGAAGCGGATAACCTGCGACTCCAGGCCCATGGTCACGCTGTGGGTGCGAGCGCCGTTCTTGAAGAACTTGACCCCGCGCAGCAGGTCCCCATCGGTGATCCCGGTCGCGCTGAACACCATGGTGCTGCCCGGCGCCAGATCGACGGTGGTGTAGATCTGGTCGACGGAGGCGCCCATCGCCTCCAGGCGCTCCCTCTCGGCGCTGTTGCGGGGCTTGAAGCGCGCCTGGATCTCGCCCCCCAGGCACTTCAGCGCAGCCGCCGCCAGCACGCCCTCGGGGGCGCCGCCCGTGCCCATCACGGCGTGCACGCCCGTTCCACGCACGGCAGCGGACAGCGCCGCGATCACATCGCCGTCCCCGATCAGCTTGACGCGCGCGCCGGCGTCCCGGACCTCGGCGATGAGCGCCTCATGACGGGGCCTGTCCAGGATGACGACCGTCAGGTCCTCGACGGCGCGGTCGAGCGACAGCGCCACCGAGTGCAGGTTGGCCGCCACCGGCCAGGACAGGTCCACCGTGCCGGCCGCCGGCGGCCCCACCACCAGCTTCTCCATGTAGGTGTCGGGCGCGCGGAACAGCCCGCCCTGCTCGGCCAGCGCGATGACGGCTACCGAGTTGTTCACCAGTCGAGCGGTGATGTTGGTGCCCTCCACCGGATCTACGGCGATGTCGACCGGATAGGCGCCGGCCTCGGCCCTCCCCAGCCGCTCGCCGATGAACAGCATGGGGGCCTCGTCACGCTCCCCCTCGCCGATGACGATCTCGCCGTCGATGTGAAGCTCGTTCAAGACCCGTCGCATGGCATCGGTGCCGGCCTGGTCGACCAGGTCCGCGTCTCCCTTACCGGCCACGCGGCTGGCGGCGATCGCCGCCTGCTCGGTGACCCGCACGGTGTCCAGGACCAGCGCCCGCTCCAGGTCGGCCTTGGCCGTTCCCATGCCGGACGCGCCGCGCGACACCCCGCGCCTCAGCCGCGCCCGGGCGCGTCGCGGTGGCGGCTGGACAGCTCCTCGGCGACCGCCTGCAGGGGCACGCCGCGTTCGCCGAGCAGGATCGTGAGGTGGAACAGCAGATCGGCGGCCTCGGCCACCAGCTGCTCGTCCTTGCGCTCCAGCGCCGCAACGGCGCTCTCGCCAGCCTCCTCCACCACCTTCTGCGCGGCATAGCCGACGCCCCGCTCGTGGATCTTGCGCACGTAGCTGCCCTCCGGCAGCTCGCGCAGGCGGTCTGCCACCACCCGCTCGAGCAGCCCCATCACCCCGCCGATGCCGACCTCACCGGCGGCGGCCTCATCACTGCCCGCCTCGCCACCACCGGCGTCGGCAGCCACGGGGCCGGCCGATGCCAGCCCGGCAGCGGGGGTGGCGGCGCGGTAGAAGCAGCTGCGGTGGCCGGTATGACAGGCGGGGCCGGTCTGCTCGACGCGGTAGAGGAGCGCGTCCTCGTCGCAGTCGTAGCGCACCTCGACGACGTGCTGATCGTGGCCGCTCGTCTCCCCCTTGCGCCACAGGCCGCCGCGCGAGCGGCTGTGGTAGTGCGCCTGGGAGGTCGCCAGCGTCGCCTCCAGCGCCTCGCGGTCGGCGTAGGCAAGCATCAGCACCTCACCGGTGGTGGCGTCCTGGGCAACGACCGGCACCAGGCCGCGATCGTCGAATCGGAGGGTCTCCAGCGTCATGGGCCCCAGTCTACGGCGCCACGGCCGCAGGCCGCGTCGGCATCCGCGGCCCGCCGGCACGCCCGCGCCCGCGGGCGTCAGCCGGCGAGCGCCTGGGATAGGTCGGCGATCAGGTCGTCCGGGTGCTCGAGCCCCACCGACAGCCGCAACAGGTCCGGCGGCGCCGCGCTTCCCGGTCCCTCGATCGAGGCACGGTGCTCGATGAGGCTCTCCACGCCGCCCAGGCTCGTTGCCCGGGTGATCAGGCTGGTGCGGCCCGCTACCGCCATGGCGGCACCCTCGCCGCCCCGCACCCGGAACGACAGCATGCCGCCGTAGTTCGTCATCTGGCGCCGGGCCACCCCGTGTCCCGGGTGATCCGCCAGCCCCGGATAGAAGACCTGTGACACGGCCTCGTGGCTCGCCAGGAAGCCCGCGACGGCGTCGGCGTTGGCGGCGTGGCCACGCATGCGATAGGGCAGCGTGCGCAGCCCCCGATGGGCCAGCCAGCAGTCGAAGGGGCCGGGAATCGCTCCCTCGCTGCGCTGCAGGAACACGATGCGCTCCCAGGCCCGGTCGGCGCTCGCCGTCACCACGGCGCCGCCGACGACGTCGCTGTGCCCGGCAAGATACTTGGTGGTGGCATGGACCACCAGGTCCGCCCCCAGGGCGAGCGGGTCGCTCACGCCGGGAGGGCTCCAGCTGGCATCGACCGCGACGCGCGCGCCGCGGGCGTGCGCCAGCTCGCACACGGCCGCGATGTCGGTGATGCTGAGAAGCGGGTTGGACGGCGTCTCCACCCACACCAGGGCGGTGCCCTCGCGCAGGCCCGACGCCACCGCCGCGAGGTCGCGCATGTCGACGTAGTCCACCTGCAGGCCGGGCCCGGCGAGGGCGCCGTCGACCAGCTTGCGGATGCCGTGGTAGAGCTCTCTGGGGAGCAGGGCATGGGCGCCGTAGGGCAGCGCGCGCAGCACTGCCGACGCCGCCGCCGAGCCGGAGGCGAACGCCGCCGCCGCGACGCCGCCCTGCAAGGCGGCCAGCGCCGCCTCCAGGGCGCGCCTGTTGGGGTTGTCGCTACGTGCGTAGACGAAGCCGCGCGGGTACTCGCCGCTGGCATCGCGCTCGAAGGTGGTGCTCAGCTGGATGGGCGGCACCACCGCGCCCGTGGTGGGGTCGGGGTCGCTGCCGGCGTGGATCGCCAGCGTCTCCAGCCGCTGCTTTTGGGCCGCCATGTCACACCTCCCGCATCACCAGCCCGGCGGCCGCGCACACGCGCTTCACCTCGGCCACCGTGACCTGACCGCGATGGAAGATCCCGGCCGCCAGCGCGGCGTCGGCCTCCCCCTCGAGCAGCACGTCTCGCAGGTGCTCCGCGCGGCCCGCGCCGCCCGAGGCGACCACCGGGATGTCCACCGCCCGAGCCACCGCGCGCGTCGCCTCGATGTCGAAGCCTGTCGTCATGCCGTCGGCATCGATGCTGTTCAACACGATCTCGCCGGCCCCCAGCTCCTGGCCCCGCACGGCCCAGGCGACCAGCTCCATCCCCGTCGGGCGCCGGCCACCGGCGACCACCACCTCGTGACCGCCACCGCTGCGCCGGGCGTCGATCGACAGCACCACCGCCTGGCTGCCGTAGTGGTCCGCCGCCTCGCGCACGACCTGTGGACGCGCCACCGCGCCGGAGTTGATCGACACCTTGTCCGCCCCGGCCAGGAACAGCGCCCGGAAATCGGCCAGCTCTCGCACGCCGCCGCCGATGGTGAGCGGCATGAAGCACTGCTCCGCCGCCCGCGTGGCGACCTCCAGGATGGCGCCCCGGCCCTCCGCGGTGGCGGTGATGTCGTAGAAGACCAGCTCGTCGGCGCCCTGGGCGTTGTAACGCAGCGCCAGCTCGACGGGATCGCCGACGTCTCGCAGCTCGCCGCGCTCGGCGCGCCCGAACTGCTGACCGCGCGTGACCCGGCCGGCCGCGACGTCCAGGCAGGGGATGATCCGGCGTGCCAGCATCGCGCCGAAGCATACCCCGGCTCCGGTGGCGCCCCGTCGTTCCCTGCCGAGCGCCCTGCGGCGGCCGCGGCCGACCGCGGCTCGGCGGCCGACCCCCACGGCGACCCGGACCCGGCGGGCGTCAGCGAACCAGCAGCGACAGCACCTCCACGTGGTGGGTGTGGGGGTAGAAGTCGAAGGGCTCGAAGCGCTCCAGTCGCAAGCCGCCGGCGGAGAAGTCGGCCACGTCTCGCGCCCAGGTGGCCGGGTCGCAGGAGAGGTAGAGCAGGCGCGGCGTCCCGCTCGCGAGGATGGCCCGCCGCAGGGGGGCGGCCAGCCCGGCGCGCGGCGGGTCCACGGCCACCACCGCGGCATCCTCGGGCAGCGGAGCGCGCCGGGCGTCGGCCCGCAGGAAGCGCACCCGCTGGCCGAGGCCCAGGCGCTCCGCGTCGCGCTCGCCGCGCGCGACCGCGGAGCGGTCGAGCTCGACGGCGGTCACGGTGTCGTACCGCTGCGCCAGGTGGAAGGCGATGGCGCCGCCTCCAGCGAAGAGATCCCAGGCGTGCGCTCCCGGCTCCAGCCAGCCCGTCAGCTCGCGGTAGAGGGCGCCGGCGGCGTCCGGGCTGGGCTGCGCGAAGGCGGTGGCCGTGACGCTCAGCTCCACCTCGCCGTACCGCTGCCGGAGGCTGCGCGCGCCGGCCAGGCGGCTGCTGCCCCGCCGGAAGCGCCCGCGCGGGTCGAACGGAGCGTGAGCCACGCCGGTGATCCCCTCTCGTACCAGCTCGTTGGCGAGCCCCAGCAACGTGCGCTCCGGCAGCTCCGTCACCAGCGCGACCAGGACCTCACCTCGGTCGTTGCCGCGCAGCGCTATCTCGCGTATGCCGCGCAGGCGCTCCGGGCGCGCCGCCAGCAGCCGCCAGGCGAACCGCACCGCGCCGTTCGCCACCGGGTCGTCGTTCAGCACCACCACCTCGTGGCTGGCCGCGCGCCGGTATCCCAGCCCGGCGGCGGTCACGGCAGGCTGCACGGCCGCCCGGTAGCCCCACATGGCGGGGGCTGCGCGGACCGCGGCGACCGGCCGGGCCGGCATGCCGGCCCGGTGCAGCGCGTCCTCCACCACCTCGCGCTTCAGGGTGAGCTGCCGCCGGTAGGCGATGTGCCCGTAGTCCAGACCCGGGTGCTCCGGTGCCGCAACGCGGTCGCGGCTCGGCTCCAGCACCGCCGTGACGACCCCCTGGAGCACACCCTTCACGGGCGCCAGCGTCGCGCTCACCCGCTCGCCGGGGATGCCGCCGGCCACCAGCGCGACCCGGCCATCCGACAGCCGGGCCAGCGCACGCCCGCCGTGGACCATCCGCTCGAGGGTGAGCTGGGCCTCCACGCGCACCAGTGTACCGGTGAGGGTCGCGACTTTTCGCCCACGCACGCGCGCTTTCCACCAGGCCGGTGGCACGCCCCCTGCTATACTGCCGCCATGAAGCGCTCCTTCCAGGAAGTCGTCGAACTCGTCGTCTTCGGGCTCATCGCCCTGCTCATCGGAACCGGCGTGCTCTGGCTCGCGGGGTGGGTGCTGGGACTGGTGGGCCTGCTGATGAAGTTCCTGGCCGGGCTCATCTGGTGGCTGCTGCGCTACATCGTGCCCATCGCTATCGTTGCGGGCTTGATCTACTTCCTCGTGCGCGTGCTTCAAGGTGACCGCTCCGGCCAGGCCGCAGGTGCTGGCGCTACCAGCGGCGCAGGGCCGGTGCCGGCAGCGGCCGACCCCTCCGCGGTGCCCGAGAGTGCCGCCGACGCCGGGCCGGCCGCAGGGGCGGGCGAGGCAGCGGAAGCGCAGGACCCTGCCGACGCGCCCCCCGCCGACGAGCCTCCTCCCGAGGGGTCCGATACGCCTCCGGAGGACGATAGCCGGCACAACTAGCGACGCTCGAGCCGACCACGGTCCGGCTCGACTGCTAGACTCGTGCGGATGCTGCGCTGGCTCGGGGTGTGCCTCGCGATCGTGCCGCTCGTGGTGCTCCTGGCCGGGTTCTCCGAGACCTGGATGGGCCCCCACGACTACGCCGGCATGCCCTCACCCGAGGCGCTTCCGCCACCCTCGAGCTATCCCGTCCTGGAGAGGCTGCTGGCGCACGCTAGCCCGCAGGTGACGGCCGGAGCCCACACCTTCCACGTGGTGTGTGCCACCTGTCACGGACCGACCGGAGCCGGGTTCGCCGAAGCCCAGCAGGCGTTCATCCCCGATCACCGCGATTGCCAGCGCTGCCACCGCCCCGGGAACCCGGCCCGCTGGGCCGATCTCCAGGTGCGCGCCAACGACAGCTTCTCCATCGGGAAGCCGCCCGCGTTGCGCGGCACCGGCCTGGTCCAGCGCTTCTCCACGCCGTCGGAGCTGTTCGCCTACCTGCAGGCCAGCATGCCCCGCTACGACCCGGGCAAGTTCGACGAGCGCACCTACATCCAGCTCACCGCGTTCCTGCTGGCGCTCAACGGCGCCATGCCGGCGAGCGACAGCCTGCAGGGCCCGCCCGCCAGCCTTCGTCCGAGCGCCTCGTCGCCAGCCGCAGGCTCCGGTCACGCCAGCGCCGCGGCCGCTCGGACGGCGGGCGGCCAGCCCCGCTGACCGCCCGCGGGCCGCGTACCGGCCACAACGCACCGGTCGCTGCAGGCCGGCTACCGCAGGCCGGCCACCGCGGGCCGGCGCCTCAGCTCCGAACGTCGAGCACGTCGCGCACCGCGTCCCCGAGAAGGTTCCAGCCGAGGACGAAGACGACGATCACGAGGCCAGGCCACGCCGAGACGAACCAGTAGGCCAGCGGTTGACCCGGAGGCCCCTTGATCCAGTCACGCGCGAAGCTGATCATCTGCCCCCAGTCGGCGTAGCCGGCCGGCGCGCCCAACCCCAGGAAGCTGAGCGCCGCGGCGGTCAGCACGATCGCCCCGATGTCGAGGCTGGCGACGATGAGCAGCGGCACGATGGCGTTGGGCAGGATGTGCCGCAACACCACCCTGGGACCGCGCGCCCCCAGCGCCCGCGCGCTGTCGACGTAATCGCGCTCCTTGATGGCCTGGATATCGCCCCTGAGAATGCGCGAGTAGGGCGCCCACTGCACCGCCGCGATGGCGATCATCACGTGGGTCAGGCTCTGCCCCAGGATGGTCACGATGACGATGGCGATGACCAGGTTGGGCATCGACAGCACCACGTCCACGAAGCGCATGATGACGTTGTCGACCCAGCCGCCGGCGTAGCCGGCGACCGCGCCTACGAGCGATCCCAGCAGCACCCCGAAGCCGACCACCAGGATGCCGACGTAGAAGGCCGAGCGCGTTCCCCACACCAGCCCGTAGTAGATGTCGTAGCCGCCGCTCGTCGCACCCATCCAGAGCTTGCCGCTGGGGGGCGTCGGCACCGAGGAGTAGCTCGCCCGGGGGATGGTGAAGCACGATCCCGGCGGCGCCACGATCGCCCGCCAGAACACCGGGGTCAGCGGGTCGAGGACCTTGTAGGTCGTGTCCATGCTCAGCCCCAGGTCGCGCACGCAGGTGTTGCGGATGGTATTGAGCTGGTAGTACGTGAGCTGCGGAGCGAACACCGCCACCAGCACGAAGAAGACCACCAGCACGATGCCCGTGATCGCCAGCGGGCTGCGGAGGAAGCGCTTCATCGACTTGGAGCGCCAGAAACCCCGACCCTGCGTGGGAATGAGGCCGTCCGGCGTGACCTGGGTGTCGGGAGCTGCAGAGTCCATCAGGTGTACCGGATTCGCGGATCGACGAGGGCGTAGAGGGTGTCGACGACCAGGTTCGCCAGCACCACCACGATGGCAGTGAAGACGGCGCCGCCGAGGACCGAGGAGTAGTCGAGATTGATGGCCGCATCCGCAAGCCACTGCCCCATCCCGGGGTACGAGAACACCGTCTCGGTGATCACCACGCCGTTGAACAGCAGGATGATGGTGAAGCCGGACAGCGTCAGCACCGGGATGAGCGCGTTACGGCGCGCATGCTTGATGTTCACCACGCGCTGGGGGAGGCCCTTGGACCTGGCCGTACGCACGTAGTCCTGCCCCAGCGCGTCGAGGAGCGACGACCTCATGACGCGCATGATCTGGGCGCTCGTCACCGCCGACAGGGTGATGACGGGCAGCACCAGGTGCCACACCACGTCGAGGAAGATGCCCAGCCTGCCGTTCAGCAGCGCGTCGAGCACCAGGAAGCCGGTGAAGTTGTGGAAGGTCCCGTTCACCTGCATGTTGGCCAGCAGGATGGTGTGGTCCGGGGTGATCTGTCCTGGCTGGAACCAGTCCAGCCCACCGTAGAAGATCACCAGCAGCCAGATGCCCAGCACGAACGTCGGCAGCGACCAGCCGACGATCGCAAGCACCCTGGATATCTGGTCCACCACCTTGTCCCGGTTCAAGGCGGCGGCCGTGCCCATCCAGATGCCCACCCCCACGATCGGGAAGAGCGCCGCCAGGGCCAGCACCACGGTGCGCGGCACGGTGGTCTTGAGCGCGTCGACCACGCTCATCTTGGCGACGCGCGAGTACCCCATGTTGCCGTGGAAGGCCTGGTCGATCCATTTCCAGTACTGGTCGTACCAGGGCTTGTCGAGCCCGTACTGCTTGATGACGGCGTCGAGGTTCTGCAGCTGCGCGGGCGAGGTGATGAAGGTGGAGGCGCGCTCGGCCGGCGTGAGCAGCTGCATCAGCAGCACGATGATCAGCGTGACGCCGAAGAAGACGAGCGGAAGATAGAGGATTCTCCGGAATACGAACGTGAACAAATCGGTGACACCTCAGGGGGTGCGGCAAGGAGGTGGCCCGGAGGCCACCACCCTGCCGCGACGGAATCGAGGGCTTACTTGGAGACCGCGCTCCAGAGGAACTGTCCGCTGCCGATCAGCGGGTTGTAGTACACACCCTTGAGACCGGTGCTGGTGACCAGGATCGGCCAGGCACGCGGGAGCAGGACGAGCGGAGCCTGCTGGTAGGCGAGGTGCCCGATCTGGCTGTAGAGCAGCTTGCGCGCCTCAGGGTTGGTCTCGGTGCGCGCCTGCTGGTCGAGCTGGTTGATCTGCGGGTTGGAGAAGTGGATCTGGTCGGCGTAGTAGCCGCCCTTGGCGTAGAACACGTGGATGAAGTCGTCAGGGTCGGCGTAGTCGGCCAGCCAGCCGAGCGCGTAGGCGGCCATGCTGCTGTTGCTGGCCTCCTTGATGAACTCGGGCCAGGCGACGCCACGCACGGTGACGTGGAACTTCGGGTTCATGTACTCGAGGTTCGACTTGATGATCTCCACCGCCGTCTTGCGTGCGGTGTTGCCGGTGTTGTAGAGCAGCGTGATCTTCATGCCGTTCTGCCACAGCTTGCCGTCCCAGGCGGCCTGGCAGTGCTGCTTGGCCTTCTCGAGGTCCAGCGAGTAGGTCGGCACGTTGGGGTCGTAGCCCAGGAAGTTCGAGGGCAGCGCCATGGTGATCTGCTTGGCCTGGCCGAGCTCGACCTGCTGGATGTACGCCTTGTAGTCGAAGGCGTAGTTGAAGCACTTGCGGACGTCGAGGTCGGTGAAGAAGTTCGGCGGGATGCCGTTGCCGTCGAGCTTGCCGGAGCCGATGTTGGGGTTGTTCTTGGCGGTGATGTCCTCGTTCATGAACAGCGCGTCAGCCGCCGCCTCGGACCAACCGAGGTCCCCGTTCTGGTTCCAGATCTTGACGCCCGGCGAGCCCTCGACCTGCTTGACGTCCGAGCGCGCGCCGAGATCGATGTAGTCGGCGTTGCCCTTCTGCAGGTTGAGGATGCGGGTGGAGACTTCCTTGTCACGGTTGATGAGGACGTTGGTGAGCGCCGGCTTGCTTCCCCAGTAGTTGGCGTAGGCCTTGGCCACGAACTTCTGGCCGGGGACCCACTGCACCATCTGGTAGGGGCCCGTGCCGTTCATGTGGTTCTGCAGGTAGGAGTTGTTGTGCAGGTCGTAGCCGATCCACTTCTTCCAGGTGGCCTCGGTGCCGTCCCACTGACCGTTGGCGACCGCCCACTTCATGTCGATGATGGAGGCGGCCGAGAACAGCATGCGGGCGAAGAAGGTGGGGCTGGCCGACTGCAGGTGGAACACCGCCGTGTACGGGTCCGGGCAGGTGATGCTGCTGTCGACCGTCTGGAAGTACTTGTGGTAGTCGGCGGCGGTGGCGTTCTTGCCCAGCGCGTCGTTGGCGTTGGAGGCGTAGCCGCTCAGCGGCTCTGCCACGATCCAGTCGCCCGACTGCGGGTTGTTGGTGATGACGGCGCGCTTCAGCGAGTAGGCGACGTCGGCGCAGGTGAAGGGATCGCCGTTATGGAAGGTGACGCCTTTGCGCAGGGTGAAGGTATAGGTCTTGCCGTCTTCCGAGACCTTGTAGGCCGTGGCAAGCTGCGGCACGAAGTCCTTCGCGCTCGCGCCCTTGTAGGCGTACAGCGTCTGGTAGACGTTCTGGATGACCTCGCTGGACGAGGTGTCGTAGGCCTGCGCCGGGTCGAGCGTGTCGATCGAGCCGAACTCGTCCTCGACGAGCGTGTCCT
>Ga0315540_10000190_pt1:20000-33521 | contig 33521 bp, 32 predicted proteins | sample SalMarSW160110MG_FD_203677 | JGI IMG/M metagenome (GOLD analysis project Ga0315540, IMG submission 203677) | Salt marsh sediment microbial communities from the Plum Island Ecosystem LTER, Massachusetts, United States - Salt Marsh Sediment SW1601-10 ...
CGCTTCGCCTCCCCGCTGGACCTGCACGACCTCGCCGACCGCATCGAGAAAGCGCTCGGCGAGTCGGTGCTGGTGCACGCCGGCGGCGACATGGCCATCGAGAGCCTCGGGATCGTCAGCGGCGCCGCCGCCTGGGACGTCGTCACCGCCGCCGACGAGGGGCTCGACGCCTTCCTCACGGGAGAACCCAAGCACGATGTCTTCAACGAGGTCTTCGAGCGCAGCATCAACGCCCTCTACGCGGGCCACTACATGACCGAGACGGTGGGCGTGAACTTGCTCGGCGACAAGCTCAAGGAGGAGTTCGACCTGGCCACCGAGTTCATCCTGCTGCCGACGGGCCTGTAGTGGAGCGCGGCTGCCTGGTCGTCTTCGAGGGGCCCGAAGGGGCCGGCAAGTCCAGTCAGGTGGCGCTGCTGGCCAGGCGCCTGCGCGAGGCGAAGGTGCCCGTCACCGTCACCCGCGAGCCCGGCGGAACCCCCACCGGCGACGCCATCCGCGAGCTGCTTCTCCACGCCGACGTGACCATCGACCCCCTGGTGGAGTTCCTGCTCTACAGCGCCAGCCGGGCGCAGCACGTCCGTGAGGTCATCCGCCCGGCGCTGGAGCGCGGCGAGCTGGTGGTGAGCGACCGCTTCTCCGGCGCGTCGCTCGCCTACCAGGGCTACGGCCGGGGCCTCGACCTCGCCTTCGTGGAGGACCTGAGCGCGCGCGTCACGGGCGGCCTGCGCCCCGACCTCACGCTCCTGCTCGACGTCGACACCATCACCGGGCTGGAGAGGGTGGCGGGCAGGGGGGTGGAGGACCGCCTGGAGCGCGCCGGCTTCGAGTTCCACCGTCGCGTGCGGGAGGGCTTCCTGGCCCAGGCGGCCGCCGATCCGCGGTGGGTGAGGCTCGACGCCGCGCAACCGGAGAAGCAGGTGGCGGAGGCGGTGTGGTCGGCGGTGTCCGAACGCTGCCGGCTGGGGCCTTCCGCCGGCGACCGGCATCCGGGCGGACGGCCCCGAGGCGGCACGGGAGCCTAGAATAGCGGCCGTGAAGCTGTCGACCCGCACCCGCTCCGCCCTCGTCCTGCTGCTGGGGACCCTCGTTCCGCTCACGCTGACCGCCTGCCGTGCGCAACCGACGCAGCTCAGGACCGAGATCGTGGCGCGCTTCCCGCATGACAGCAACGCCTTCACCGAGGGGCTGCTGGCGGCCGACGGCTACCTCTACGAGAGCACCGGCCTGGCCGGGCACTCGAGCCTGCGCGAGGTCGATCCCGACAGCGGCCAGGTGATCCGTCAGCGCGACCTGCCACGGCCGTATTTCGGCGAGGGGCTGGCGCTGGTCGGCAACAAGCTGATCCAGCTGACCTACAAGGCGGGCGTCGCCTTCGAGTGGGATCGGGCCACCTTCAACCCACTGGGCACCCTGCACTACCAGGGCGAAGGCTGGGGCCTGTGCTTCGACGGCACCTCGCTGTACATGAGCAACGGCAGCTCCACCATCACCCGCCGCAACCCTGCCAGCTTCGCCGTCGAGGGCAAACTCGCGGTCCGCAGAGCGGGCGCGCCCGTCGACAACCTCAATGAGCTCGAGTGCGTCGGGGACAGCCTATACGCCAACGTGTGGCTGACCGACCAGATCCTGCGCATCGACAAGGCGAGCGGCAAGGTGACCGCCGTGATCGACGCCAGCAACCTGCGGGCCTCGCTCCCCCGGCTGACCAGCACCGACGCGGTCCTCAACGGCATCGCCTACGACAGCACGAAGCACCGCTTCCTGGTGACCGGAAAGCTGTGGCCCACGCTGTTCCAGGTGCGCTTCGTCCCTCGCGGGGGCGGGTAGCGCCCGACGAGGTCAGTCGGTGGACGGCGACGATGACGACGTCGTGGTCGTCGGCGTCTTGTCCTTGGAGCCGGCACCTTCCTTGGGGCCGGCGCCGCTCTTGGCCCTCCGGCGGTTGTCCGTGGCGTAGAAGCCCGAGCCCTTGAAGGCGATGCCCACGGGTTGCACCATCCGCTTCACCGGGTCGCCCGTCTCCGGGTGCTGGGTGAGGGCCGGCTCGGTGATGCGCTGGCGTACCTCGAAGGTGTCCCCCGTCGTCAGATTCTTGTAGACGTAGATCGGCATGCGTCCTCCACGCACGTGGCATGCGGCGGCCGGGGCGCCACGCTGGCACTCTCCGGCACCGAGCGCCATCCTAGCACCCTGCTACGCTGTGAGCGTGCCCACGACGTCACCATCCCGCGCCCGCGTAGCGGTGCTGGGCGCGGGCGCCTGGGGCACCGTCCTCGGGCTGCTCCTTCTCGAGGCCGGGCACGAGGTGCGGATATGGGCCCGCCGGAAGGCCCACGCCCGGGCCATGCGCGCGGCAGGCCACAACGCCAGCTACCTGCCCGGGGTGCCGCTCCCGCCCGCTCTTGGCATCACCGCCGAGCTCGCCGAGGCACTGGACGGCGCGGAGCTGGCGCTGGTGGCGGTGCCCAGCCGCGGGGTGCGAGCGCTGGCCGAGCGGCTGCCCGCGCCGCCGCCGCCACTGGTGCTCGCCAGCAAGGGCATCGAGCCGGAGCGCTTCCTGAGGCTCAGCCAGGTCGTCGAGGAGGTGCGTCCGCGGGCCAGGCTCGCCGTCCTCTCGGGCCCCAACCTGGCTGCGGAGATCGCCGCCGGCAAGCCTGCCGGCGCCACCGTGGCGAGCCACGATGCCGGCCTGGCGACCCGTGTCCAGGCGCTCTTCGGCGACACCCGCTTCCGCCTCTACACCGCCAGCGACGTGATCGGCGTCGAGGTTGGCGGGGCCATGAAGAACGTCATCGCGCTGGCAGCCGGCATGAGCGACGGGCTGGGGCTGGGCGATAACGCCAAGGCCGCCATCATCACGCGCGGGCTCGCCGAGCTGGTGCGGCTGGGCACGTCCGTCGGAGGCGAGCCCCGGACGTTCTATGGGCTGGCCGGGGTGGGCGACCTGGTGGCGACCTGTACGAGCGTCCAGTCCCGAAACCATCTGGCGGGCGAGCGGCTGGCGCACGGGGCCACGCTGGCGGAGATCGAGGCGAGCCACCTGACGGCGGAGGGGATCCCCACCGTCGCCGCGATCCACCTCAAGGCGCTGGAGACGGGCATCGACTTGCCCATCTCCAGCGAGGTCTACCGGGTCGTCTACGAGGGCAAGCCGGTCGGTGCGGCCGTCCGGGCCCTCATGGAGCGGAAGGCGAAGGCGGAGTGAGGCGCGCGGCTCAGTCCCCGGACCCCGCGCTGGCGGGCGAGATCGACGTCTGGCTCACGGTGCCTGCCGCCGTCGGGATGTACATCGCCGAAAGCGTGATGTCGACGATGTCGGCATTCGTCGTACCGAAGGCGATGACATGGTACGTGTACGTGCCGGCGCTGCTCACGGGGAACATCTTCTGCGCGGCGCCCGCGAAGACGTAGGTGCCCGATGGAGCGTTGGACGACACGGTCAGGTCCTTGTCCTGATCGTCGTCGTACGCCGTGGCGCTCTCCGAGACCCCGAAGTTGACGTTGCTCGTCGAGCCGTTCGTGTGGGCGAACTGGACCTCGGAGGAGGCGATCACCAGCACGTAGCCGGGGCCAGGCGCGACGACGTCGACCGCCGCGAAGGACGCCACGGCGCCGCTCACGGGCTGGCTGTTGATGTTCACGACCTGGGCGCCGCCGGGCTGCTGCGTCTCCAGCGTGTCCACCGCGCTCTTCACGGCCGTGAAGTTGGCGTTCATCTCACTGGCGCTGATGACGTCGCCGTCGGTGAAGCTGTTGGGGATCGTGAGCGCCGCGCCCCACACCAGCAGGCCCAGCGCGGTGATCGCAAGCAGGATGTAGCGTATCCGATAGCGTCTCATTTCTCTTCCGTACCCTTCCTATCTCGACGAGGACGATGGCGGCGGCAACCCCCGGTGTCGCCCAGGCCGCCGTTCAGCCGAGCCGGCAGCTCAAGGGCCCCAGGTCGATTGGCCCCAGATCGCACTGCCCCAGGTGTCCGGCGCGTTGCCGCCGCCCGCTGGCCCACCACAGGCCACGAGCACGACCAACACGACGAGGATGCTCGCGATCGCGAGCAAGGCGCGTCTGCGCATACGGCTCCTCCTTTCTCCCCGGATCTCACCCACCACGCGGGCCTCGGAGCCCGCGGGACGGAGACGTGACACGGCAACAGATGAGAAGGAACATGAGCTTGATGAGTCGCCTGGCTCCATGATGAGGACCGGGCGCGGAGGCGTCAAGGCTCCGGACGGTCGGGCAGGTCCCGGGCACCGGTCGGGCGCCGCCCCACTTCCCGCTGGGGGGCCGACTCGGGTACCTTGGGTATCCGGAGGACACCTTGCCTTGACCGCCATCACCGCCTCGGGCCTCACCAAACGCTACGGACGCGTCCTGGCAGTGGACGGCCTGAGCTTCCACATCGATCCCGGGGAGATCGTCGGCTTCCTGGGGCCCAACGGGGCCGGCAAGACCACCACCTTGCGCATGCTGGCAGGCCTGGTGCGCCCGTCGCGTGGCCGCTGCCAGGTTCTCGAGCGACCCGTGCCGGGCGCCAGCCTGCGCCAGGTGGGCACCATGATCGAGGAACCCAGCTTCTACCCCTACCTCAGCGGCCGCGCCAACCTGCGCCATGCTGCGCTCCTCCACGGCGGCGTGACGGAGCGGCGGATCGACGAGGTGCTGGCGTTCGTGCGCATGGAGCAAGCCGCCGAGAAGCGCGTTCGCGCCTACTCGCAGGGGATGCGCCAGCGCCTGGCGCTGGCTCGTGCGCTGCTCTGGGAACCCCGGGTGCTGCTGCTCGACGAGCCCACCAACGGCCTCGACCCCGCCGGCATCGCGGAGGTCCGCGAAGCCCTGCGGAAGGTGGCCGACGGCGGCGTGACGGTGCTGATCTCGAGCCACATCCTGCCCGAGATCGAGAGGCTGGTCGAGCGCATCCTGGCCGTCGACAAGGGCGTCCTGCGCTTCGACGGGCCGCTGCAGGGCCTGCTCGGGGCCGCAGGCGTGGGCGGGTTCGACTACGAGCTGGAGGCCACCGACGGCGACGCGCTGCTGAGCGCGCTCTCCGACATGGGGCTCGAGCCCGCACGCCACGGCGAGTCTGGCGCCCGCGTCGCCGTGCCGCAGGCGCGCGCCCCCGAGCTCCTCGCCGGCCTGGCGGCGCGCGGCGTCATGGTGCTGGAGGCGCGTCGCGGGTCCGCCACCCTGGAGGACGCCTACCTTCGCCTGGTAGGAGCGGAAGGGCGGCCGTCGTGAGAGCGGCGTTCGGCTCCCTCCTGAACGCTACCCGCGCCGAGCTCTTCAAAGGCTTTCGCAAACGTCGTCTCTACGTCCTGGCGGGGCTCTACTGGCTGCTGCTCCCGGTCGTGGCGCTGATCGTCGCCGCCGTGCTCGACCACAACCTCACGGGCACGTTCGCCGATCAGAACGGCCAGATCACCCAGGTGGTGCAGGGGTTCGCCTCGCCCTTCGGCCTGGCACGCCTGGCGCTGATGGCGCCGGCACTGATGAGCCCGACGGCGTACATCATCGCGGTGGCGCTGTTCGCAGGCCTGTACCTGGGCGAGGAGCGCAGCCAGCACATGTGGAAGACGGTGCTGGCCGTGCAGCCGGCCCGGATGGCCGTGCTGGCGGGCAAGGTCGTCGCGGGCATGGTGCTGCTGGGTGTCCTCCTCGGGGGCGCCCTGGCCACCAGCACCTTGGGAGGCGCACTGGGCACGCTCTTCCTGCCCACCAGCTTCGCCGGCCCCTGGGGACAGGTGGCCGCCCTCTTCGCGCTGCAGTGGGCGCAGCTGCTGGCGGCCCTGCTGCTCGCCTACCTGCTGGTGTTCCTGGTGCGCAGCGGCACGCTCGGCATCATCATGGTGATCTTCCTCCCCGCCCTGCTCGAGGGGCTCTACACCGTGCTCAACACGCTGTCGGTGCTGCGGCCGCTCACGCGCTTCAACGCCGTGTTCCAGGCTCTGCAACTCAAGCAAGCCTGGGACGCCCTGCCACGCTACTTCTTCAATCCCAACCTCTACGCACCCGCCCGCCACCTGCTGCAGCCCTTCCTGCAGAGCACCGGCACCCCTCAGGGCGCCGACCTCGGACCGCTGTCGGGGTTGCTCGGCCGGGGGATCACCCTGGGCCACGCCGCCGCGGTGATGGCCGGCTACGCCCTGGTGTTCGGCGCGCTGACCGCCTGGTTGCTCGCCCGCCGCGACGTGGAGTAGCCGGTGGACGCGGCCGCCCGGCTCGAGGCCCTGCTCGCCGAGCGCATCCTGGTGCTCGACGGAGCCATGGGAACCATGATCCAGCGCCTGGAGCTCGACGAGGCGGCGGTCCGCGCACAGCGCTTCGCGGACCATCCCCGGCCGCTGCTGGGTGCCCACGACGTGCTCAACCTGACCCGCCCGGGCGACATCCTGGCCATCCACGAGGCGTACCTCCAGGCGGGCGCCGACATCATCGAGACCAACACCTTCAACGCCACCGCCGTGGGCCTCGCGGAGTACGGCCTGGACGCGGTCATCCGCGAGATCAACGAGGCGGGCGCGCGCCTGGCCCGCGCGGCGGCAGATCGCGCGTCGACGGCGACGAAGCCGCGCTTCGTGGCAGGCTCCATCGGGCCCACGAACCGCACCGCAAGCCTCTCGCCCGACGTCAGCCGACCCGAGTACCGTGCCATCACCTTCGACCAGCTCGCGCGGGCCTATGCGGAGCAGATCCGCGGACTGCTGGCTGGCGGCGCCGACTTGCTGCTGATCGAGACGGTCTTCGACACCCTCAACGCCAAGGCCGCCCTGCTGGCCGCCGAGACCGTCTTCGAGGAGCGCGGCGAGCGGGCGCCGCTGGTGGTATCCGGCACCATCGTGGACGCCAGCGGCCGAACCCTCTCGGGCCAGACGCTGGAGGCGTTCGTCATCTCGCTGGAGCACGCCCGGCCGCTGGCCTTCGGCCTCAACTGCTCGCTCGGCCCTGCAGGGCTGGCGCCGCACGTCGAGGAGCTCGCCCGCCGCACCGGGCGCTTCACGCTGGCCTACCCCAACGCGGGACTGCCGAACGCCTTCGGCGGGTACGACGAGGGCCCGCAGGAGATGCTGGCGGTGATGGAGCGCTTCCTGGCTCAGGGCTGGGTGAACGTCATCGGCGGCTGCTGCGGCACCACCCCAGAGCACATCCGCGTGTTCGCCGAGGCGGCGGGGCGCTACCCGCCGCGGACGCCGGCGACCCCCGAGCCGCTGTCCCGCTTCGCCGGCCTGGAGCCGTTGGTGCTGCGGCCCGACGCCAATCTGGTCAACGTCGGGGAGCGCACCAACGTCGCCGGCTCCCGCCGCTTCGCGCGCCTGGTGCGAGAGGGCGACTTCGAGGCCGCGCTGGCCGTGGCGCGCGAGCAGGTCGAGGGCGGCGCGCAGATGCTCGACGTCAACATGGACGAGGGCCTGCTCGACAGCGCGCGGGCGATGGCCACCTTCCTCGATCTCATTGCCGCCGAGCCCGACATCGCGCGGGTGCCGGTGATGCTCGACTCCTCGGACTTCGCGGTGCTGGAGGAGGGGCTCAAGCACCTGCAGGGCAAGGGCGCGGTCAACTCCATCTCGCTCAAGGATGGAGAGGACGAGTTCCGTCGGCGCGCGTCGGTCTGCCGCCGGTTCGGCGCGGCGGTACTGGTGATGGCCTTCGACGAGGCCGGCCAGGCCGATACCTTCGAGAGGCGCGTGGCGGTATCCGAGCGCGCCTACCGCATCCTGGTCGACGAGCTGGGCTTCCCACCGCAGGATGTCATCCTCGACCCCAACATCCTCACGGTCGCCACCGGCATGGCGGAGCACGAGCGTTACGCCATCGACTACCTGCGAGCGGTGCGCTGGATCAAGCGCGAGCTGCCCGGCGCGCTGGTCTCCGGCGGCGTCTCCAACGTCAGCTTCGCGTTCCGCGGCAACCGCCGCGTGCGCGAGGCGATGCACGCCGCCTTCCTCTACCACGGGCGCGCGGCGGGTATGGATCTGGCGATCGTCAACCCGGCGCTGCTGGAGGTCTACCAGGAGGTTCCTGGCGAGCTGCTGGAGCTGGTGGAGGACGTGCTCTTCGCCCGCAAGCCGGGCGCCACCGACCGGCTGCTCGACTACGCCGCCCATGTCGAGGCGGCGACCCGAGGCGCTGCCCCGACGCTGGCGTGGCGCGACCAGGATGTGGCCGCCCGTCTGAGTCACGCCCTGGTCAAGGGCATCGCCGACTTCGTGGAGGAGGACGCCGAGGCCGCTCGCCTGGCGCTGGGCTCGGCGCTGGGTGTCATCGAGGGGCCGCTGATGGACGGTATGAACGTCGTCGGCGACCTCTTCGCTGCCGGCAAGATGTTCCTGCCGCAGGTGGTGAAGAGCGCCCGTGTCATGAAGCGCGCCGTCGCCTACCTGACGCCCTACCTGGAAGCGGAGCAAGGCGAGGCGCGGAGCGCCGGCACGGTGGTGCTCGCGACCGTCAAGGGGGACGTGCACGACATCGGCAAGAACATCGTCGGCGTGGTGCTGGGCTGCAACGGCTTCGAGGTGGTGGATCTGGGCGTGATGGTCCCGGCCGAGCGCATCGTCGACGCCGTCCGCGAGCACCGGGCGGACGCCGTGGGCCTCTCCGGGCTGATCACCCCGTCGCTGGCCGAGATGGCGCACGTCGCGCGGGTCCTCGCGCGCGAGGGGCTGGAGCTCCCGCTGCTGATCGGCGGCGCCACCACCTCGCGGGTTCACACCGCCGTGAGGATCGCCCCCGCCTACCCGGAGGCCCTGACGGTGCACGTGGCGGACGCCTCGCGTGCGGTGGCCGTGACCGCGCGCGCCATCGACCCGCGCCGCGCGCCCACGCTGCGAGCCGAGATCGGGGAGCAGTACGCCGATCTGCGCCGCAAGCACGCCGAGCGCGACGCCGGCAGGCGCCTGCTGCCACTGGCCGAGGCGCGGGCCAATGCCCTGCCCTTCGATGTCGCCGAGGCGGACATCCGGCCGCCTGCCAGACCCGGCGTGACCGAGCTGCGCGACATCGCCCTGGACGAGCTGCGGGAGCTCATCGACTGGGGCCCGTTCTTCCACGCCTGGGAGATGAAAGGGCGCTTCCCCGACGTGCTCGACGACGCCGAGCAGGGTGCGGAGGCCCGCGCGCTCTACCGCGACGCCCAGGACCTGCTCGACCGCATCGTGGCCGAGCGCCTGCTGCAGGCCCGGGCGGTCGTCGGGGTGTGGCCCGCCAACCGCCGCGGCGACGACATCGTGGTGTACCGGGACGACCGGCGGTCCGGCGTCCGGGCGGTGTTCCACGGGCTGCGCCAGCAGAGCCGCAAACGTGCCGGCGAGCCCAACCTGTCGCTCGCCGATTACCTGGCGCCGGAAGGAACCCCGGACTGGGTGGGCGGCTTCGCGCTGACCGCCGGCCTGGGGGCCGACGTCCTGGCTCGCCGCTTCGAGGACGAGCACGACGACTACCATGCCATCCTCAGCAAGACGCTCGCCGATCGCCTGGCCGAGGCGCTGGCCGAGCATCTCCACCGCCGGGTGCGGCGCGTGCTGTGGGGCTATGCCGCGGACGAGGCGCTCGGCACGGACGAGCTGCTGCGAGAGGGCTACCGTGGCATCCGGCCGGCCGCCGGCTACCCGGCGCAACCGGACCACAGCGAGAAGCGCACCCTGTTCGAGCTGCTCGAGCCGGACGCCCGCGCCGGCGTCCACCTCACCGAGACCATGGCGATGCTGCCCGCTGCCAGCGTGGCCGGACTCTACCTGGCGCACCCGCGCGCCCGCTACTTCGACGTGGGCAAGCTCAGCCGCGAGCAGGTGACGGACTACGCCGCGCGCAAGGGGTGGCGCCTGGCCGAGGCCGAGCGCTGGCTGGCCCCCGCGCTGGGGTACGCCCCCGACGACGCCTGAGCGCCCTTCGCAGGCGGGTCGCCAGGCCGCACCTTTGTCAGGCTCCCGCTCCGCTCGCCTCGCCGGGGCGCTCCCCAGGCCCCTGAAGGATGCCCTCCAGGTATGCGCGCGGCCCCACGCGGATGGGCATGAAGTAGACGTCGAGGTCCCGCTCGCGCGCCAGCGCCAGGGCGTCGCGCGCCAGCTGCCGGCTCCAGGCCAGGGTGGGCTCGAAGTCGAGCGGGAAGACCACGCCGTTGCGGGTCTCCCAGTAGCGTGCCGAGCGCCGGCCGACCACGCTGGTGAACCCCCAGAACACCGGCACGTCGGCCATCACGTCCGCCACCACCTCCAGCAGGCGCAGGTCGAAGAAGGGCTGGGTGAACAGGCCCTCGGCCCCCGCCTCGAGCTTCCGCAGGGCGTAGTCACGCTCGCGCCGCATGCCCTGCCGGTAGGGGTCCAGCGCCGCGTAGACGCGCACCTGCGGCAGCTCGCGCTTGAGCTTGCGGATCACCTGCTCCGGGCTCGAGCCGTAGACCGGCTTACTCATGTCGCTCGGGGGATCGCCCGAGATCACCAGGACCTCGTCCACGCCGTGCCGCTCCAGCCACGGCGCTGCGGCGAGCGGACGCTCGAGATCGACGTCGATGGAACGGAGATGCGGGATCGCGTGTGGCACGACGCTACAGACCTGCGAGCAGCCCTCCCAGCTCCGCAGCGGGAAGCGTAGGATGTCGGGCAGGTTCACCGTGTCGACGAACGGGAACGCCTCCGAGACCTCGGTCAGCTGCTCGGCGAGGGAGGTCCGGTTACGCGGCACCAGCTCGATCGACACTCGCATCCGGTCATTGTTACCGCTCCGGCGCGTCGTCGGCAACGCGCCGGGCGCCGCGGATGTAAGATATCTCACATAGGCTCCTCGCCACCGCTCCCGGTGCGCTTCGGGCGGATGGACTGGGGCGGGGTAAGAGTTCCGTAAGGGGGAACTGCTACGCTGCCCTCGAGGAAGCGATGAAGCCCGATCTGCATGTGGGCGCTTGGATCGGGTGGAGCTAGTAGCGCAACCGGCCTCGTTACGGACCGCGGCATCACCCGCCGCGCCCCAGCGTGCAGCCCGTCAAGCGCCCACCGGCCAGCCGATGCGGCGTTTCTCTCGTGTGGAGAGCCCGCACGGCGCCAACGACCGAAGGGTTCGGAGGCGATGAACCGAGACTCCCGATATGGGCATCAAGGGACTCGGGGAGCCAGTGATGCAACCGGCCGGACCTGGGACCGCGGCAGCGGGCCTGGCGGCCCGAGCACGCGCGCTCCAGTGACCGCCCGGTTGCATCCGTCCACGAAGGGGGAGGACGGATGCGCAGCACGCTCTCTGTACGCCTGATCATCCTGCTCGCGCTGTGGGGGCTTCTCCCCGCCGTCGCCAACGCGCAGGCCACCGCCACGGCGCAGAACACGGTGACCGTACACATCCCCACGGTGTTGCGGATGCAACTCACCAGCGCGGCCCGCTCGGTCTCGAGCGACGTGCACTTCACCAGCACCGCCGACGGAGCGCTCGACCCGCAGTCGGTGACCGTGAACGTCTTCGCCAACGTCGCCTGGACGCTCAGCGTCAAGGACGCCGGCGGCGCGGGAGCCCGCCTCCAGATCGCACCCGGCACGTCGGGCGCGTGGCGCACCGTCACGCCGGCAGGCATAAGCATCGCGTCGGGCACGCCCACCGGCGGCTGGACGCCCTACTCCTTCTCGTTCCGGCCGGATGCCCCGCTCGACAGCGGCTTCCACCGCACCCTGACCTTCACGCTCGCCAAGCCCTGAGGCGCGCGGGCGCCTGCGCGCGGCACCACGGCGGCTCACCGGCACGGGCCGGACCACCGCCGCAGCGCCGCGGTCGCGTCCCGCCCCGGGGCTAGCCTTCTTCCCTCTCCGCGCCGTGCGCGGCCTCATCGTCGGCGTCGGGCTCCGTGGCCGGCGGCCGCGGTGGGGCCGTGCGAACGGTCCACCACAGCAGCACGCCGATGATGAGCACCAGCACCGCCACGCCCAGCGGGTCTCCGTGGAAGACGTGGACCGCCCCCGCCCGCTGCAGCAGCGCGAGCAGCGCGAAGGCGCCACCGATCAGCAGGAACAGCCGGGCCAGCATGGTGTAGCCCCGTTTGGCCTCGTCGCTCATGACCGCACAGAGTATAGCCGCGTGGCAGCCGCTCGATCGTGCGGGCCCGGCCGCAGCCTGCAGCGCTCAGCCGCCAGCCAGCTCTCGGTGCCTGAAACAGCTCACGGTGTGGTCCATCACCAACCCGGTGGCCTGCATGAAGGCGTAGACGATGGTCGGCCCCACGAAGGCGAAGCCGCGCCGCTTCAGGTCGCGGCTGAGCGCGTGGGACTCGGGGCTGGTGGCGGGCACCTCGGCGGCCGAGGCGGGGTATCGAACGATGGGCGCACCGCCCACGAAGCGCCACAGGTAGGCGCCGAAGCTGCCTTCCTGGCCCCGGACCCGCAGGAAGGCCTCGGCGTTGGCCACGGCCGAGCGGATCTTGGCGCGGTTGCGCACGATGCTCGTATCCTGCGCCAGCCGGGCGATGTCGTCGTCGTCGAAGGCCGCCACGCGGGCCGGCTCGAAGCCCGCGAAGGCACGGCGGAAGGCGTCGCGCTTGCGCAGCACCGTCAACCAGCTCAACCCGGCCTGGAACCCCTCCAGGATCAGCATCTCGAAGAGCCGCAGGTCGTCGTGCAGGGGTACGCCCCACTCCTCGTCGTGGTAGAGCTGCAGCTGCGGGTCGCCCTGGGCCCACTCGCAGCGCGCCGGGCTCATCGAGCGCCGTCCGCGTGGAGTGCCAGCGCCGCGTAGTCGAGATCCTGGACGGAGGTGGCGACGCCCAGCTCGCGGCCCATGCGTGCGGCCCCGCCACGGAGGGCCTCGAGCTCCAGTAGCTCGTGTGCCGCCAGATCCTGCGCGAGCCGCCCCCCGACGGCGCCAGCCCGCATCACGACGATGTTCATGCCGGCGATCCTAGCACCGGGCTGCGGCGCTGCCCGTGCGCCGGCGCCGGCAGGCGCGCTCGGCGTCACGAGCCGCCAGACCCACCGCCCGGACGAGCGACGACCTCAGGCTTCGCGTCGCGCCTCGCGCCGCTCTCGCTTGTGCCGGTACATGCGCTCGTCGGCCGTGCCGAGCAGCGCCTCGAACGACTCCGCGTCGTCCGGGTAGAGCGCGACGCCGGCGCTGGCGCTTAGCTGGACCGTGTAGTCGAGCAGGTGGATCGGCTCCTCGACGGACTGGATGAGCCGCTCGGCCACCCGCTCCAGGGTACCGACGTCGGCGTCGCCGAGCAGGACGGCGAACTCGTCGCCGCCGATGCGGGCGACCATCTCGCCGGGACGCACGTTCTGCTTGAGGCGCTGGCCGATCACGCCGAGCACCCGATCCCCCGTTTCGTGACCGTGCTTGTCGTTGACGACCTTGAAGCCGTTGAGGTCGAAGAAGATCAGCGCCATGCGCATGCGCCGCTTGCGCCAGACCCAGAAGCGCGACTTGAGATGTCGGCGGTTGGCGAGGCCGGTCAGATCGTCGTGGTTCATCAGCTGGACCGCCTGCCGCAGCACGTCCTTGTAGTCGGTAATGGAGCGGAACTGAACCACTAGATGGTCGTCGTCGGCAGGCACGACG
>Ga0315540_10000191_pt1 | contig 33488 bp, 30 predicted proteins | sample SalMarSW160110MG_FD_203677 | JGI IMG/M metagenome (GOLD analysis project Ga0315540, IMG submission 203677) | Salt marsh sediment microbial communities from the Plum Island Ecosystem LTER, Massachusetts, United States - Salt Marsh Sediment SW1601-10 ...
CTGGCGATGAGCGACGGTGCGGCGCGCACGCTCGCGGCTTCCGGCAATCGCGCGCTGATCGAGCGCGCGCTGCCGCACCTTGTCAGCCACGACCCGGCGCAATTCTGGACCAGCGGCCAGTGGATGACCGAGCCGATCGGCGGCTCGGACGTCGGCCTGGCCGAGACCGAGGCGCGCTTCGCGCCGGGCGAAGGCTGGCGCCTGTACGGGCGCAAGTACTTCACCTCGGCGATCTCCTCGCAGATGGCGTTGACGCTCGCGCGCCCCCTCGACAACCCGCCCGGCGGCAAGGGTCTGGCGCTGTTCTATCTCGAGACGCGCGACGCCGAGGGACGCCCCAACCGCCTGAGCGTCGACCGGTTGAAGGACAAGCTCGGCACGCGCAAGGTACCGACCGCCGAGCTGACCCTCGACGGCGTACCGGCGACGCCCGTGGCCGAGCTCGGCAACGGCGTGCGCGCGATCAGCACTGTGCTGAACATCACGCGGGTGTGGAACGCCGTGTCCGCGGTCTCCTACATGCGGCGCGGGCTGGCGCTCGCGCGCGACTACGCCGCGCGGCGCGTCGCCTTCGGCGCCCCGCTGGCGCAGAAGGCGCTGCACGTGGACACGCTCGCCGGCCTGCAGGCCGAGTTCGAGGCCGCGTTCCAGCTCACCTTCTTCGTCGTCGAGCTGCTCGGGCGCGCCGAGAGCGGCGCGGCCGGCGAGGCGCAGCAGGCGCTGCTCAGGATCCTCACCCCGGTGGCGAAGCTCACCACCGGCCGCCAGGCGGTCGCGGTGCTGTCCGAAGTGCTGGAAGCGTTCGGCGGCGCGGGCTACGTCGAGGACACCGGGCTGCCGATGCTGCTGCGCGACGCGCAGGTATTCCCGATCTGGGAAGGCACCACCAACGTGCTCGCGCTCGACACCGTGCGCGCGATCGCCCCGAGCGGCCTCGCGCCGTGGCGGCGCGAGATCCACGCCATCCTGGGCGATGCGCGCGAGCCGCAGCTGCTCGCGCTGTCGGCCCGGCTGGAGGCGTCGGCCGAGGCGGCGGAGGCCTGGCTGGCGGCGAACGCCGGGCGCGACGAAGGGCTGCTGGAGGCCGGCGCGCGCCGCTTCGCGCTCACGCTCGGGCGCGTCACCGCCGCCGCGCTGCTCGCGCGCCAGGCGCAGTGGTCGCTCGAGCACCGCAAGGATCCCGTGCCGCGCGCCGCGGCGCTGCGCTTCGGCGCCGCCGGCGTGAACCTGCTGCAAGATTTCGATCCCGAGCTCGCCCGCCTGCTGGCCCAATCGTGACGCACCGGGACCAACGCATGCGGACGGGGCTGCCGGCGGCGTTGCTGCTGACGCTGCACCTTGCCCCGGCCTGGGCCGGCCTGAGCGCGCCGGTTGTCGTCGAGCGGAACGGTCCCGGCTTCACGGTCAGCTTCGACGCCCAGGTCGACGCGCCGCCTCGGCGCGTGTACCAGGTGCTCACCGACTACGGCAACATTCGCGCGCTCAACCCCGCCATCGTCGCGGTGAGCGCGCAACCCGCACCCGGCGGCCGCGGCGAGCGCGTGCGCACCGTGCTCGAGTCGTGCATCTGGCTGTTCTGCAGGAAGGTCGTCCAGGTCGAGGACGTCGTCGAGCCCGACGCACGGACGATCCTCTCGCGCATCGTTCCGGGGCAGGGCGATTTCAAGAGCGGCTGGACGACCTGGCACCTGAGCGCGCAGGGCGTATCGACGCACCTGCACTACGAGGCAAGCCGAGTCCCTAACTTCTGGATTCCGCCCCTGATCGGGTCGTGGGCCGTGGCAACCGCCCTGCGCGAGCAACTTGAGGCCAGTATCCCCGTGATCGAGCGACTGGCAGCCGTCCCGCCGCCGGCCCGTCCCTGAACGGCTACTATCCGCCCGAGCGCGGGCGCAGCAGGATGCCGATCGCGAGCGGGATCAGCACCATCGCGCCGAAGCGCCCGCCCCGTCCGTAACTCCTCATGACGGCTTTCCTTTCGACTCGATCAACTTGACCAGCGCCCATAGCGTTCGGTTGGCCGGCACCGGGATGCCGAGCGCTTCGCCGCGCCGCACCACGTAGCCGTTGAGGTGGTCGATCTCGGTCGGGCGGCCGCGCTGCAGGTCCTGCGCGGTGGACGAGTACTGGGTCGGCATCCACTCGGCGATGCGGTAGACGTTGTCGACCAGCTCGGGCGCGGTGCGCACCCCGCTCGCCGCGGCGACCGCAAGGCACTCCGCGACCACATCGCGCATGACCTCGCGCACGCCGGCGCCGCGGATCATCTCGCCGTAGGGCCGCTGCGAAATCGCGGAGATCGCGTTGTAGGCGCAGTTCACCACCAGCTTGGCCCACAGCTCGCCGGCGACGTTGTCCGAGATCGTCACTTGCACGCCGGCTTCGGCGAACCAGCGCTGCACGCCCGCCAGCGCTTCTTCCAGCGTCGCCGAGGGCGCGCCGTTCGGCGCGCCAATCACCAGCTCGCCGCGCCCGTGATGCTTCAGATGCCCCGGGCCGGCCATCTCGGTCGCGACGTACACCACCGCCGGAATCACCTGCTGCGAGACCCGGGCCTGGATGCGCTCGGTGTTGTCGACCCCGTTCTGCAGGTTGAGCACGACGCTGCCGGGGTCGAGAATCGGCGCGATCTGCGCCGCGCCCTGCTCGGTGTCGGTCGACTTGACGCAGAACAGGACCAGGCGCGCCCCGCGCACCGCCTCGGGCTCGGTGCTGGCGGCGAGGCGGACGTGCTCGTCGAACTGCAGGCCCTCGAAATGCAGCCCCGCCCTCTGGATCGCCTCGACGTGCGCCGGCCTGCCGATCAGCACCACCTCGTGCCCGGCGCGCGCCAGCATGCCGCCGTAGAAGCAGCCCACCGCACCCGCGCCGAACACCGCCACCCGAACCGGGTCACGCGTCATACGCGCTGGCGCGCCGGCTAGCCGCCGCGGCGACGGCGCGACTTCTTGAACGCTCCCCTGCCCCCCGGCCTGCCGCCGCCGGAAGGCTGCGGTCCGCGACCGGGATCGTGACGGCGTCCGCCGCTGTCGCCCTGCGGCCCCACAGCGCGGTTGCCCGGCGCGAGCGAGATTTCGAGCTCGATGATCTCGTCCCAGACCGCATCGCTGCGGTCGCGCTCCGGAATCGCCAGCAGCTCGCGCAGGCGCGGCTGCCCGCGCCGCTGCTCGGCCTGCCTCTGCTCGGCCCTTTGCGCCTCGTCCGCGTTCTCCGACCTGGGTTGCTCGAGCGCGGGTTGCTCGGGCTTGGGTTGCTCGGGCTTCGGTTGCTCGGGATTGGGTTGTTCCGTATCCGGTTGCTCTGTGCTCATACGCTCATTATCGCCCGATTCATGCCCTGCGCGGGGCGCGAGTCGCGACGATCACCCCCAGCAGGATGACGGTGATCCCGGCCGCGTGAAAGGCGTGGAACGACTCGCCAAGGAAAACGATCGCCAGCAGAGTGCCGAACGCCGGCAGCAAATGCAGGGTGAATCCGGCCGTGTTGGGCCCGACGATGGCGACGCCCCGGTTCCAGCAGATGAATGCGCCCACCGAGGCCGCAAGCGAGGTATACAGCACCGCGGCCGCCGCCGGCGCGCCGGGCCAGTGCGGCGGTGCACGCAGCGCCTCGAGCGCGGCGAAGGGCGCGAGCAGCAGAACCCCGATGACCGAGATCAGGAACAGGAATACCCCCCCGCCGATCTGCGGCGGCCGGCGCTTGAGCAGCACCGAGTAGACTCCCCACACCGGCATTGCGAGCAGAATCCAGGCATCGCCGGCGTGCAGGTCGAGGCTCAGCAGGCTGGCGACCTCGCCGCGCGACAGGATGGCTAGGATTCCGGCGAGCGAGATCAGCATGCCGACGACCTGGCGGCGGCTGCCGCGCTCGCGCTCGATCGCCCACGAGCACATGAGCATGAACAGCGGCGCGGATGAGTTGAGCAGCACCGCGTTGACCGCGGTAGTCGTCCTGAGCCCCAGATAGATCAGGCTCTGGAACAGCGCGACGCCGGTGAGCGCGAGCAGCGCGAGCACGCCGACGCTGCGCCGGATCGCAGCCCGCGACTCGAGCGCACCGCGCCAGGCGAACGGCGCCAGCACGATCGCCGCGCCGCTCCAGCGCAGGAAATTCAGCGTCACCGGCTCGAACGTGTCGCGCAGCATCCGTCCGACGACCCAGTTGCCGGCCCAGAAAAGACTCGCCAGCGCGAGCAGCATGAGCGCGAATGCGCGTGTCCGGGCGGAAGGCATAGGGGGCGCAGTTTAGATCGGTTCGCGGCACTGGCGTACACTCCGGCCTGCAAAGTTTCGCAGCCATGAAGATTTCGATCCTCGACGACTACCACGACACCGTCCGCACGCTGCCGTGCTTTCGCAAGCTCGACAGCCACGAGGTCGAGATCTGGAACGACCACGCGCAGGACGTCGACGTGCTCGCCGAGCGGCTGCGCGACACCGAGGCACTGGTGCTGATCCGCGAGCGCACCGAGATCCGGGCGCCGCTGATCGAGCGGCTCGACAAGCTGCGCCTGATCAGCCAGCGCAGCGTCTATCCGCACATCGACGTCGATGCCTGCACCCGGCGCGGCATCGTCATCTCCTCGAGCCAGCATCCGGGCACGCCGTCCTACGCCACCGCAGAGCTAACCTGGGGTCTGGTGATCGCCGCAATCCGCCAGATCCCGCAGCAGATGGCCGCGCTCAAGGCCGGCAAATGGCAGATCGGCGTCGGCCAGAGCCTGCGCGGCAAGACCCTCGGCATCTACGGCTACGGCCGCATCGGCAGCACGGTGGCGAGCTACGGCAGGGCCTTCGGCATGAAAGTGCTGGTGTGGGCGCGCGATCATTCGCTCGAGCGCGCGCGCGCAGACGGCTGGGCCGCGGCGCGCGACAAGGAGACCTTCTTTTCCACCTGCGACGTGCTCTCGCTGCATATGCGGCTGGTCGATGCGACGCGCGGCATCGTCACCGCGGCCGACCTGGCGCGCATGAAGCCGACCGCGCTGCTGGTCAACACCAGCCGCGCGCCGTTGATCGCGCCCGGCGCGCTGCTCGAAGCGCTGCAGGCCGGGCGCCCCGGCATGGCGGCGATCGACGTCTACGAAAAGGAGCCGGTGTTCGATACGGACTATCCGCTGTTCGCGCTCGACAACGTCGTCTGTACCCCGCACATCGGCTATGTCTCGCACGACGAGTACGAAATCCAGTTCAACGACATCTTCGACCAGATCCTCGCCTACGCGGCCGGCGCGCCTATCAACGTCGTCAATCCCGGCGCGCTGAAGTCCTAGAGCAGCAGTGTCTGTCCGATCGCGGGCACGGCGAGGCGCTCGCGCGGCAGGCCCTCGCGCTCCCAGGCCGCGTCGAGCAGCCGCGGCGGCTCGGCCAGATCCTCGTCGGTCAGCTTAAAGGTGCCCCAGTGCATGGCGACGAAGCGCCGTGCACCGAGCGCGGCGAAGGCGCGCACCGCGTCGGAGGGATCCATGTGCTGCCGCTGCATGAACCAGCGCGGCGCGTAGGCGCCGATCGGCAGCATCGCGGCGTCGATCGGGCCGCACTTCTCGCCGATGAGCGCGAAGCCCTCGAACCAGGCGGTGTCCCCCGAGTGGTACACGCGCAGCCCGCCGCGCTCGATCACGTAGCCGCCCCACCAGGACGCGTTGGTGTCGAGCAGCCCGCGCCGGCTCCAGTGCTCGGCGGGAACGAAAGTGACGTCCAGGCCGGCGATCCGCTCGCGTTGCCACCATGCCATCTCGACCACCCGGCGCAGGCCGGCGCGCGCGAACCAGCGCCCCAGGCCCTGCGGCACGACGTAGACCGGGTCCGGGCCGAGGCGCCTGAGCGTCGGCACGTCCATGTGGTCGCGGTGATTGTGCGTCACCAGCACCAGGTCGATCCTGGGCAGTGCCTGCCAGCCGAGCCCCGGCGCCACGTTGCGCGGGATCAGGCCGCCCACCAGCGCGGGCGACATGACCGGGTCGATCAGCGCGCTGCTACCCCCGAGCTGAACCAGGAAGCTGGCGTGCCCGACCCAGGTCAGCGCGTCGGCCGTCGCCTTGCGCAATGCCCGCCCGTCGTTCGCCAGTACCGGCATCGGCACCCCGGTCATCGGCGCCGGAGGACGCTTCTCGTCGTGCCAGCCGGCCTTCCACTTCAGCAGCCGCAGCAGGTTTCCGCCCGCCTCATGGCCGTCGAGATTCGAATATCGCATCGCGTGTCGTCTACCGTATTTTGGTACAGTGGCCCAAAACAGGGTCGCTGTACCTCGGACCATGAGCAAATTCAGGGTCGTCCAGTTCAACATGCAGTTCGGGCGGATCTGGCGCGATTCCGATCCGGATCACGCCCCGATCGAGCTCGAGCGCACGATTGCCGAGATCCGCAGGCACGATGCGGACCTCGTGCTGCTGCAGGAGGTCGAGCAGGCCCAGCCTGGCGGCGCACAATCCGATCCGCCGCCGAACTATACCCGGCTGCGCGCGGAGCTTCCGCGCTACGACGGCTGTTTCCATTACCCGAAGGCCGATCCGCGCGAGCTGCCGTTCGGGGTCGGACTCGCGATCCTGTCCAAAACGCCTTTGCACGAGCAGCGCCACTGGGACCTGCCCTCGCCGCCGATCGAGTTCGAATTCCAGGGCAAGAAACTGACCCCGACCGACCGGATCCTGATCGGCGCCGCGACCACCATCGGCGGCCGCAATTTGTTCGTGTTCAATACCCACCTGCTCGCTTTCTTCATGCTCAAATCGAGCAGCGAAACGCATGAGGCCCAGCGCAAGCTCGTGGTGGAGCAAATCGGCAAGGCGCAGGGCCCGGCGCTGATCGGGGGCGACTTCAACGTGCGCAAGCACGAGTCGCTGGTGCGGCAGTTCTCGCGCGCCGGCTATCGCCCGGTTCAGACGCAGGAGTACACCTGGCGCCGGCGTCCGTACGTGCTCGATCACATCTTCTACAACTCCGGGCTGCGTGCGCTCGACCACGCGGTGCATCCGACGCCAGCCTCCGACCATCACGTGCTGCTGGCCGAGTTCGAGTTCGCCGCCGCGCGCTGAAGCGCGCGAGTTCGTCCGGGCGCGCCCGGCGCGCTAGGCCAGCTCAATGACGAAGCAGCTGCCGCCGCCCTCGCGCGCGATGCAGCGCGCATCGCCACCGTGACGACGCGCGATCTGACGCACCAGCGAGAGGCCCAGGCCGGCGCCGCCGCGCTCCCTGCCGCCGGCGCGGCGGAAGAACGGCTCGAACACCCGCTCGCGGTCGGCCTCCGGCACCCCGGACCCGCGATCGCAGACCGCGATCTCGGCCCCGCGCGCGCCCCGCCCGACGCGCACCTCCACCGGCGGCGCGCCGTGGCGGGTGGAATTTTCCAGCAGGTTGCGCAGCATCCGCCGAAGCAGGCGCGGGTCGCCGCGCAGCACGACCGGCTCGCCGTGCAGTTCGGCGCCCTCGTAGCGCGCGCACTCCTCGGCCGCAAGCGCGAGCAGGTCGACCTCCTCGTCGGCCTCGCGCGCCTGCACCGCATCGAGCCGGCTCGCGAGCAGGATCTCGTCGATCAGCGCGTCGAGCTCGGCGATGTCCTGCTCGAGCTGAAGCTTCCTCTTCGGCTCGGCGCCGTCCTTCATCAGCTCGAGCGCCATGCGGATGCGGGTCAACGGCGTGCGCAGCTCGTGCGAGGCGTTGGCGAGCAGCGCCTTGTGCGCGGCGATGAGCTGCTCGATGCGCGCCGCGGCGCGGTTGAAGCTCTCCGCCAGGCGCGCCACCTCGTCGCCGCCTTCGACCTTCACCCGCGCCGTCAGGTCGCCGCCGCCGAGCGACTCGACGCCCGCCTGCAGGTTCTCCAGGCGCCGGGTCAGCCGCCGCACCACGGGATAGGCGCCCACGCCAACGCCAAGCGCGAGCATGGCCAGGGTGAAAAACAGTCCCCAGGCCGGATGGCGCCGGGTGCGCGGCACGCGCGCCACCAGCCAGCGGCCGTCGGCCAGCTTCAGGCCCCAGGTCGGCGCGCCCGCGTGCCGGCGCAGCCAGCCGCTTTCGCTGCGCTCCGCGCCCGGCGGCGGCAGGGCATCGCCGACCCAGGCCTGCGCCGTATCGTCGGCGCCGAACAGCGTGACGTCGGCGTGCAGCCCGGCCGCGAGGCGCTCGAGCCCGGCCTGTTGTGCGGCGAGCGGCGCCTGCGCCGGAGGCAGCGCGTTCTGCGCCAGCACCGCGGCCATCTCGGTGCTCGGCCGCACGATGCCGGTGTCGGCGAACTGGCGCCACAGGAACCCGGCGGCGAGCGCGAACGCCACCAGACTGGCGACCACCGCCAGGTAGATGCGCAGATAGAGCCGGCGCATCAGTCCTGGGCCTTGGCGAACACGTAACCGGCGCCGCGCACGGTGAGGATGCGGCGCGGATGCTTCGGATCGTCCTCCAGCGCCTGGCGGATGCGCGATACGTGAACGTCGATCGAGCGATCGAAGGCCTCGAGCGGCTCGCCCTTGAGGCGGTCCATGAGCGCGTCGCGCGACATCACCCTGCCGGCATTTTCCGCCAGCGCGAGCAGCAGCGCGAACTGGTAGCCGGTCAGGGGACGCTCGGCGCCGTCCAGGCGCAGCGCGCGCGCGCCGCGGTCGATCTCGACCCGGCCGAAGCGCAGCACGTCGCCGTCCCCGGAGCCGCCGCGCCGGCGCAGGATGGCGCGCAGCCGCGCGAGCAGCTCGCGCGGCTCGAACGGCTTAGGAAGGTAATCGTCGGCGCCGAGCTCGAGTCCGACCACGCGGTCCATCGCGTCGCCGCGCGCGGTGAGCATCAGAACCGGAGTGTCGGCGCGCGCACGCAGCTGGCGGCAGACCTCGAGCCCGTCGATGTCGGGCAGGGTGAGGTCGAGCACGAGAGCGTCGAAAGGCTCGCGTGCGAGCCGCTCCAACCCTTCCTTGCCGCTGCCGGCCGCGGCAACGCGAAAGCCCGCCTGGCCGAGATATTCCGACACCATCTCGGCCAGGCGGGGGTCGTCCTCGATCAGCAGGATGCGCGCCGCCACGCGCGCAGTTTACCTATCCCCTGCCGTGCCAGCGACGACCGCCGAAGCGGTGCATGCGCTCGGACAGGACCTTGCGCTGCAGAGGCGTCAGCACCTCGGCGGCGTCGGCCAGCGCCGCGGTCAGGCGCTTCGAGGCCCGATCCGCGAGCTCCATCTGCTCCGCTCGCAGCTTCTCGAACGCGGCGCGGTCGACATGGTCGCGGGTGAACAAGTCCATCGCCTTCAGGCGCGCCTCGCGCATTTCCCTGCGCATCGGCATCAGGTCCTTGGCCGCGCTCTTGACGATCGGCCCGAGCTTCTGCTGCTGCTCCGTGGTGGCGTCGATCTCGACGTAAAGGTGCTTCAGCATGCGGTCCAGCCGCTGGTCGAGCTCGGCCGGATCGAGCGCTCCGCCGCCCCAGCCGCCGGGGCCGCGCCCGCGGGCGAAGGCGCCCAGTCCGAGCCCGCCCAGACCGGCGAACGCGCCGGCGATCGCGGCGCGCCGGAAGAACCGGCGCCGCGGGGTTTGCTGTGCGTTGTCTTTCATGGCTGCTCCTTGGTTATCACAACGTTCGAAGTGTGCACTCTGCCCATTAGCGCGCCGTCTCCCTAGCGTAAAGTTAGGTAAACCCGGGCACGCGAGGTGCGCCACAATGAAGTCCGGTATTCGAGTTCCGCCGTCCGATACCGGACTGCTGACGAAGTCGCCGGCCGAGATCATGCGCGTGCTGGTGGCGCTGCGCGACCGCGGCGAGGCGCTGAGCGCGAGCATGGGGGGCCGCAAGCCGGCCTTCCTGTCGCGCCTGCTGTGGATCGACCCGCAGCTGCAGTTCATCGTCGTCGGCCGCAGCGGCGACCCGGCGGCCGACGCGGGGCTGCTCGCGCGCCCGCGCTGCGTCTTCAGCTGCGCGCTGGCCGCCTGGCAGGTCGAGTTCGTCGCCGCCGAGCCGAGCCTGTTCCGCCATGGCGCGCAGGAAGCGATCCGGCTGCGCTATCCCGAGCTGATGTCCGGCCATCAGCGAAGGAGCGAAAAGCGCTCCGCGCCGGTACGCGACCTGCCGCTGCATTGCTTGGCCGACGCCGCCGGCGTGATGTCGTTCGACGCACACGTGGTCGACATCAGTCCGGTCGGGATCGCCATGCTGCTCTACCACCCGGCCATCACGCTCGAGCCCGGCACCGTGCTCAAGGGCTGCATCATCGAGCACCCCGCGCTCGGCCAGGTCAGCGTCGACATGGAAGTCAGGTACTCGGAGCCGGTGCGGCTACAGAACGGGCGCCGCGCGCGACGCGCGGGCTGCCGCTTCGTCGATCCACCGGCGGCGCTCAAGGCCCTGGTGCGCCGCGTGACCGGCCAGACGCTCGCGGAAGACGGATAATGCACCCGTTACGCCATCCGGAGGATTTTGCGCCATGCGATTCCTGCTCGCCGCCGCGCTGCTCGGCGCGGCCCTTGCCGGCCCCGCCCTCGCACAGGACAAGCCACAGCGCCTGCTGATCCAGATCAGCGACGAAAACCCGAAAGTGTGGGGCCTCGCACTGGCCAACGCGCGCAATGTGCGCCACGACCTCGGGCCGGACAAGGTGCAAATCGAGATCGTCGTCTACGGGCCGGCGATCCGCATGCTGGAGATGGAATCCGACTGGCACGACCGCGTGACACAGGTCATCGACGAAGGCATCCGCGTCATCGCCTGCGAGAACACCATGACGAGCTTGAAGCTCACCCGCAACGACATGCTCGGCGGGGTCGACTTCGTCAAGACCGGCCTCGCGCACGTCATGCGGCGCGAGCTCGAAGGCTGGGCCTACGCGCGGCCCTGAGCGATGAAGACCGCCGTCGTCGCCGGCGCGCTCGGCGTGATCGGTCGCTACGTCGTCGAGCGGCTTGCGCAGCTGCCGGACTGGCGGGTGGTGGGCCTTTCGCGCCGGCCGGGCGAAGAGCGCGAGCGCGTGCGCCACGTGTCGGTCGACCTGCTCGATCCGGCCGACGCCGGACGCAAGCTGCGCGGGCTGCAGGACGCCACGCACGTCTTCTATTGCGCCTTCCAGCCGGCCGCGGGCGCCGCCGCCGACTACGCGCGCAATGTCGCCGCCAACCGCGACATGCTGGTGAACGCGGTCTCGGCCGTCGACGCGATCGCGCCAGGCCTCGAGCGCGTGGTGCTGGTGACCGGCACCAAGTACTACGGCTCGCACCTGGGCCCGTTTCGCACCCCGGCCAAGGAGGACGACCCGCGCCATCTCGGCCCGAACTACTACTTCGACCAGATCGACTGGCTGAGCGCGTTCCAGCGCGGCAGGCGCTGGAGCTGGAGCGAGCTGCGGCCGCAGACGCTGTGCGGCTTCGCGCCGGGCACGGCGATGAGCATCGTGCCGGTGATCGCGGTCTACGCCGCGATCTCGAAGGAGTTGGGGCTGCCACTGCGCTTTCCCGGCAAGCCGGGGGCCTGGCGCTCGGTCTACCAGGTGACCGAGTCGGCGCACATGGCCAACGCCGCGCTCTGGGCGGCGACCGAGCCGCGCTGCGCCAATCAGGCCTACAACATCACCAATGGCGACACCTTCCGCTGGTGCAACCTGTGGCCGCGCATCGCGGAAGTCTTCGAGATGCCCTGGGCTGAGCCGCAGACGATTTCGCTCGTGGCGCACATGGCGGACAAGGCTCCGCTATGGGAAGCGATGGTGAAGAAGCACGGGCTGCGGCCTTTCCGCTTCGACGAGCTGGTGGCCTGGCCCTTCGGCGACTACGTGTTCGCCTGCGACTGGGACGTAATGTCGAGCGTTACCAAGTCGCGCCTGCACGGCTTCCACGACGTAGTCGACAGCGACGAGATGTTCGTGCGGCTGCTGCGGCGCTTCCGCGCCGAGCGCATCGTCCCCTGAGGAAAACCTTCAGGCGCGGATATAGACCCAGCCCTGCTGCATGCGCTTGACGATCTCGTCGAGCGCCGTCGGCGCGAACTGCACGCCCGGCAGCAGCGTCACCTTGACCCCCTTTTCGCTCAGCCGGTCCGCGGTCTGGTGGCAGGCGATGTAGGTCAGGTTCGGGTACGCCGCGCGCAGGCGCTCGAGCCGCATCGAGTAGGCCGATTTGTCGGCGCGCAGGATGTCGAGGCCGGTCTGGTTGGCGACGATCTCGACATGCACCTTGCGCCCGGCGGCGCGCGCATCGCGCAGGTAGTCCTCGACTTCCTGCAGCGCCGTGTCGACCACCTCGCCGCGCGAGGAAGCCACGTGCACCACGATGCCGTTGGCCGCGACCCCGTGCCGCTGCGCGGCGGCCTGGCCGCGATCGGTCGCGTCGTGCGTGAACCATCCTGCCAGCGCGAACACCAGCGCGAGCCCGGCCACCCGCGCCCAGCTCCTCCGATCCGCCGCGGGCGCCGCGCGGCGCGGACGCGCGTCCGCATAGGCGCCCTTGACCATGTCCTTGAGCGTGCGCAGCTCGCATACCTGGCGCCGCAGCGCCTCGTCGTTGCCCATGCGCTCGACCAGCGCGGTCCAGTCGGCGGTGTCCAGCTGCCCGTCGACGAACGCGTTTTGCATCTCTTGCGAGACTTCCCGTTGCTGGCTCATCGAATGCTCCTGACCTTATTGTTCTGCTCGGCAGCGAAATCCATCAGCCGCGCCCTGAGCGCCTCGCGCGCCCGGCACAGCCGGCTCATCACGGTGCCGATCGGCACCTCGAGAATCTCGCCCACCGCGGCGTAGGAAAATCCCTCCAGGTCCACCAGCGTCACGACCTGGCGCTGCCCCAATGGCAGGCGCCCGATCTCGGCCCGCACCCGCGCAGCAAGCTGGTTGCTCGCGCTCGCGGCCTCCGGCGTCTCCGCGTGCGAGGGCATCTCCTCGTCGAGCGGCTCGAGCGGCCGCGCGCGCCGGTAGTGATCTTTCAGGCAGTTGGCGAGGATCGCGCACAGCCAGCCCTTCAGCCGCTGCGGATCCTCGAGCTGCGCAGCGCGGTCAAGCGCGCGCAGCATCGCCTCCTGCACCAGGTCGTCGGCCAGCGCAGCGTCGTGGCACCAGGAATAGGCCAGGCGATACAACGGCTCGCGCTGAACCTCGACCCGGGCGCGTAACTGCGCCGATACGCCGAACAAACCCCTCATCCTCATGCCCCCATAGACGCCCCAGGGGGCCAGTTTATTCCATGGAATAAACGAGGCGGCGTTCACGTCTTATCTGGGTCGCGGGCGTCTCTTGCGCCCGAACAGACCATCAGAAAACAGAGAGGAGATTCTATGAAACAAGCACTTGTAGCAATCACGCTGGTCGCCGGCCTGGCCGGCTTCGCCACCGCCCCCGCCGCCCTGGCGGCCGGTAAGACGTCGATGACGCACGCCGTCCTGCAGGTCAGCGACAACGACCCGCAAAAGTGGAACCTCGCGCTCAACAACGCGCAGAACATGCAGCAGGCGCTGGGCAAAGACAAGGTGACGATCGAGATCGTGGCCTACGGCCCCGGGCTCAACATGCTCAAGGCCGACTCCAAGGTCGCCGCCCGCCTGAATGCGGCGCTCGACAGCAACGTCGAGCTGGCCGCCTGCGCCACCACGATGAAGAAAATGAAAGTCACGAAAGCCGACCTGGTCGGCGGCGCGACCGTCGTGCCCGGCGGCGTGATCGAGATCATGAAGCGTCAGTCCGAAGGCTGGTCGTACATTCGGCCGTAACGCGGACGCGGCAATAATGCAGTAACCGCCCGCCGTGCTATGCCCGGCGGGCGCTTTCAATCCGAAACAAAGGAAATCCCCCTTGAAGCGAATCGCAGCAGTTCTCACGCTGGTCGGCGGCGTCTATCTGTTTGGCGGCTTGCTGCCCAGCGCTCACGCCGAAGGCGCAGTGTCGAGCGCCAGCGGCAAGTACAAGATCGTGATTCAGGTCACCGAAAACGATCCGCGCACCTGGAATCTCGCGCTCAACAATGCCATGGCCTTCAAACGCAACGTCGGCAAGGGCAACTCGGAGATCGAGCTTGTCGCGATCGGTCCGGGCCTGAACATGCTCAAGAGCGAATCCAAGGTGACCGCCCGGATCGAACAGGCGCTCGACCAGAGCATCGACGTCATCGCCTGCGGCGAGACGATGCACGCGATGAAGCTCGGCAAGGACGACCTGATCGGCGGCGTGCGGATCGTCCCCGGCGGCCTGATCGAGATCGCCAACAAGCAGCGCGAAGGCTGGATCTACTACCGGCCCTGAGACCGACCCTTCTGTAGCTCGGCGCTAGTCGCTCGCCGCGGAGTCCGCGGCGAGCGCCGCGTCGTAGACCAACCGCGCGGCGAGCGCATCCTCGACCGCCTGGCCGAGCGCCTTGAACACGACCGTCGCGCCCGGCGGCGGCAGCGCGCAGCGGCCGAGGATCAGCTCGCCGAGCTCGGCGTAGATCTTCGCCCCCGACAGGATCACGTCGCCCGATTCCTTCTGCGCCGCCTCGCGGCTGTCAGCGATGACGACATTCGCCATCGCCTCGTCGTCGAGCTCGCGCCAGCCGGGCCGCGGCGCGCCGACGGCGGCAACGAACGCGCCGGGCTTGAGCCACGCGCCGCGCAGCACTGGCTCGGACGCGTTGGTCACGGTGCAGACGATGTCGGCGCCGCGCACCGCTTCTTCCGCGCGCACGCAGGCGATGCCGCCCGTGTCGGCTATACAGCGCGCCACGTTCGCCGGGTCGCGGCTCCAGACGCGCAGCTCGGAAATCGGCCGCACCGCGCGCAGCGCAGCCGCGTGACTGCGCGCGAGCGCGCCGCTGCCGAGCAGTGCGACGACCTTCGGGCCGGCGCGCGTGAGCAGGTCCGCGCCGACCGCGGAGACCGCCGCGGTGCGCAGCTCGGTGAGCCAGGTCGCGTCGATCACGGCCAGAATCCTGCCCGTCGCCGGGTCGAGCAGAACGATGGTGGCGAGCATGGTCGGCAGCCCGCGCGCCGCGTTCGCCGGTACCTGGGTGATCAGCTTGGTGATCAGCGCGCCGCCGGCGAGCGCGGGCTTGACGAACAGCAGGCTGCCCGGCTGCGGCAACTCCATCACGCTGCGCAGAGGCTGCACCGCTCTGCCGGCCGACAAGTCGGCCAGCGCGCGCCGCATTGCTTCCAGCAGCGCCGCCGGCCGCAGCAGCCGCCGCACCGCCGCGTCGTCGATGTGCTGCATCACGCTGCGCGGCGGCGACGCCGTGCGTTCAGCTGCCGCTGCGCCTCACCAGGTCGCCCAGGGCGCCGAGCAGGTTGACCGGCACCGGAAACACGATCGTGTTGCTCTTGTCGCCGGCAATCTCGGTCAGGATCTGCATGTAGCGCAGCTGCATCGCCTCGGGCTGGGTGGACAGCTTCACGCCCGCCTGCAGCAGCTTTTCGGCGGCCTGCGCCTCGCCTTCGGAGTAGATGACCTTGGCGCGGCGCTCGCGCTCGGCCTCGGCCTGGCGCGCGATCGCGCGCACCATGCTCTCGTCGAGATCGACGTGCTTGATCTCGACGTTCGCCACCTTGATGCCCCAGGCGTCGGTCTGCGTATCGAGCACGGTCTGGATGTCGAGGTTGAGCTTGTCGCGCTCGGCCAGCATCTCGTCCAGCTCGTGCTTGCCGAGCACCGCGCGCAGCGTTGTCTGCGCTAGCTGGCTGGTGGCGCCAAGGAAATCGGCGACCTGGATTACCGCCTTCTCCGGGTCGACCACGCGGAAGTACAACACCGCGTTGACCTTGACCGAGACGTTGTCGCGCGAGATGACGTCCTGGCTCGGCACGTCGAGCACCACCGTGCGCAGGTCCATGCGCACCATCTGCTGGATGCCAGGAATCAGCAGGATCATTCCGGGGCCCTTGACCTTGTGGAACCGGCCGAGCATGAAGACCACGGCGCGCTCGTACTCGCGCAGGATGCGTATCGACGAAAACGCCAGCACGATGACAATGATCAGCACGCCGTAGACGAAATTGAAGCCGAGACTGAATGGCATCGCTATCCTCCGTTGCCGTTACCGGGTTCCGCCACCACGTTCAGTGTAAGGCCGTCGATTGCGGTGACGCGCAAGCGTTGGCCCTTCGCCAGCGGCGCGCTCGAGCGCACGCGCCAGGTTTCGCTGTGCACGCGCGCCCAGCCCTCGCGCTGGATGTCCTCCAGCGCGACGCCGCTCGCGCCGATCATCTCCTCGCGCCCGCTCACCACCGGCCGGCGCCGGCCTTTCACCAGCATGCCGACCACCAGGATCAGGAACGCGGCGCTCGCCGCGGCGATGCCGCCGATGAGCGCATAGGGAATCGCGAACCCCGGCGCGTCGCTGTCGATCAGGATGATCGAGCCGATCACGAACGCGATCAACCCGCCTATGCCGAGCGAGCCGAACGCGGGCAGAAAGGCCTCGCCGACCATGAACGCGATGCCGAGCAGGATCAGCCCCAGGCCCGCGTAGTTCACCGGCAGCAGCTGGAAGGCGTACATCCCGAGCAGGATGCAGATCGCCCCCACCACGCCCGGCAGCACCAGCCCGGGATTGGAGAACTCGTAGATCACCGCCAGGATGCCGAGCAGCACCAGCACGTAGGCGACGCTCGGATTGGTGATCACGCCGAGCAGCCTGTCGCGCCAGCCGAGCTCGAAGGTTTCAATCCTGGCGTCGGCGAGATGCAGCGTGCGCTCGACTCCCGCCGCCTTCACCTTTCGTCCGTCGAGCTTCCCGAGCAGCGCGGGCACGCTGTCGGCGATGAAGTCGATCACGTGCATCTTCTCGGCTTCCGTCGCGGACAGGCTCACCGCCTCGCGCACCGCGCGCTCGGCCCACTTGGCGTTGCGCCCGCGCATCTGCGCCAGGCCGCGGATGTAGGCCGAGGCGTCGTTCACCATCTTGTGCTCGAGCGTGCTGCCGCCCTGCTCGCCCTTCTTGCCCTTCTTCTCGGTCTCGGGCGCAGGCGCCGACGGCGCGCCGATCTGGATCGGGGTCGCCGCGCCGAGATTGGTCGCCGGCGCCATGACCGCGAAGTGGCTCGCATACAGGATGTAGGTCCCGGCGCTCGCGGCGCGCGACCCGGAGGGCGCGACGTAGGTGGTCACCGGCACCGGCGAAGCGAGGATGTCCTTGATGATCTCGCGCATCGCGCTGCTCAGGCCGCCGGGGGTGTCCATCTTCAGCACCACCAGCTGCGCGCCGTCGCTCTGCGCCGCCTCGAGGCCGCGCTGGACGTAGTCCGAGGTCGCCGGCCCGATCGCGCCGTCGATCGTCAGCACCATCACCGGCGCGGCCGCGCGCGCGAGCGCGGGCAGGCACAGGATCGCCGTTAGAAAGAGGAGCTTGCGCAGCATCAACGCGTCGTCCTTGCGCGGTCTTCGCCAGACCATACAATACGCCTCCTCCCGGCATTGCGTATCCGTGAAACCCGAATCCTTTCCGGCCGAGGCGATCGTCGTCCGCGGCGCCCGGCAGAACAATCTCAAGAACCTCACGCTTTCGATCCCGACCGGCGAGCTGGTCGTGGTCACCGGCGTGTCGGGCTCGGGCAAGTCCTCGCTCGTGTTCGACACGCTCTACGCCGAAGGCCAGCGCCGCTACGTCGAGACCTTCAGCCCCTACGCGCGCCAGTTCCTCGACCGCATGGACAAGCCCCAGGTCGACGCGATCGAAGGCATACCGCCCGCCATCGCGATCGACCAGACCAACCCGGTGCGCACCTCGCGCTCGACGGTCGGCACGATGACCGAGCTGAACGACCACCTGAAACTGCTCTACGCACGCGCGGCCACGCTGACCTGCCGCGGTTGCGGCAAGCCGGTGGCGCGCGACACGCCGGATTCGATCTACGGCGCGCTCGAGCAACGTTGCGCCGCGCACGGCGACCCGCGCCTGGTGATCACCTTCCCGGTGCCGGTACCGAAGAACTTCAGCGAGCAAGAGGTGCTGCAGCTGCTCGAGCGCCAGGGCTACACGCGCATCCATTCGCGCGCCAAAGGGGTGCTCGAGGTGGTGCAGGACCGGCTGCGCATGTCCTCGGCCGAGCGCGCGCGCGTGATCGAGGCGCTCGAAGCCGCGCTGCGCGTCGGTCAGGGCAAGGTCAATGTCTACTTCGAAAATCGGGGTCAGAGTCGGATTACCGAAGCGAAATCCGACTCTGACCCCGATTTTTCGGTCTGGAAGTTTTCCTCTGATCTGCACTGCGCGGAGTGCGACATCCACTACGCCGACCCGACCCCTGCGGCTTTCTCGTTCAACTCGCCGCTCGGCGCGTGCGAGACCTGCCGCGGCTTCGGGCGCGTGATCGGGGTCGACTTCGGGCTCGTAATCCCGGACGAGTCGAAGACCCTGCGCCAGGGCGCGGTACGGCCGTGGCAGACCGCGAGCTTCAAGGAATGCCAGGACGATCTGGCGAAATACGCGAAGAAACGTGGAGTTCCCCTGGACATCCCATGGAGGGAGCTTCCTGAAGAACACAAAACCTGGGTCCTCGAAGGCGAACCCGAGTGGGTGAGCTGGCGCAAGAGCTGGCCCGGCACCTGGTATGGCGTGCGGCGCTTCTTCAAGTGGCTCGAGTCCAAGGCCTACAAGATGCACATCCGGGTGCTGCTGTCCAAGTACCGGGCGTACACCGAGTGCGAGGCCTGCGGCGGCACCCGGCTCAAGCCCGACGCGACGCTGTGGCGCATCGGGCCGCACTCGATCCACGACCTGATGCTGCTGCCGATCGAGCGCGTGCGCGCCTTCATCGACGCGCTGGCGCTGCCCGCGCCGGTGGACGAAGCGACCGAGCTGCTGCTGACCGAGCTGCGCTCGCGCCTGCGCTACCTGTGCGAGGTCGGGCTGTCCTACCTTACCCTGGATCGCCAGTCGCGCACGCTCTCGGGCGGCGAGGTGCAGCGCATCAACCTCACCACCGCGCTCGGTACCTCGCTGGTCAACACCCTGTTCGTGCTCGACGAGCCCTCGATCGGGCTGCACCCGCGCGACATGGGACGCGTGATCGAGGTCATGCGGCGGCTGCGAGACGCGGGCAACTCGCTGGTGGTGGTCGAGCACGACCCGCAGATCATGTTCGCCGCCGACCGCATCCTCGACATGGGGCCGGGCCCGGGCGAGCGCGGCGGCGAGGTGGTGTTCTTCGGCGCGCCGCAGGAGCTCAAAGCGCGCGACACCCTGACAGCGAACTATCTCTCGGGGAGGAAACGCGCGGACGCCGGCACAGGGCAATCTTCAATTGGAAAAGAATTCCTTCGTGTCGAAGGGGCGAGCGAGCACAATCTGAAGCACCTCGACGTTTCGATTCCGCTCCAGCGCCTCGTGTGCATCACCGGCGTGTCGGGCTCGGGCAAGTCGACCCTGGTGCAGGACGTGCTCTACCACGCGCTGCTCAAGGCCAAGGGCAAGCCGACCGAGACGCCGGGCGCGCACCGCGCGCTCTCCGGCGCGGAGAAGGTGTCCGAGGCGGTAATGGTCGACCAGTCGCCGATCGGCAAGACGACGCGCTCCAACCCGGCGAGCTACGTCGGCGCCTGGGACGCGATCCGCAACCTGTTCGCCCGCACACCCCTGGCGAAGGAGCGCAAGTACACGCCCGGCACGTTCAGCTTCAACGCCGGCAACGGCCGCTGCGCGACCTGCGGCGGCAACGGCTTCGAGCACGTCGAGATGCAGTTCCTGTCCGACGTCTACCTGCGCTGCCCGGACTGCGACGGCAAGCGCTTCCGGCCCGAGGTGCTCGAGGTCGCGCTGCGCGGCCGCAGCATCTCCGACGTGCTCGAGATGACCGTGTCCGAGGCGCTCGCGTTCTTCGCCGGCGAGCGCGAGGTCGAGGCGCGCCTCGCGCCGCTCGCCGACGTCGGCCTGGAGTACCTGCGGCTCGGCCAGCCGGTGCCGACCCTGTCCGGCGGCGAAGCGCAGCGCCTCAAGCTCGCCGGACACCTGACGCAGGCGAAATCGGGGTCAGAGTCGAATAAGTTGTTCCTGTTCGACGAGCCGACCACCGGGCTGCACTTCGAGGACATCGCCAAGCTGCTCAGGGCCTTCCGCCGCCTGATCGCCGCCGGGCATTCGCTGGTGGTGATCGAGCACAACCTCGACGTCATCCGCGCCTCCGACTGGGTGCTCGACCTCGGTCCCGAGGGCGGCGAAGCCGGCGGCGCGCTGGTGTGCGAAGGCACGCCGGCGCTGGTGATGCGGCACCAGAGCTCGCATACCGGGAAAGCCCTGAGGGAATATGAAAATGCATTGCTACAGGAAACAAAAGAAGAAAACATAAATGAACCTCCTGCTCGCTACCTGGGCAACGCCATTCGCATTCACAACGCGCGCGAGCACAACCTCAAGAGCATCGACGTCGAGATCCCGCGCAACCGCTTCAGCGTGGTGACCGGCGTGTCGGGCTCGGGCAAGTCGACGCTTGCGTTCGACATCCTGTTCGCCGAAGGGCAGCGGCGCTATCTGGAGTCGCTCAACGCCTATGCGCGCCAGTTCGTGCAGTCGGCCTCGCGCCCCGACGTCGACGCGATCTGGGGCATCCCGCCCACGGTCGCGATCGAACAGCGCACCAGCCGCGGCGGCCGCAAGAGCACAGTCGGCACGCTGACCGAGATCCATCACTTCCTGAGGCTCCTGTTCGTCAAGCTCGGCACCCAGCATTGCCCGGATTGCAGGGTTGCGATCGAGCCGCAGAGCGAGGATGCGATCGCCGCGCGCATCCTGCGCGAGTACCGCGGCCAGCGCATCGGCCTGCTGGCGCCGCTGGTGATCAACCGAAAGGGCGTCTACACCGACCTCGCCAAGTGGGCCAGGGCGAAGGGCTACACCAGCCTGCGCGTGGACGGCGCGTTCCTGCCGCTCGATCCGTTTCCGCGTATCGACCGCTTCAAGGAGCACACCATCGAGCTGCCGGTCGCCGACCTGCGCGTGGCGCCGGAAAACGAGCGCGCGCTGCGCGAGGCGCTGGCGACCACGCTCGAGCTCGGCAAGGGCACGGCACACCTTCTCGCGGACCTGGACGCGCTGGTGAGAGCCGCGTCCAGGGCCAAGGGCCCGGTCGAGCTGACGCTGCACCAGGCGCAGTTCTCGACCAAGCGCGCCTGCCCCTCCTGCGGGCGCAGCTTCGCCGAGCTCGACCCGCGCCTGTTCTCGTACAACTCGAAGCACGGCTGGTGCGCAGGCTGCTACGGCACCGGACTCAAGCTGGCCGACGTCGGCTGGGACGAGGAACGCTCGCGCACCGGCACCGAGGATCACGTGCTCGACTCGTGGATCGAGTGGCTCGAGGTCGACGAGGCTTGTCCCGACTGCGGCGGCAAGCGCCTCAACCCCGAGGCGCTCGCGGTCTCCTGGCGCGGAAGATCGATCGCCGACTACGGCGCGCAGCCGGTCGACGCGCTGGCGCAGCTGTTCGCGGACGTGGCGCTCGAAGGCCGCGAGCGCGATATCGCGCGCGACCTGGTGGCCGAGCTGCGAAGCCGGCTCGGCTTCCTGCACGAGGTCGGCCTTTCCTACCTCACGCTCGACCGTTCGGCGCCGACGCTCTCGGGCGGCGAGGCGCAGCGCATTCGGCTCGCGGCGCAGCTCGGCTCGAACCTGCGCGGCGTGTGCTACATCCTTGACGAGCCGACCATCGGCCTGCACCCGCGCGACAACCGGATTCTGCTCGACGTGCTGGAGAAGCTCGAGGCCAAGGGCAACACCCTGGTCGTGGTCGAGCACGACGAGGAGACGATCCGCCGCGCGCACCACGTGATCGATCTCGGCCCCGGCGCCGGCAAACTCGGCGGGCGCGTGATCGGCGCCGGCTCGGCCGCAGACCTCATGCAACTGCCCGACTCGCTCACCGGGCGCTTCCTCGCCGCCCCGCTGCGCCACCCGCTGCAGCCGCGCCGGCCGGTGGCGGCAAGGGGCGCGGCGCTCGAGGTCAAGGGCGCGTTCCTGCACAACCTGAAGGACGTCGACCTGCGCCTGCCGCTCGGGCGCCTGACGGTCATGACCGGCGTGTCGGGCTCGGGCAAGTCGACGCTCGCGCGCGACGTGCTGCTGCAAAGCCTCGAGCAGGAGACCCCGGTCGGGTGCCGCGCGCTGAAGGGCGGGGTTGCACGCGTGCTCGAAGTCGACCAGGCGCCGATCGGCAAGACGCCGCGCTCCTGCCCCGCCACCTACGTCGGCTTCTGGGACCAGGTGCGCCGGCTGTTCGCCGACACCGCCGAGGCGCGCATGCGCGGCTGGACGCCGAGCCGCTTCTCGTTCAACACCAAGGGCGGGCGCTGCGAGGCCTGCGAGGGACAGGGGATCAAGAAGATAGAGATGTCGTTCCTGCCGGACGTGCGCGTGACCTGCGAGGCCTGCGGCGGGCAGCGCTTCAACCCCGAGACCCTGGCGCCGCGCTGGCGCGGGCGGAACATCGGCGAAGTGCTGGCGATGAGCGTCGACGAAGCGGTCGAATTCTTCGCCGCGCATCCGTCGATCCACCACGCGCTGCGATTGCTGCAGGACGTCGGCCTGGGCTACCTCACGCTCGGCCAGCAGAGCCCGACGCTCTCGGGCGGCGAGGCGCAGCGCATCAAGCTCGTGACCGAGCTCGCCAAGGTGCGCGCCGAGACGCACACGCTGTACGTGCTCGACGAGCCCACCGTCGGGCTGCACATGGCCGACGTCGAGAAGCTGATCCGCGTGCTGCACCGCCTGGTCGACGCCGGCAACACGATGCTGGTGATCGAGCACAACCTGGACGTGATGGCGGAGGCCGACTGGATCGTCGACCTCGGCCCCGAAGGCGGCGCTGGCGGCGGGCGCGTGGTGCTGCAGGGCGCGCCCGAGAGCTTTTCGCCCGGAACGAAGTCGCACACGGCGCAGGTGTTGTCCGCATTCCTCGCCGAGCGCTCGCACCCGGTGTAAGGTGCCGGCATGAAACTCATCCATACGTTCCTGTTGGCCCTCGTCCTGTCCGTCCCGGCCGCCCGCGCCGCCGAGCTCGGCCCGGACGCACTGGTGCGCCAGATCACCGACGACGTGATGAACGCGATCCTGAAGGACAAGGCGCTGCAGGCGGGCGACAAGCAGAAGGCGCTCGCGCTGGCCGAGGAAAAGATCCTGCCCCACATCGACTTCCGCGCCATGACGCGGCTCGCGCTCGGGCGCAACTGGTCCAAGGCCAGCCCGGCGCAGCGGGAGCAGGTCGTGAACGGCTTTCGCAGCATGCTGATACGGACCTACTCCAACGCCATCGGCACCTACCAGGGGCAGAAGATGGAGGTCAAGCCGACGCGCATGGATCCGGGCGACACCGACGTCACGGTGCGCAACAGTTACCTCAGTCCGGGGCGGCCGGCAGTGCAGGTCGACTACCGCATGGAGAAGCAGCCGGACGGCTGGAAGATCTACGACATCGTGTTCGACGGCGTCAGCCTGGTGGCCACCTACCGCAGCGAGTTCGCGCAGCAAGTGCGGGACGGCGGCATCGAGGGCCTGATCGCGCGCCTGGGCCGGAAGAACGACGCCGCCGCACCGAAGTGAACTGTCGGCGGTGCCCGACAATTCCGCGGCCTTGCCGCGTCCTGACGCGCGCCAATTCGCGCCAGCATCTCGACATCGCACCCAGGGCGTGAGCAGAATTCGGTCTTCCCAATTCACTTTCGCCGCGGGACCCCGAATGATCTCCCTGACCGTAAACGGCAAGAACAAGAGGCTCGACGTCGACCCGGAAACTCCGCTGCTGTGGGTGTTGCGCGACACGCTCGGCATCACCGGCACCAAGTTCGGCTGCGGCGCGCAGCTGTGCGGCGCGTGCACCGTGCACATCGACGGCCAGCCGATCCGCTCCTGCGGCACGCCGCTGTCCGCGGCCGCAGGCAAGCACGTGCTGACCGTCGAAGCGCTGCACTACACCCGCGTCGGAAAAGTCGTGCTCAAAGCGTGGCTCGAGAACGACGTGCCGCAGTGCGGCTATTGCCAGAGCGGCCAGATCATGAGCGCGGCCGCGCTGCTGACCGGGAACAAGGCGCCCAGCGACGCCGAGATCGACGCCGCGATGAGCGGCAACATCTGCCGCTGCGGGACCTACAACCAGATCCGGGCCGCGATCAAGGATGCGTCCGCGGCGCTGGGAGGGCGGCGATGAAAGCGCAGTTCAAGCCCTCGCGCCGCAGCTTCCTCAAGGCCTCGGCCGCCACCGGCGGCGGGCTGGTGATCGGCTTCGCCCTGCCCGGCGCGGGCCGCCTGGCCGAGGCGGCGCAATCGTTCAGCCCCAACGCCTATCTGCGCATCGCCGGCAACGGGCGCGTGACCGTGGTGTGCGGCCTGTCGGAAATGGGCCAGGGCGTGCTCACCGCGATCCCGATGCTGGTGGCCGAGGAACTGGACGCGGACTGGAGCAAGGTGCGCGTCGAGCAGGCGCCGGTCGACAAGGCCTTCGCCAACCCGATGTTCGGCATTCAGGCCACCGGCGGCTCGGCCTCGGTGCGAGGCTTCTGGGAGCCGATGCGCAAGGCCGGCGCCGCGGCGCGCGAGATGCTGGTCGCCGCCGCGGCCGCGTCGTGGAAGGCGAAGCCGGCCGACTGCCGCACGCACAAGGGCGTGGTGATCCACAAGAGCGGCAGAAGGGCTTCCTACGCCCGGCTGGTCGCGAGCGCCGCGCGGCAGCCGGTGCCGGCCAACCCGAAGCTCAAGGATCCGGGCGAGTTCGCGATCCTGGGACACGACCTGAAACGCCTCGATACGCCGCCCAAGGTCAACGGCAGCGCGAAGTTCGGGCTCGACGTGCGCCTGCCCGGGATGCTGACCGCCGTGCTCGCCCGCCCGCCGGTGCTCGGCGGCAAGGCGCTATCGTTCGACGACAGCAAGGCGCGCGCGGTCCCCGGCGTGAAGCAGGTGCTGCAGACGCCGCACGGCGTCGCCGTGCTGGCCGAAGGCTACTGGGCGGCGAAGAAAGGCCGCGACGCGCTCGCGATCAAGTGGGACGACGGCCCCAGCGCCGGGCTGTCCTCCGACGACATCTCGAAGCGCCTCACCGAGGCGACCGCGCTGCCGGGAAAGGTCGGCCGCAACGAGGGCAACATTCTCACCGCGCCGGTGCCCGCCAAGACGCTCGAAGCGGTGTACGAAGCGCCCTACCTGGCGCACGCCTGCATGGAACCGATGAACTGCACCGCCTGGGTCAAACCCGGCGAAGTGGAAATCTGGGCCGGCACGCAATCGCAGGGGCCGACCCAGGGCATCCTGGGGCAGGTGGCGAGCGTCGACCCGGGCAAGGTCAAGGTGCACACCATGTACCTCGGCGGCGGCTTCGGCCGGCGCTTCGCGCCCGACTTCACGATCGACGCGACGATCCTGTCCAAGATGTCGGGCAAGCCGGTGAAGCTCGTCTATTCGCGCGAGGACGACACGCGCGCCTACTACTACCGCCCGGCGTCGGTGGCGCGCTTCAAGGTCTGGCTGGACGCGACGGGCAATCCGCTGAGCTTCAGCGCGCGGGTCGCGTCGCCCTCGATCATGGAGGGCTCCGGCTTCATGAAGCTGCCGCCCAACGGCGTGGACAAGTTCGCGCTCGAGGGCGTGCAGGACCTGCCGTACGACATTCCCAACCTGCGCGTCGAGTACTCGCGCCAGGAACCGGGCGTGCAGGTCTGGTTCTGGCGTTCGGTTGGACACTCGCAGAACATCTTCTTCAGCGAGAGCATGATCGACGAGATGGCGCACGCGGCGGGCAAGGACCCGTTCGAGTACCGCCGCGCGCTGCTCGGCAAGCAGCCGCGCTACAAGAGCGTGCTCGAGCTGGCGGCGGAAAAGGCCGGTTGGGGCGCGCCGCTGCCCGCAGGCGTGCAGCGCGGCATCGCAGTGGCGCAGTCCTTCGGCAGCTACGTGGCGGAAGTGGTCGAAGCATCGGTGGCTGACGACGGCCAGGTGAAGGTGCAGCGCGTGGTGGCGGCGGTCGACTGCGGCATGACGGTCAACCCGGAGATCATCCGGCGCCAGATCGAAAGCGCGATCGTCTACGGCCTGAGCGCTGCGCTGTACGGCCGCATCACGTTCAAGGACGGCAAGGTAGAGCAGGGCAACTTCGACAGCTATCCGGTGCTGCGCATGAACGAGATGCCGATCGTCGAGGTGCACATCGTGCCGAGCAGCGAGAAGCCGGGCGGCATCGGCGAGCCCGGCCTGCCGGCGCTCGCGCCGGCGCTCACCGGCGCGATCTTCGCCGCCACCGGAAAGCGCGTCCGCCGCCTGCCGATCGACCCCGGGATGCTGAAGAAGGCCTGATAGCGTATAATCCCATCGAAGGTTTCTGTTGCGCGTGTTCCGGTTAGCGTCTCAGTGGTTTCCCGGCCCGTCCTGGGCTGCGAATCAAAAAAACCTGAAACCAGATCTGCCTGAGCCGGTTCCTTGCAGGCCGATCGTCAGGAGATCGCTATTACTACGTCATTCGAAGGCCTCGGCCTTGCCGCAGAGCTTGTGCGCGCAGTCGCCGACCAGGGCTATACCGAGCCCACCCCGATCCAGTTGCAGGCCATCCCGGTCGTACTCGCCGGCCGCGACCTGCTCGCCGCCGCGCAGACCGGTACCGGCAAGACCGCAGGCTTCGTGCTGCCGATGCTGCAGCGGCTCGCGGGCAGCCAGAACGCCAGCCACTCGCCCGCACGCCACCCGATCCGTGCCCTGATCCTCGTGCCCACGCGCGAGCTCGCGGCCCAGGTGCAGGAGAGCGTACGCACCTACGGCGCACACCAGCACCTGCGCTCGACGGTGATCTTCGGCGGAGTCGGCATCAACCCGCAGATCGACGCGCTTCGGCGCGGCGTCGACATCGTCGTCGCGACCCCGGGCCGGCTGCTCGACCACGTGCAGCAGAAGACCATGGACCTGCGCCAGGTCGAGATCCTGGTGCTCGACGAAGCCGACCGCATGCTCGACATGGGCTTCATCCCCGACATCCGCCGCATCCTCGCGCTGCTGCCCGCGAAGCGCCAGAACCTGCTGTTCTCGGCCACCTTCCCGGACGAGATCCGCAAGCTTGCGGCCGGCTTCATGCACGACCCCGCGACGGTCGAGGTCGCGCGCCGCAACACTCCGGCAGAACTAGTGGCGCAAGTCGCCCACCCGGTCGACGCGACGCGCAAGCGCGAGCTGCTGGCGCACCTGGTGAAGACGAACGACTGGCGCCAGGTGCTGGTGTTCACGCGCACCAAGCACGGCGCCAATCGGCTGGCCGAGCAGCTCGAGCGCGACGGCATCGAGGCCGACGCGATCCACGGCAACAAGAGCCAGAACGCGCGCACGCGCGCGCTCAAGCGCTTCAAGGACAACGAACTGCGGGTGCTGGTGGCGACCGACATCGCCGCGCGCGGCCTGGACATCGAATTCCTGCCGCACGTAGTGAACTACGACCTGCCGCACGTGGCCGAGGACTACGTGCACCGCATCGGCCGCACCGGCCGCGCCGGCAGCACGGGCGAAGCGGTGTCGCTGGTCGGGCACGAAGAAAGGTCGCTGCTGGCCGCGATCGAGCGGCTGATGAACCGCGAGGTCGAGAAAAGAATCGTCCCCGGTTTCGAGCCGGGAACCGCGCCCAGCCGTCCGCGCGAGCCCGAGCGCCGGCCGCGCCAGGGCCAGCCGCGCCGCCAGCAGCCGCGCAGGGAACCGTCGCGGGGCGAACAGCCGCGCGCGGAGCAGCGCCAGGCGCAGCCCCGCCGGGATGCGCCGCGCGGGCCGAAGCGCGGCGCACCGGGCGCGCATCGCGCCGGCCGCCCCAACGGCGGCCAGCGCGGGATCCCCTACCCCAACGACGAGTACCAGGCCCAGCTCCAGGAAGCGCGCCGGCGCGCACGCGAAGAGCCGCGCGAGGAATTCCACGACGCGCCGCGCCAGAGCGAGCCGCAGGCGCCGCGCGAGCCGCGCCGCCCGGTGGTGACGCACAAGAAGCAGCGCGCCGTACTGCTCGGCACGCCGCGCCGGGAAGACAACGGTTGAGGCCGTCGATTCGTAACATGCGCTCGGCTAGACTGGGCGGCTAGATGCGCGAACCGCAGCCGCAGACGATCTACCTCAAGGACTACGCGCCGCCCGCCTTCTTGGTCGAGCACGTGGCGCTCGACGTCGACATCCGCCAGGACGATGCCCTGGTGCAGGCCAAGCTTCGCATCCGGCGCAACCCGAAGGCGGCCGATCCGAAGGCGCCCCTCGCGCTCGACGGCGAGGAGCTCGAGCTGATGTCAGTCGCGATCGACGGCGTGCGGCTGCGCGACAACACGTACTCGCTCGACCCCGAGCGGCTCGTGATCCCGGGCGTGCCCGACGCCTTCACGCTCGAGACCGTGACGCGCATCGTGCCGCACAAGAACACCAAGCTCGAGGGGCTGTACGCGACCAAGAGCGGCTTCGTCACCCAGTGCGAGGCGCAGGGCTTTCGCCGCATCACCTGGTTCACCGACCGTCCGGACGTAATGGCGCGCTACCGGGTCACGATCCGCGCCGACAAGTCCGCCTATCCGGTGCTGCTGTCGAACGGCAACCGAGTTGCGGCGGCCGACGAACCCGGTGGGCGCCACTGCGCGACCTTCGAGGACCCCTTCCCCAAGCCGTGCTACCTGTTCGCGCTGGTGGCGGCCAGGCTCGAACTGCTCGAGGACCGCTACCAGGACAAGAAGCTGTTCGTCTACGTCGAGCCGGGCAAGCTCGACCAGGCCGGCTGGGCGATGGACTGCCTGAAGCGCGCGATCGCCTGGGACGAGCGCCGCTTCGGCCTCGCGCTCGACCTGGACGAGTACAAGATCGTCGCGGTCGGCGACTTCAACTCGGGGGCAATGGAGAACAAGGGCCTCAACATCTTCAACACCAAGTACGTGCTGGCGCGCGCCGACACCGCGACCGACAGCGACTACCTCAACATCGACCGCGTGGTGGCGCACGAGTACTTCCACAACTGGACCGGCGACCGGGTCACCTGCCGCGACTGGTTCCAGCTCTCGCTCAAGGAAGGCCTGACGGTGTTCCGCGACCAGGAGTACGGCGCCGACAGCTACTCGCGCGCGGTGACCCGCATCGCCGAGGTGCGCATGCTGCGCGCGGCGCAGTTCCCCGAGGACGCCGGCCCGATGGCGCACCCGGTGCGGCCGCAGTCGTACATGGAGATCCGCAACTTCTACACCATGACGGTGTACGAGAAGGGCGCGGAAGTGGTGCGCATGCAGCACACGCTGCTGGGCGAAGAGCGCTTCCAGAAGGGCATGAAGCTCTACTTCGAGCGCCACGACGGCCAGGCCGTGACCTGCGACGACTTCGTGCAGGCGATGCAGGACGCGAGCGGCGTCGACCTCGCCCAGTTCAGGCGCTGGTACGACGTCCCCGGCACGCCGGTGCTCGACTGCCGCGGCGAGTACGCGGGCGGCACCTTCACCCTGACGGTCAAGCAGTCGATGAACCCGCCCTTCCACATTCCGCTGGCAGTGAAGATCGGGAATCGGGAAAGGGTTCTTTCGATTCGTTCTCTTGAAGAGAACTTCGAATTCAAGAATTTGAAATCAAAACCGGTTCCGTCTTTGCTTCGCGGTTTTTCCGCGCCGGTGATCCTGAACTTCCCGTACACCGAGGCCGATCTGATCCACCTCATGGCCGCGGACGACGACGCGTTCAACCGCTGGGAGGCGGGACAGCGGCTGATGGCGACCATCATCCTCGAGCACGGCGGCGAGCCTTCGCAGGAATTCCTCGCCGCCTGCGCGCGGGTGCTCGAAGGCAGCGCCGCCGACCCCGCGTTCGCGGCCGAGGCGCTCGCGCTGCCCTCCGAGTCCTTCCTCGCCGAGCAGATGCATGTGGTCGACCCCGACGCGTTGCACGCGGCGCGCAACGGGCTTCGACGGCGCATTGCGCAAGCGCTGCGCGGGCGGCTGCTCGCAGTCTACGAGGCCAACGCGACCACTGGCCCCTACTCGCCCGACGCGGCCTCAGCCGGCCGCCGCGCGCTGCGGAACCTGTGCCTGGGCTTCCTGATGGAGCTGGCCGACGACGAGGCGCGCGCGCTGTGCCTCGCGCAGTATGAGCGCGCGGACAACATGACCGAATCCTTCGCCGCGCTCAGCCTGCTCGCCAACTGCGACTGCCCCGAGCGCAAGCCAGCGCTCGAGCGCTTCTACGAAAAGTGGCGCGACGAGTCGCTGGTGGTCGACAAGTGGCTCTCGGTGCAGGCCACCTCGCGCCTGCCCGGCACGCTCACGCGGGTGCGCGAGCTGCTCTCGCACCCGGCGTTCGACATCCGGGTGCCGAACAAGGTCTACGCCCTGATCCGCGCCTTCGCCGCCAACCACGTGCGCTTTCACGCCGCCGACGGCGCGGGCTACGCCTTCCTCGCCGACCAGGTGCTGGCGCTCGACAAGCTCAACCCGCAGGTCGCGGCGCGCATGGCGCGCGCCTTCGACCGCTGGAAGCGCTTCGACCCGGCGCGCCAGGCGCTTGCCGGGGCGCAACTTACGCGCATCCGCGACGCCGAAGGACTTTCGCGCGACGTGGCCGAGATCGTCAGCAAAGCCCTGGCCTAGGCTCGCTCGGGTTCGTTGAGCGCGCCGCGCGGGCGACGCCCGGCGAGCGCGTCGAGCACGTTCTGCGCCGCCTCGAGCGCGATCTCGCGCCGGGCCGCGTCCACCGCCGAGCCGAGGTGCGGCGTGAAGAAGGTGCGCTCCCGGTCCGCCAGCAGCGCCGGATGGATGGCGCGCGGGCGCGCCTCGAGCGCCCAGTCCTCCAGCTCGAACACGTCGGCCGCGTAGCCCGCGAGCCGGCCCGCGGCGAGGCTCGCCGCCACCGCGGCCTCGTCCACCAGCGAGCCGCGCCCGACGTTGACGAGGTACGCGCCCGTCTTCATCGCGGCGAGCGCCGCGGCGCCGATCAGGTGGTGCGTCCCGGGCGTCAGGTGCACCAGCGGCATGACGAAGTCGCTGCGCGCGAGCAGCGCGTCCGGCGAGACGCGCTCGTATTCGCCCGGTCCCGGGCGCGGATCCGCGTAGACGACCTTCATTCCCATCGCCGCCGCGCGCGGCGCGAGCGCGCGCCCGACCGAGCCCATGCCGATGATGCCGAGCGTGCCGCCGTCGAGGCCGGTGCCGTAGAGCTGCGGCCGCCAGCCTTGGAACGCTCCGCTGCGCACGTGGTCGTCTCCCGCCCGCAACCTGCGCGTCAGCGCCAGCAGCAGCGCGAGCGCGAGCTCCGCGGTCGGCTGCGCGAGCCGCTCGGGCACCACGGCGAGCCACACCCCGCGCCGGGTGCAGGCTTCGAGGTCGAAATTGTCCGCGCCCTTCAACGCCGCCGCGATCACCCGCAGCTTCGGACAGGCCGCGAGAAAAGCCGCGTCGACCCGATCGGGCATGAAGGCGATCATCGCCTCGCAGCGCGCCGCCTCGGCGCGCACCCGCTCGCGCGGCCAGCTCTCGCGCGTCGGGTTGGCGATTACCTCGCAGGATTGCGACAGGCGCTCGATCACCTCGGGATGGACCCAGTGCGTGATCAGCGCGCGCGGCCGCTGTTCGCCCCCCATTTCCGGCTAGCGCTCGTCGCGCGCAATCGAGCGCCGCACGTAGCGCGCGCCCAGCGCCGCGAGCAATGCAAGCGGCAGGATCGCGATCCCCATCGCCAGCGACGGGTCGACGCGCAACCCGCCCGCCTCGAGCGCCTTCGCGCCGTAGCCGACCAGCCCCACCGCGTAGTAGGTGATCGCCACCACCGACAGGCCCTCGACCGTCTCCTGCAGGCGCAGCTGCAGGCGCGCGCGGCGGTTCATCGACCCGAGTAGCTCCTGGTTCTGGCGCTCGCGCGCCACGCCGACCCGGGTCGAAAGCAGGCTGCTCGCGCGCGCCACGCGCTCCGAGAGCTCGAGCAGCCGGCGCGCGGTCGAGTCGCAGGTCGCCATTGCCGGATCGAGCCGGCGCTGCATGAACTCGCGAATCGTCTGCGTACCCGGCAGTCTGCGCTCGCGCAGCTCGGCGATGCGGCCATTGACCAGGTCGTGGTAGGCGCGCGTCGCGCCGAAGCGGTAGCGCGACTCCCCCACCGCGCTTTCCACCTCGGCCGCCAGCCGCGTGAGCTGGTCGAGCAGCGCGTCGTCGCCCTCTCCGCCCTGCGCCAGCGCCGCGGCGACCCGCGCCAACTCGCGCTCCATCGCTGCCAGGCGCGGTCCGAGCGCGCGCGCTACCGGCAGTGCGAGCAGCGCCATCATGCGGTAGGTCTCGATCTCGAACAGGCGCTGCAGCGTGCGCCCCGCCTGGTAGCGCGAGAACTCGCGGTCGATCACCAGCACGCGGCCGCAGCCGTCGGCGTGCACGCGGAAGTCGGTGAACGCGGCCCCCGCGCCGTCGCCCACGCCCGCGCCGACCACGTAGTTGCCGCCGAACGCGGCCGCGATCTCGGAGCCGCCCGGCATCGGCTTGCCCCGCTCGACCAGGTCGGCGTGCAGCGCGACCACGGTGCGGCCCGGAATCCCCGCCAGCCATTCGGGCGGGAGCGCGGCCGCCGCCGGTTCGGCGAACGGCTTCGTTGCCGCTCCGTGCACGTAGAAGGTGTAGCTCGAAAACTCGGTGTGGCGCTCCCAGCGCAGGCGCAGCGGGCCGAGGTCGACCGAGAAATGGATGGCCTCCGCCGGCGGGGGAAGCTTGCCGTAGCGCTCGCACAGCGCGGCGACGTGCGCCAGCTCGCGCTCGCGCGCGGCGGCGTCGACCAGCAGCGCGAGGTAGAACACGCGCTCGGGCGCCTTGAGCGGCTCGTGCGGACGCGCGTGAACCTCGTTGGCGAGCTGAAAGCGTTGCTGATGATTGTCGGGCAGCTGCATCGATCGATCCCGCTTGTCGGCAGCCGAGAGCATCGCATATCCTCGTTTCTTTTTGGACCCTCGCCATGGACCCGATGCTCAGCCTGGTCGTCGCCTGCGCCGCCTTCCTCGCGCTGCACGTGCTGCCGAGCACGCCGCTGCGCGCGGCGCTGATCGGGCGCCTGGGCGAAGGTCCCTACAGTGGTCTTTTCTCGCTCGCGACGCTGGGCGCGATCGTATGGATGGCGCTTGCCTACCGCGCCGCGCCGCTCGCGTTCCTGTGGCCGGGGCTGCGCCACCTGCCCCCGGCGGTGATGCCGTTCTCGTTCATCCTGATCGCCTGCGGCGTGCTGACGCCCAACCCGACCGCGGTCGCGGCCGGCAAGCTGCTCGCGCGCCCCAATCCGGCGCAGGGCATCATCCGCGTCACGCGCCACCCCGTGATGTGGGGCATCATGCTGTGGGCCGGGGCGCACATCCTGGCGCGCGGCGAGCTCAAGGCGACGATCTTTTTCGGCACCTTCCTCCTGCTCGCCGCCGCCGGCACGCGGCTGCAGGACATCCGCAAGGCGAAAACTCACGGCGAGGACTGGCAGCGCTTCGCCGGGATCACCTCGAATGTCCCGTTCGTCGCCATCGCGCAGGGCCGCAACCGTTTCGCCGCGCGCGAGATCGGGCTGGTGAGGATCGCCTTCGGGCTGCTGCTCTACGGCGGAATGATGGTGTCGCACGCCTGGCTGTTCGACGTGCGGCCCTACTAGCTAGCGCGGCGCGAGCTTGGCC
>Ga0315540_10000192_pt1 | contig 33452 bp, 33 predicted proteins | sample SalMarSW160110MG_FD_203677 | JGI IMG/M metagenome (GOLD analysis project Ga0315540, IMG submission 203677) | Salt marsh sediment microbial communities from the Plum Island Ecosystem LTER, Massachusetts, United States - Salt Marsh Sediment SW1601-10 ...
ACCGCCGGTCGCGAAATGTCGCCATCGCCGGGCAGGCGGTCATCACGCGGATCACCGGGCTCTTCAGGCCCGATGCCTTCGAGCAGCGTATCGATCTCGGTCGGCGCGAACCCTGTGAGGCTCAGATCAAACGTCGGATCAAGTTCGATCAGACCCTTGCATTCTTCCGCCAGCAGCACCTCGTCCCAGCCGGCATTGAGCCCCAGCTTGTTGTCGGCAATGACATAGGCCCGCTTCTGCGCCTCACTGAGACCGGTAAGGCGGATACACGGAATTGCCTTGAATCCCAGAAGACGCGCCGCTTCCACCCGGCCATGGCCGGCAATGATGCCGTTAGCCTCATCAATGAGCACCGGGTTGGTGAACCCGAATTCCTCGATGCTGGCGGCAATCTGACGGATCTGCCGCTTCGAATGGGTACGGGCATTGCGCGCATACGGACGCAGACTTCCGATGCGCACCGGCACGACGGCGAGATCGCGGCGGAGCACGGGACTGGGATGAGCAAACGCAACTGACTTTTTCATAAAAGGACCTCAATTGGGGTTTCAACTTCGCAACATATATGCAGACCCGATAAGCGAGTCAATATTTCATTTAAAGAATCTTTGTCAGCAGTTGCGGCCCGCGGTCACGATCTGGCGCTATTCCGTGCCGTTCCTTGCTTGCCCCGCTTGCCCTCGCGGGGCAGGGAGGCACCAGTTGCCGGTCTGCCACGTTTGATAACCGGGGCACTATCCAGGTGCCGCATGATCTGCACCGCGGTATGGGCAATCTCCAGCACGAAGGCGCGCCGGTCGTTATAATCAAGCCGGTTGAGGCGGTCTCGCAGCTTATCGATGCCGTAGACGAAGTCGGGTTTCATGATAATCGGACGCCCGGGATTGATCGCCGCAAACTGCTCGGAAATGTCGACCTTGTTCACCACCATAAAGATGCGAGGGTCGGCCTTGGGTTCGCCATTGATGTCAACAACCGGGACGCCAGGCATATCATCAGGCTCGCGAAAAGCCCGCCCTACAGGCGGGTAGCGTAATGCCTGCTCGAACTGCGGCCTCAAAAGCCCCTCGATGTGGCGAAGCAGGAATACCACCTCAAGCTGGCTGAAGCCGGCATCGAGAAGATCGAGACCGATTGCCAAACAGAAGGCATTGAAGGGGCTGTACTCAACATCGGCACCATGACCGCCGGGGCGGCCATCGATGAAGGCAAACGTTGCTGCTTGGACCTTCTCGGCCCCGATGGGCACACTGCCTGAGCGGTCAATATCCAGAAGCCGCTTCACCCGCGTCAGGAACGGGGCTGGCGGGCGCCCAGCTCCCTCTCCTGCGGTGAACCACTGCCACAGTGCCCACTCGACTTGGCCACGGCGGTAACTCTCCACTGAAATATCTTGAGATGCGTTTGTCATTTATATATGTCCTGATAAGGTCTTCAATAACACAATAACGACACGGTATCAAGATGATTGACGGGCTCGGGCGACCTTACGAATGGCAACGGCCCACTTGTGCTGGCGGCCCCCCGCGCCTCTGCGATGTCTCAAGGTGTCAACGCCAGCGAAACGGAAGTTGAACGACTGGCAAGGCAATGCTGCGCAGGCTGTAGTGGAGGCTGAACCAGGAGATCGGCGTCGGCCAGGTGTCTGTGTATGAACCCGTCCCTGAATCAGGAGGCTGATGTGTCTGATGTGTCTGATATGCCAGCATGGCCAAAGGCGACACAGTCGCCGCAACAGGCAAAGCGCCGCTTTCCCGGATGCCTTCTGGGCGGGGCCGTCGGGGATGCACTCGGGGCGCCGGTGGAGTTTCTGTCACGCCACGAGATCATCGCCCGGTTCGGTGAGGCAGGGATCACTGACTATACCCCGGCCTACGGACGGCCGGGTGCGATCACCGATGATACGCAGATGGTGCTGTTTACCGCCGAGGGTCTGCTGCGCGCCTGGGTCCGGGGCTGTGAGAGGGGCATTGTCTCTAACGAAAGCATGGTGGCTCATGCGTATTTGCGCTGGCTGCACACGCAGGGGGTCGATGATGCACCCTTCATGGCGGCGGCCATGCAGGATCCGGGCTGGCTCGTCGGGCAACCCGAACTGAACCATCGCCGGGCGCCGGGGAACACCTGCCTTGCCGCGTTGTCGCACATGCAGTCGCCCGGCACCCCGGCGACAAATGACAGCAAAGGTTGCGGTGGGGTGATGCGCGTCGCTCCCGTCGGCCTTTATGCCCTGAACTACGGATCTGGCCCCGACCCCGAATTCGCATTCCGCCTGGGCCGGGACCTTGCCGCCCTGACCCATGGCCATCCTACAGGCCAGTTGCCAGCGGGCGTGCTGGCAGTGCTCGTCATGGCGCTTGCCGACGGCGCCTCGCTGGCCGCGGCGCTGCCGACCGCCCTTTCGTGCCTGCGGCTCGAAGCCCAGCATCAGGAAACCCTGGCAGCGCTCGAGAATGCAGGCTCGCTTGCCTCATCGGATGTTCCGCCCAGTGTCGCGATTGAACGTCTGGGTCGAGGCTGGGTTGCCGAGGAGGCCCTGGCGATTTCGCTCTATTGCGCCCTGCGGGCGGAGAGTTTTCGGGAAGGTGTAATTCTTGCCGTCAACCACGATGGTGATTCCGACTCAACCGGCGCCATCGCGGGCAATTTGCTCGGCGCCATGCACGGGGTGGATGCCATACCAGACAATTGGCTGGATGGGCTGGAACTACGATCGGTTATCACGGAAGTCGCCGAGGATCTTTATGCGTTCAAATCCTGGAAGCTCGGGGATGAAATTGACAGCGACCATGAGCGCGTATGGAAAAAGTATCCGGGATGTTGAGGGCCAAACGCGCTCGGGAATGGGGCGTGAAGGCACTATCAGAGGAAACTGACTCGGTCTGCGATGTCGCGGGAGCCGCCACGATCAAGCCACAAGTTGTCGCCACTCGGTTAGAGAGTCTGACGTCAGACAGCCTCAAGCGTGTCATATGTATCTATGGACTGGAAACGAGCAGGTCGACATCGCTATCGATTTTGGCCTGCGTGACCGGCAACGAAAGCTGGCGATTCAAGAACCGCGCCTGAATCCACCTCAAAGGCGCCCTCCGGCGATGCGTTGCGCTACGCCAATGGCTCCGCGCATCGCCTCCGGGTGGGCCCTCACACACACCTGAGAGGGGTCAATGTTGCGTGCCGATTAAAGGTCAATCTTCAACGCCGATCGACACAAGGTGTCTGAATGCAACGCAGACCTCGACGTGAACGGCCAGCCGTCTGGCACGCGAACAGGGCCCCACATTAGCGGGGCCCTGCAGATATTGTCAGGAATGCACCCTACTTCGCTGCCTTCCACAAATCGCGGAAGCGCGGGATCTGGTCGGGAATCCACTGGAAGCCCTTCACATTATCCCTGAGCGCGGCATATTCGACCGAAAAGAACAAGGGCATCATGGGGACGTCCTTGGCGAGGATCGACTGTACCTGGTTGTAAAGCGTCTTGCGTTCCGCCTGGTCGTAGGTCTCGCGTGCCTTTTCCAAGAGCTCGTTGACCTTCGGATTGTCGTAACCTGTCGTGTTCGCATAGCCGTTCTTGTCGAACAGGATATAGAGAAGCCCGTCAGGGTCGGGGCGCTGCGTCCACCGGGTCGGCGTGAAATTCGTCACCCGTTTGACGACACGCGAATACCACTCGCTGCGCGCCACCGGCTCCAGTGTCACGTCGATTCCAACGGCGGCGAGCTGTTCCTGGACCAACTGGTTGATCTGCTGGAAGACACCGACCTGCGGTGTCGAGAGGGTATATTTGAAGCCCTTCGGATAGCCGGCCTCGGCCAGCATTTCCTTTGCTTTCTTGGGGTCATAGTCGTACCCCTTGATGCTGGGATCGTGCCACCACAGACCGGCCGGCGTGGGCGTGTTCGAGAGCTGGCCCTTGCCGTCCATGACGATCTCATTGAGGCGCTTCTTGTCGATGGCATAGGCGAAGGCCGCGCGAAGCTTGGGGTTGTCGAATGGCGGCTCGTAGGTATGCCATTGCAGCGAGTACCAGCGCCCCACGGTGATTGGATAAAGGTTCAGTCCGGGCTTGCCCTCGACCTGCTTGATCTCCTGCGGGGAAATTTCGCCGACAAAATCAACCTCGCCGGTCAGCAGCCGCTGCACGCCGACCACCGAGTCGGCGATATCACGGAACACGATGCCGTCCAGATAGGGCTTGCCCTTCTCCCAGTAGTCGGGATTGGCCTTGAGGGTGATATGATTGCCTTTCACCCATTCAACGAAGGTGAAGGCACCGGTGCCGACAGGATGCGAACCCAGATCCTTGCCGTATTTGTCCGCCGCCGCCGGCGAGATCATGAAGCCGGGGCGCTCGCCCAGAAGGCTCAGCAAGCCGGGCGAACGTTCCTTCAGATTGAAGGCAACGGTGGAGTCATCCACGACCTCGACATTGTCGATGATCGGGTCGAGTTGCTTGCGCTGCGGCGAGCCGACAGCGGGGTCCAGCCGGTGATCGATGTTCCATTTGACGGCCGCGGCGTTGAACGGCGTACCGTCCTGAAACTTGACGCCCTGCTGCAGCTTGAAGACGATGCGCTTGCCGTCACCTTCGATCGACCAGCTCTTGGCGAGTTCCGGCTGGATCGAGAAGTCCGGACCGTAACTCACCAACGTATTGTAGACGAGGTAAAGGACCTGGCGCTCGGTGAACTGCACCGAATACGTCGGATCGAAGGTCTTGGAGTCGGACGGAAAGCCGATGGTCAGCGTTCCGCCCTTGTGGGGTGTATCCGCGGCATTTGCCGGCGGCGTTGCGGTGCACAGGACCGCCGCCATGAGCACCACTAGCGCGGTGGCCATGCCTTTGAACCTAGATATTCGCATTCTCTCCTCCCTTTCTGGTGACTTGCACTTCAAACCACTCGTCCGATGCCGGGGTGGCCTAGGACCTGCCCTTGCACGCGACTGGACTCTTCATTGGATGCCGGCGCGTCCTTGCCCCCGCCGACAAATGCCAGCGAGATATCGTCGCGGATGCAGGCGGTGTAATGATCGGGGGCGACCATTCTGAGCTGCGGGCGCTGTCCGCCACATTCGGCGCGGGCATACCGGCATCTGGTGCGGAATACGCAGCCCGACGGCGGGTCGATCGAGTTCGGCACATCGCCTTCCAGCACGATGCGCTGGCGATGCCTGACACCTGGCTCCGGCACAGCCGAGAGCAGGGCCTCGGTATAGGGATGGCGGGTGCCCCGGAGCAATGACCGCTTGGGTGCGATTTCCATGACCTGGCCGAGATAGACGACGGCGATGCGGTCGGCGAGATGCGCCATGACGGCAATGTCATGCGAGATGAACAGCATGGCCAGGCCAAAGCGGTCCTTGAGGTCCTCCAGCAGATTGACGATCTGGGCCTGGATGGACACATCGAGCGCCGAGACCGGCTCGTCGGCGACCAGCAACTCCGGCCCGACCGACAGGGCCCTGGCGATGCCCACCCGCTGGCGCTGGCCGCCCGACAACTCGTGCGGCGAGCGGTCAAGATATTCCAGGCCAAGAGACACTGTCTGCAACAGCCCCGCAACCCTGTCGCGGCGCGCCCGCCGGGTCGAGACCATGCCTTGCACTTGCAGCGGCTCGCCGACGATCTCCTCGATCGTCATCTTGGGATCGAGCGAAGCAAACGGATCCTGGAAGACGATCTGGGCGTGACGGCGGAAGGCCTTGAGGTCATTTCGTCCGTAGCGGCTGATGTCCTTGCCATGAAAACGGATCTCGCCTGCCGTCGGCTCGATCAGGCGCAGCACGCATCGCCCGATGGTCGACTTGCCCGAGCCGGATTCTCCGGCGATCCCCAGGACCTCGCGCGCCTGCAACTGGAATGAGACATCGTCCACCGCCTTTACGTGGCCCGTTACGCGCGGAATGATGCCGGCGCGCAGTTCGTACCACTTGCGCAGACCCTGTACATCGAGCAGCGCTCCGGTGTCTGTCATGCCGCGGCTCCCGGTTCGATTTCACGCCAGCGGAAGCAACGCACCAGGTGATCGGTGCCGCATGCGGTGAGGCCCGGCCTTTCGCCGTTGCAGATGCCTTCCACGCTGTAATCACAGCGCGGGTGAAAGCGGCAGCCATCCGGCGGGTGGCCTGCATTGGGCACCGAACCCGGAATGGCCGCGAGCCGTTCGCCGGCCAGCCGCTCGTTGTCGAGGCGCGGCAGTGAGCGCAGCAGGGCGGCGGTATAGGGCATCCGCGGACGCTCGAACAATTCGCCGGTCGGAACCTGCTCGACCACTTGACCAGCATACATCACCAGCGTGCGGTCGGCGATGAGCGAGACGACGCCGAGATTGTGGGTGATGAAGATAATGGCCATGCCGGTCTTGCGCTGGATAGTCGCCAGAAGGTCGAGAATCTGCGCCTGCACCGTCACATCGAGCGCCGTCGTTGGCTCATCGGCTATGAGCAGGCTCGGCTCGCACGACAGGGCGATGGCGATCATCACCCGCTGGCGCATGCCGCCGGACAATTGATGCGGGTAGCTCGTCAGGCACTTCTCCGGGTTGGGAACACCGAGGTCCTTGAGCAGCACCAGGGCCTTGGCTTGCGCCTCGGCGCGGCCCACGTGCTGGTGCAGGCGGATCGCCTCGCCGATCTGAGCGCCAATGGAATAGACCGGATTGAGCGACGACATGGGCTCCTGGAAGATCATCGCTACATCGTTGCCGCGCACCTTTCGCAGCTCGCGACCGCTCAACTTCAGCACGTCGCACTCACCATCGGCCTTGCGGCGCAGCCGCACCTCACCGGAGATGGCGGTGGTGGCGCTGCGCTGGATCAGCCCCATCATCGCAAGGCCGGTGGTCGACTTACCGGACCCGGATTCACCCACGATTGCCAGTGTCTCCCCGCTGGCTATGGAAAAGCTGACGCCATTGACTGCCTGGACGATGCGGCTGCCGGCAACAAAGCTCACTTCGAGGTTGTCGACCTCAAGCAGGGCCTGCGGCGGGAGAGATGGTGCGAGCCCGCTCATTTTATGGCGTTTCCCATGAGGTAGAAACCGAGAACGGTGACGGCGATCGCCACGCCGGGGGCAAAACTCATGGCCGGGTTCACACCGATGAAATCATAGCCGGTGCGCACCATGCTGCCCCAGTCGGGGGTGGGTGGCGGGATACCCAGCCCGAGGAACGACAGGCTGGCCGAGGTGATGATGGCGAAGGATACGGTCAGCGAGAACTGGGCAGCGACTATGCGCATTATGTTCGGCCATACGTGGCGGCGAATAATCCAGGTCGAGGACCCACCGGCTGCCACGGCCGCCTCGATGAAGGCCATTTCGCGGACCGCCAGCGTCTGCCCGCGTACCAGTCGCGCCACCGTGGGCCACATGACGAAGCCGAGCACCAGGACAAGGTTGAGAAGCGATGGCCCGACCATCACCGTGATGATCAGGGCAAGGACGAGGCCGGGCAGGGCGATGAACAGATCGATGACCGGTACCGCGACGGCATCGAACAGGCCACCCAGATAACCGGCGGCGAGCCCCGCCGGCGCCCCGATGAGCACCGAAACGAGGGCCGCTCCGGCCCCGACCGCAAGCGACGTGCGTGCCCCGTAGATGACCCGGCTCAGGGTATCGCGGCCCAGTTCGTCGGTGCCGAACCAGTGCGTAGCGCTCGGCCCCTTGAGAAAATCAATGCTGGAGTGGGTCGGCACGTACGGTGCGAGGTAAGGGGCTAGCAGCGCGCAGATGCAGATCGATACGACGATGGCCATTCCGGCGGCGATGGAAATCCTGGCGTTCACGAGTGTTCCTAACCGAGGCGGATCTGCGGGTTGACGACCCGATAGAGAATATCGGCGATCAGGTTCATGACGACCACACCGACCACCACCAGCATGCCGACGGCCAGCATGACCGGATAGTCGCGACCGGCGATCGAACCTACGAACAGCCGGCCGATGCCTGGCATGGAAAAGACGGTCTCGGTCACCACCGCCCCGCCGACGAGCTGGCCCATGGACAGGCCGGCGAAGGTAATGACGGGGAGCACCGCATTGGGCAGGGCATGGCGGAAGGCAACGCCCGTCTCCGAGACGCCCTTGGCGCGCGCTGTCTGGATGTAGAGCTTGGTGTAGGCATCGGCGAGCTCGGCGCGGTAGACGAGACTGAAGGCGCCGAAGTAATAGGCCGACAGCGTCACGACGGGGAGAATGAGGTGCTCCAGATGGGTGCCGATGCCGGCCGACCATGGCACCCACCCGGTCGATGGCAGCCATCCCAGGTTCACCGAGAACACGAAGATGAGGACGATGCCGATCACGAAATTCGGCATGGCGATGCCGGCGAGGTTGAGGGCGACCACCAGCGGCCTCACGATGCGCTGGGCCGACGGCAGGCTGTTCAGCACAATGGCCGCCAGCACTGCGAGCCCGATCGCCAGGAATGCGAGTTCGAGGGTGACCGGCAAGGCGCTGGCAATGGAGTTGGCGACCGGGTCACGGGTGGTGAAGGAGCGGCCGAGATCGCCGGTGAGGGCCTTGTGGAGCCAGTCCACGTACTGAACCGTGACCGGCCGGTCGAAGCCGTAGAGGGCGTTGAGTTCGGCAATCGCCTGGGGGCTGGCATCCTCGCCGAGCATCATCGAAGAGGGCGTGCCCAGCAGGGTTGAGACACTGAAGAACAATAGAACCGTGAGCACCAGAATGGTCGGTATCGCCAGGAGCAGCCGTCTTATGATGAGCGTCAGCATGCGGCCCCTCGAGCCTTGCACTTCACGAACGGGCCGGCCGCTGGCCAGCCCGAGACATCAAGGAAGATGCCTTTGGTGCCGGCAGGGTCCTTGACCGCATTGCGGCCCGTCTGGCGCCCGACATTTGTAGCTTTGGCTTGGTGGATCGCGGCCCTGGTCTCCTTGGTCGCCGGATTGATCGAGGCAAAGATCCCGCGGCAAGCCGCGCCGCGCCATGCGCCGCCCATCGGCATCTGGCAACGCCGCATGGATGTCCCTTGCGAAAGCGCCGCAGCGTTCCTGTCAAAACAGCTCCGTTCCATCACCCCATCCCGCAGGTCAGAACCTGTTGCGATTGATACTCAGACTAGATGGGCTATTGCTGGCTTGCAAGCATTGTCTGTTTGTCATACGGTATGCCAGTAATCAGACAGGGGTCCGAGCAATGCGATTTGGCTATTTCGACAACATCCATGATCCGTCGCAAAAGCGCGACTACAGCGACCTCGTGAACGAGATGCGTGAGCGGGCCCGGCTGTGCGAGGAAGCCGGGATGGACATCTATTGGCTGCCGGAGCACCATTTCAGCATCTGGGGTCGCGAGCTTTTGTCCAATCCGCTGCTGATGGCCGCCGACATTGCCGCGCGTACCCAGCGAATCCGCATCGGACTGGGTGCGGCGATCATCGGCTTCTGGCATCCTTTGCGGCTGGCCGAGGACCTTGCCCTGCTCGATCATCTTACCGGCGGCCGGCTGGAAATCGGCGTAGGGCGCGGCAACTATGCCCTTGAAGCCTCCAATCTCAATCCGCTCGCCGATCCGCGCAAGCCGGAACAGAACCTTAAGGTCTTCCTCGAGACCCTGGCCATCATCCGCAAGGCGCTGAGCGAGGAGCGCTTCTCCCACAAGGGCGAGATATACCAGTTTCCGGCCCCCGGGTTCAGCGCTGACAAGGCCCACACCATCAAGGATCCAGCCTATGTGGATCCGGCAACCGGCGAACTCGCGAAGCTGTCGATCTATCCGCGCGCCAGGCAACGGCCCTTGCCGCCCATGTGGCAGATGGTGTCGGAGGCCCACGATGCCGTCAGGGGAGCGGCCGGGCTCGACATGGGCATCGTCATGTGGCGGCCGTCGATTGCCGAACTCCAGCTTCGCCTCAATATCTACAAGCAGGCCCATGATGCCGCCTGCGGCACCGACATCGCCCTTGGCGCCAAGACCGCGGTGGTGCGCGACACCTTCGTGGCCGACAGCGAGGCCGAAGCCCGGCGCATCGCCGAGGAAGCCTGCATGGGTTCGCTCAATTTCGCCAACTGGCGGGGGCCACGCATCTTTCTCGACCCGCAAGAGAACCTGCCGGCGGAAACCGAAGCGGCGCTCAAGAAGCATTTGACCTATGATTTTGTGGCGCCGCGCGCGCTGTTCTTCGGCACCCCCGATCACGTCGCCGACAAGATCGTCGAACTGGCCGAAGCGACCGGCCTTGACCACCTGATGTTCAAGTGCGGCTGGCCTGGACTCGCGCACGAGCACACCGTTCGCTGCCTGAAGCGGATGTCCGAAGAAGTGCTGCCGCAGGTCCGCCAGAGGCTGGGGGCGCGGCGCGGCAATAGCATCAATGCAGCTGAATGAGTGGGCGCCGCGATACCTTGCAAGCGCTCCGGCGGTAAGCAGCACAACGCAATGGATGGCCGACCGGGACCCGGTCAGCGACCGGCAATGTTCGCCCGCGGCATCGCGTCGGGCTCTTCGGCCAGCACCTGCTGGGCAAAGGCCGCCGAGCGCTTGACGAAGGCGCGACAACGCAGCGCCACATCGGCCGTGTCGCGGCGTCGCGCCGCTTCGGCGATGCCACGCATCAGCGTCACCGTCTCGCGTTCGCGGGCCTCACTTGCCTTTGCGGTGGTAATGGTCCTCAGGTAGGTGACGCGGGCGTGCAGGGTGCGCAGGATGCGATGGGCGACGGCATTGTCACTTCCCGCGCACAAGGCCTCGTAGAACGAATCGAGGGCCTTGACGTAATCCGCGATATCATGGGCGGCGACGGCAGACTCCAGTTTGTCGAGAGCGGCAAACAACGCATCGATGTGCCGGGCGCCGGCGCGTTCGCTGAACAGCCTGCCGATCTCCGGTTCGATGGCCGCGCGCACCTCGTAGATCTGCCGGGCCTCGTCAAGGGTGATGGACGCAACGAACAGGCCGCGTCCGCCCACCCGGTCGATAAGCCCTTCCGATTCGAGATGCCGCAACGCCTCCCTGAGGCAACTTCGGCTCACACCGGTTTCCTCGCATAAGGCCCGCTCCACAAGATGCTCGCCCGGCCGGAAGCGCAGGGCGAGGATCGCTTCGCGCAGTTTGCGTGTTGTCAACTCCCTGAGCGTCGGGGTGTCCTTCGTCACCCGCAGGTTTCGCGTATCTGCCTTCATCCTGTTGTTCGCCCCATTTCTGTCTCGGTCCAACTTAGCATCCGGCAGGCTCATCGCAAGCATGGCCCGGTATATAGCCCGGTCACACCGATCGGCCCTGCGATAAGTTTCGCCGCCGAGGGCTCAAGCCCACCGTTGCGCATGGCATGGATGATGCTTGGGCACGCATCCGGCCAATGATCGCTGAATATCCCGCCAGAGGCGATTGCTGGGCTTCTCAAAGAGCATTTCGCCGCCTGCGGCGACCGGGCCCGGTTCACCGTCAAAGACCGTGGCCGGCGGCCGGGCGGGGGACATAGGCGGATTCGATCCGGCGGATCTCTTCGGGCTCCAGAACGATGTCCAGGGCGGCAATGGCGGCATCCACATGCTCAAGGCGCGTGGGACCGAATATTGGTGCCGTCACCCCGGGCCGCGATGCGGTCCAGGCGAGGGCGATCTGGGCGGGCGCCAGGCCGCGTGCCATCGCCACGGCCTCTACCGCATCGGCAACGGCCTCGTCCGAAGCCCGCCCGTAGAGCTTGCCGGCATAGTCGTCGGTCTCGACCCGCGGCGTCGAGGCGCCCGACCGCCGGGCCCGCCCGCACAGGTAGCCGCGCGCCATGGGGCTGTAGGGAATGAGGCCGATGCCCTCTGCCCGGCACAAGGGCACGAGCTCGCGCTCGTCCTCGCGCCAGATGGGATTGTAGTGGTTCTGCACCGCCACGAAACGCGCCAGGCCATTGTGGCGCTGGTGGTAGTAGGCCCGGGCGAACTGCCAGGCTGGCATGTCGGTGATACCCAGGTAAAGCACCTTGCCCGAGCGCACCAGGGCATCGAAGGCCTCGACCATCTCCTCCAGATTGGTGGACGGATCCCAGATGTGGGTCTGGTAGAGATCGATGTAGTCCACGCCCAGGCGTTTCAGCGACTGTTCGGCAGCCTCGATGAGATGCTTGCGCGAATAGCCCCGGGCATTGGGGCCCTTGCCCATGGGATTGCCGGCCTTGGTCGCCAGCACGATCTCGTGGCGCGGGATGAAGTCCTTGAGCAGCCGGCCGACGATTTCCTCGCTCTTGCCCGAGGAATAGAAGTCGCAAGTATCGATCAGGTTGATGCCCAAATCGAGGCAGCGCTTGACGATCGGCCGGCTTGCTGCTTCGTCCAGCACCCAACCACGCCATGATGGGTCCCCGATGCCCATCGCACCGAGCCCCAGCCGCGAAACCTTCAGGTTGGACGAACCGACAGGGGAGTAATGCATTTCAATTGTACCTCGTGAACAGTGATGCCGATGGGCTGAACGGATCAGACGCGTATCTCATAGAATCGCACCCATCATCCACCCGCTTGCCCAAAGAGGTGGCGCGCGTTGACGGAGGCAGGTCTATTCAGCGAACCGGGCTGCAGTCTTCGCAGCGCCCCCGCCGGTCCCATCGGCAGCGCTGCCCCGAAAGCTCTGCCTCTCATTCTCCAGGTAGTTGCGAACCATTCGGCGTGCACCCTGGCCAACCAATCGCTGCCACTGGATTTGCGCAAACGGTACCAGAGCGCAAGCCGCAGAAATTGCGCCCCGAATATTTATCAAGCCATCCATGACGACAGATGCGGTGCTGTCAGGCTGTTCGTCCAGAAAACCGATTACCGAGCGCAACTCCACGTCGACACCCATGCCGTGCAACATGCCCAGGAGCGTGTCGGGCCGATCAGGGCGGCCAATCCCAATGCTGTGAGGCAGGGTCAATGCCCCGGAGGGCTCACGGAGCAGCAAAAGGGAGTCTTGCGTTGTGAGGATTGCGCTTACCAGGGCTGCGCTCATTTTCACGTCCGGGCGCGGCGCACCCATGTCAACGGCAACATACCTGCCTTGAAAGTAGGCAAGGGGATCAGCCGGGCCGCTCGAGAACCATTCGACCTTGCCGACGAGAATCAAATGGTCGCCCGCAAGGATCCGGTCGTGTATGCGGCAATCGAGCCATGCAGCCGCGCCGCACAGGAGGGGATTGCTCAGTGGCCCCGGCCGCCACTGGACATCGTCGAACTTGCCGGCGCGCTTGGAAGCAAAGCGTACGGAGATCTGTTGCTGATCCGCATTCAATACGTTGACGGCATAGCCGGTCGCCCGCTCAAATGTCGCATAGCTGGCGGCGCTCTTGTCGATGCAGACAAGTACCAAAGGCGGGTCGAGCGAGACCGAAGTGAAGGAACTGGCGGTAAAGCCCCGGGGAGACCCATCGGAGTCGGTGGTCGTGACAACGGCGACCCCGGTTACAAACTTCCCCAGAGATTGTCGTAGTTGGGAAATGTCGCCCTTGCTGAGAGTGTTCATGGTTCATGCCGAATTGTTGCCGCAAGGATTCCGACAGGGCCTGCGCTAGGTCGTTGATACAGCGAACATGATCACGTCCGGATCGTCCGCCAGTTTCGCCACCTCGGTTCGCACGCCGATCTTCGGTGCCGCCGAGGTCGTTGGGCTCATGCTGACGATCTCCTGTGCGATGGTGGGGTCGCCCCCGATGCATTTTGAGGGCGTGGAACCGAGCGCCCGGATATACGTTCAAGGCATCGCCGACGAAACGTACTTTCCTGTGGCCCCATTGTGCCTGAACGCCTTCTAATGTATTCTTGTAAGATGGTATACCATAGGACAGTGATGTCAAGAAACTCGTCGGGCGGATGGCTGTTACCAGTTTCGTGGGCGCCTGATTGCTCCGCGCCGATAGTATGGGTGCATGTTGCTAAATCGGAGCAAGGCTGACCAGGCATGGTGGAAGAGACCTGTAATCCGGGAGAGATCGTTGTGTCATTTCAGCAGATTTCAGGGGCCCACATCACCGATACCCGCGCCGTGAACTGGTGAATCAAGGCAGAGATAGCGGCCCGCTTGGTGAGCGATCTCTTCAGTGCATCAATCTGGAAGACGAGCCGCACGACAACTTCAAGGATCATTCCCTTTGCAATAGCCTTCATGCCATTGAGCAAATCCAACGATCGATGGCCTGTCTCGGTTTCGGTTTTCAGATAGGGCGATGATTGAGACGATGCTATGCCACAAGCTGATCGGACCACCTGCAAGGCCCGATGTACCAGGCTCGACGCCAGAGCAGGTGAATTGGACCGAATTGATTGCTGCGACAGTCCCGGGCCTTGGCGCTCTTGACCCCGTCGAACTTGGTTGAGAAATTTGTAAGAATAACCTGGCGCCCGAATAACCGGCAGCAGGCCAGTACAAAGGCGTTCGGTGTGTGGACGTCTGAACGGAGAAACAGATTGTGGCGACGCCAAACGGGCTCAGGGTAGATCGAACCAGCAAGACGCTGCGAGCGCTGGCGCTGGAGAAGTTGCGAAACGCGATCCTGGATTTCCAGTTTCACCCGGGCGATCGACTCATTGAGCGCGACCTCTGCGAGGCCTTGGGGGTCAGCCGCTCAATTGTTCGAGAAGTTCTTCGCCACCTCGAATCGGAAGGGTTGGTGACAACGCCTCCACATCAAAGCCCTACCGTCGTCACCCTTGACAGCGAGACAACCGAACAGATCTATGAATTGCGCGCAATATTGGAAGGCATGGCGGGACGAGCCTGTGCGCGGCGGGCGACCGACGCGGATGTCGAACGCCTTCAAACATTTGTTGAACACATAAGAGTTGCTTTAGCCTCCGCAAACTTCCATGCCTCCCGCCAGGCGGGCTCGGACTTCTATGAGACGTTGTTTTTGATCGGGGGCAAGCAAGTCGCCTGGTCCATAGTGCAGTCGCTGAATGCGCGCATCAGCTATCTTCGTGCGATGACGCTCAAGGATCCCGGGCGCACAGTCGTTGGCCCCGCAGAGCTGCAGCGGATCATTGACGCCATACGCTCACGAAATGAAGATTTGGCAGAGATGGCCTGTGTCGACCACGTACATCGGGCCGCCAAGATTGCCGCGGGTATTTTGGAACAGAAAGGCCATGGCCGTCACAGCACTCAGGATGAGAAGCGGGTACGGCCCGGTTAGCGCGTCGGCCGCGACAAACAGCGGCCGCCGCGCGCGGAGACAGATGCGCTTCGAGAGGCCCGGCGTCGCGGGTTCGCATGCATTCGAGGTCGAGTACCGAACAAACAACTTCGAGCGGCGATAGGCCGGGCGTTCGTAATGGATGTGCGGACGTTCAGGCACAACGAAGTTCTCGTCCCTCGATGATCACAGAGAAGTTGTCGCTGACAGCGGCATGGATGGCGTCAAACCGACACAGACCGTCTTCCTCGCTAAACCATCACCGGGCGGCCACGATCTTGCAGTGGACTTCATCAACAGATGTTGCCCCCCGCATGCTGCAGCGCATTGGCGATTTGCCGGTCTGGGCCTTCGACAATTTCAATGGTTATGGCTCCTTTTTTGCGGGACGCCCTGGCCGCAAAGCCCCACATTTCAAACCGATGGAATGTTGCATCAGGAACCCAGATGACCGCGGGCGCAGGCAACAATCCCCACAATGAATGAGGTCTCTTGACAGTATGATAATACGGTATACCATATTACACGATGATGACCTGTCTGCGATGAAATTAGCTTCGCACAACAGCATCATTTGGCTGGTAAGACCGTCCCGAACGGCATAGGCGTGCCAGTTATCTCAGGGGGGAGTTGCGTGGCAAAATCGACATCACCCGAACCCTATCAACTCTATATATCCAACCGCTGGCGACCCTCTTCCGACGGGCGCACGATACCGTCGATCAATCCAGCCACCGAGGAGACCTGGAGCTCCTTCGCCGCAGCGACCGCTGACGATGTGGACGAGGCGGTCAGGTCTGCCCATGAGGCCTTCGAGAACGGACCCTGGCGGCGCATGGCGCCGCGCGAGCGCGGCAAGGCGCTGCGCCGCATTGCGGCCCTGATCCCGGCCAAGGCCGAGGACCTCGGCCATGCCGAGACCACCGACACCGGCAAGCTCTTGCGCGAGACGAAATGGCAAGCCGCGAATATCGCCGAGGTGTTCGAGTACTATGCGGGCCTGACCGACACCATGGCGGGTTCCATCGCGCCCTCCGGCTTCGAGCAACCGATGAACCTGGTGTTGCGCGAGCCTGTCGGCACAGTTGCCGCGATCGTGCCCTGGAATTCGCAACTCCACCTGTCTGCCTTCAAGGTCGCCCCGGCGCTGGCCGCTGGCTGCACCGTCGTCCTGAAGCCTTCCGAACAGGCCTCAGCAGCGGTGCTCGAATTTGCCCGGCTCGTCGAGCAGGCGGATCTGCCGCCCGGCGTATTCAATGTCGTGACGGGCGATGCCATACCATGTGGAGATGCACTGACCGGCCACCCTCTGGTGCGTCGCATCTCGTTTACCGGTGGGATCGATACCGCCCGCAAGATCATCCACAACTCTGCCAAGAATATTGCCCGCATGTCTCTCGAGCTTGGCGGCAAGTCGCCGATGATCGTGTTTGACGATGTCGATCTCGACAGCGCGGTTAACGGCATCACCGCCGGCATCTTCGCTGCCAGCGGCCAGAGCTGCGCGGCAGGCTCTCGCCTCATCCTGCACGAGAAGATCTACGACAAGTTCCTCGAGCGCCTGATCGAAAGGGTCAAGCGTATCGTTGTTGGCGATCCGATGCAGCCGGCCACCGAGATGGGGCCGCTCGCGACCAGGGGCCAACTCGAGCGAATCGAGCGTCATCTCGGCCGGTCGATCGAGATGGGCGCCGAGGTGCTGACGGGCGGCGGCAGACCGGCGGGCTTCACGCGCGGCTATTATTACGCTCCGACCATCGTTCGCTGCGATCGTGAAGATCTTCCGATCGTCGAGCACGAGTTGTTCGGCCCGGTGCTGAGCGTGCTGCGGTTCAAGGACGAAGCGGAAGCGATCCGCATCGCCAACAGTTCGAGTTATGCCTTCGCGGGGGGTATATTCACGCGCGACCTGGGCCGCGCGATGCGGCTGGTGCGCGAGGTGCGCGCCGGACGCTTGTGGGTGAACACCTACCGGCTTTCATCACTGTTCGTGCCTTTCGGCGGCTTCAAGGACAGCGGCTACGGTCGCGAGGCGGGCATGGACGCTATCCGCGACTACACCGACACCAAGGGCGTATTCATCGACGTGTCGGGGAACCCCGTCGCCGATCCATTCATCATGAAATCTTGACGGCTGGTGCGCCGCACATAACCCAAGAGGGCCCCGTTCGCATGAAGTTTTCGATCAGTATCAGTCTGGAGCGATTCGACCCAGGCACCGATATGCGCGTCGTGAATGCCCGCGCGCTCGAACTCGTGCAGATGGCGGATGAGGGTGGCTTCGAGATCGCCTGGACGCCCGAACACCACACCATCGAGTTCACCATCGCGCCAAACCCGTTTTCGATTCTCACGAACTGGGCGGCGCACACCAAGAAGATCCGCCTCGGGACCGCCGTGGTGGTGGCGCCCTACTGGAACCCGATCAGGCTGGCGGGCGAGTCCGGCCTGCTCGACGTCATGAGCGACGGCCGCCTTGAGCTAGGCATCGGGCGCGGCGCCTATCAGTATGAGTTCGACCGCATGGCCGGCGGCATGCCCCAGCAACGCGGTGTCGCCTACATGAAGGAACTCCTGCCGCTCGTGAAGGCGTTGTGGGCCGGCGATTACGAGCACCACGGAGAATACTATTCCTTTCCCCACGCCACAGCCGTACCGCATCCCATCCAGAAGCCGCATCCGCCGATCTGGATTGCCGCGCGTGATCCTGGCACTTTCGACTGGGCCATCAAGAACGGTGCCCATATCCTGACCACCCCGCTCTCGCGTCCGCCAGCCGAAGTCAAGATTCTCGCCGACAAGTTCGAGGAAGCACTCAGCGATAATCCCGGCGTATCTCGTCCGCGCTTCCTGATGCTGCGCCGCACCTGTGTCTACGATACCGCGGACGGCTGGAAGGAGCCGGTACAGGCCTCGATCGACTACGGTCGCCACTTCGAGAACCTGTTCAAGAACATAGGCGTGGTGCGCAATGGTTTTCCTTCGCCCGTGGACTACGCCACGATCGCCAATCGCGGCGAATATGAGCCGCAGAACGTTCGCGATTACATGATCTTCGGCACGCCCGAGGAGGTCATACGCAAGCTCGAATTCTACGAGGAATGTGGTGTCGAGACCTTTTGCTACGGCGCCTCGTTCGGGCTTCGCCACGAGGTCGTCAAGCGCTCGCTGGAACTCTTCATCCGCGAGGTGATGCCGCATTTTCGCAACAAGAGCAAAAAAAGCAGTGGTGACAACGACGCCAGACGCTAATTCCAATCCAAGGAGGATAAGTCATGGATCAAAAGCGACCCAAAATCTTGACGGGCCCTGCACACATCAACAGGCGCCAGTTGCTGAGAATGAGCGCATCAATCGCCGCGGCGGCGGGTGTGGGCGGATTGACCCTGCCCGCCTTTGCGCAAGGCAGATACGCAGGCCAGAAGGTCGTGTTCGCGAGTTGGGGCGGCATCTATCAGGAAGCCTCGAAAAAAGGTTATTGTGATCCGTTTGCGGAAAAGACCGGCGCGGTCGTCATCCAGGACGGCCCGGTCAACTACGCCAAGCTACGCACGATGATCGAAGGTGGCGCACCTACCTGGGATGTCGTCGATGTGACGATCGACTTCCTCTATAATGCTGCCAAGGATGGTCTGTTCGAGAAGATCGATACCAGCATCGTCGATACGAGCAATTTCCCACCGCAGTTCGTGAACGAGTACGGCATTGCCGACATCGTATGGTCCTACAACATCGCCTTCAACAGCGAGACCTTCGCGAACGGCAACCATCCCAAGTCGTGGGCGGAGTTCTTCGACACAGCGAAATTCCCAGGCCGGCGCGCGATGCGCGATCGTGTAAACCCGATGCTCGAAATCGCACTCCTCGCCGATGGTGTGCCGATGGACAAGCTTTATCCGCTTGATGTAGACCGCGCCTTGAAAAAACTCGAGCCGTTCAAGGCATCGAGTGTCTGGTGGACAACCAACTCGCAGTCGCAACAGCTCATGATCGACGGTGAGTGCAGCCTCGGCATCCTCAACAATGGCCGCATATATGACGCCGCCCAGAAGGGCGCCAAAATCGGCATCGAATGGAACCAGAACCTGCAGTCGGTCGATTACCTCGTCGTACCGAAGGGTTCCAAGGCAAAAGATGCTGCCATGGCGTTGATTGCACAGATGATGCAGCCTGAAAGTCAGGCGATCGTCGCGAACATCATGCCGCTGGCGCCGACCAACCCAGCCGCCTTCAAGCTGATCAAACCCGAGGTCGCGCCATGGCTTTCGACGGAGCCGAGCAATCTTGCCAAGGGTTTCCCCGTCAATGCAGAATACTGGCGCGACAACTACAAGAAGCTTGCCGATCGGTGGGCTGAGTGGAAACTGTCGTGATGCAGCGCCCGGCAGATGCCGCAGACGGCATAGGCCGGGCCTGTTGCTTCGCGGCATTCGCCGCTGCTGGACAAATGCAGGCAGGTCGGACCCGTCTCTGATGAGGCTCGGTACGACCTGCGGCAACCGGTGTCTCTCCAGATGAACCAGATGCGCGAAACTCGAGGATGGCTGGTTGTACCGGCCGTTGTGATCGTGGCGGTGCTGTTTGCCTATCCGGTTTCGTGGCTGCTCATGCGCAGCTTCACCGAACCGCATCTGGGATTGCAGAATTTTCACAAGTTGATCGTGGCACCGGTCTACATGAAGGCGCTGTGGAATACCGTTGTCATCTCCGGCTCAGTGACGGCGATATGTGCCGCGCTGGGCTATCCCATAGCCTACACAATGGCGCATGCCGGCGACCGGCTGAAACGGTTGCTGATCTTCGTCGTGCTGGTCCCATTCTGGTCGAGCATTCTGGTGCGCACATTTGCCTGGATGGTGCTGCTGCAGAGAAAGGGCCTTGTCAACAACATGCTGCTCGATCTTGGCGTCATAGCTGCGCCGCTGACACTGATTTACAACCGCATCAGCGTCCTGATCGGCATGTCCCACGTCCTGCTGCCGTTCATAATCCTGCCGCTCTATGCGGTACTATGCCGGATCGACCCGACCCTGTCGAGCGCCGCCGCCGGCCTGGGGGCGCCGCCGGTGCGCAACTTCTGTCGCGTCTACTTGCCGTTGAGCCTGCCCGGGCTGGTAGCCGGCTCGGTGCTGGTGTTCGTGATGGGGCTTGGATACTACATCACTCCCGCGTTGCTCGGTGGGCCCGGTGACATGATGATCGCGCAATTGATCGAGATGCAGGTCGCCGACTTCGGCGACTGGGGGCTGGCCGGCGCGCTGGCCCTCATTCTGTTTCTGGGCACCACTGCGACGTTCGTGTTCGTGCAGAAGATCATCGCGCGGGAGGGGCAGTGAGCATGCTCTTGCGGGCTGACATGGTGTGGCCACGGGTGCGCGCAGCACTATGCGTCCTCATCATCACGTTTCTGATCGCACCGATGGTGATTGTGGTCATCATCTCGTTCTCGTCGGCGCCATTCCTGACCTTCCCGCCTCCCGGATTCTCGCTACAGTGGTATGCCAAGCTGTTCGCCAACCCGTTATGGGCCAGTGCGTTTTCAACCAGCGCCAAGGTGATGATCCCGAGTGCGCTAACGGCAACGGTTGTCGGCACTGCGGCTTCAGTCGGGCTGGCGCGCGGGCGGCTGCCCGGCACATCCATCATTACCGGCTTCATCATGGCGCCGATGATCGTGCCGGTGATCATCACGGCAGCCTCGATGCTCGCTGTTTTCCGCATCTGGGGCGTAGAGGGCACGGTGACGGGCCTGATCCTCGCCCACACAACGCTCACGATCCCTTACGTCATATTCACCGTGCTTGCGTCGCTGCGCCTCGTGGACGACCAACTCGAGAGTGCGGCGCTGACGCTTGGAGCGACACGTTGGCGTGCGTTCTGGCGCGTGACGTTTCCGCTGATCCTGCCGGCCGTCTTGTCGGGCCTGTTATTTGCCATGGTTGTCTCGTTCGACGAGTTGATCGTGTCGATATTCCTGTCCTCGCCGACAGTCCGCCCGGTCGCCGTGCAGATGTGGTCGGACGTTCGCGGCGATGTCGATCCGACAATCGCGGCTATCGGCACCATCATCCTCGTGTTCTCGCTGAGCGTCCTGCTGATCGAGACCTTGCTGCATCGCCAGCGCAAGCGGCCTGCCGACACCGGCCAGGCAGACGAACTCGCAGCCGAGCGCCCGCGATGACCACAGGCCTGCTCGAACTGCACGAAGTACGCAAGGTCTATGGCGCGGTGACTGCCGTCGACGCTGTTTCCCTGAATCTCGCGGAGGGTGAATTCCTCAGTCTGCTTGGACCTTCGGGCTCCGGCAAGACCACCACGCTGCAGATGATCGCCGGCCTCGTGATGCCGACCTCGGGCGGCATCATGTTGTCCGGCCGACCGATCGGCCCGCTTCCCCCCTACAAGCGCGACATCGGCATGGTATTCCAGAACTACGCACTGTTTCCCCACATGACGGTCGCCGGCAACGTCGCCTTTCCGCTCGAGATGCGAGGGGTCGGCAAGGCCGAGATCGCGCGCAAGGTCGAAACTGTCCTCAAGCTGGTCGAGTTGCCGGCTCACGCCGATCGCTACCCGCGCCAACTCTCGGGCGGCCAGCAGCAGCGCATCGCCCTCGCCCGGGCCATCGTGTTCGAACCGAAGCTGCTGCTCATGGACGAGCCGCTCGGTGCACTCGACAAGCGGCTGCGCGAGCAGATGCAGATCGAGATCAAGCATCTGCACGAGAGGCTCGGGGTCTCGATCATCTACGTCACCCACGACCAGGACGAGGCGCTCGTCATGAGCGACCGCATCGCGGTGTTCAATGCTGGCCGGATCGAGCAGATCGGCGCGGCGGACGTGCTCTACGAGCAGCCGGCGACGCGCTTCGTAGCGGAGTTCATCGGCGAGTCGAACATTCTCGCCGGCCGGGTTATCGAGGCCAAGGGGGACACCTGCATAATCGATGTGCTGGGCCAACGCCTCAGGGCTCAATCAACGGGCCCGTTCGCGACCGCCGGCACGGCGGTGCTGATATCGGTCAGACCGGAGCGCGTCCGGCTCGCGCACACATCCTCGGCGGTACCCGATGCTGAGAACCGGCTCAGCGGGCAGGTCTCGGAGGTGATCTACATGGGCAGCTCGCGCAAATACGTGATTTCGCTCGCTGGCGGCAACCCTCTCACGGCCGTGCAACAAGCCGACGGAGACCCGGCGCGACGCTTTACCGTCGGCGATGCGGTAGTGGCGACGTGGGGCTCCGCCGATGCCGTTACGCTTCATGATACGCCAGGAAGTTGAACTGGAGACAGAGACGATGGCATTCTTCACCAACGGCGCACTCACCACCCGCTACGAGATCACCGGCCAGGGCCCGCCGCTGGTGCTGATCCATGGTGTCGGCTCACGGCTCGACAATTGGGCCGATGTCGTCGCAAGGCTCGATAGCCGGTTCCAGGTGCTGTGCTACGATCTGCGCGGCAATGGCGGTTCGATGTGCCTGCCCGGTCCCTATTCGCTCAAGCTTTACAGCGCCGATCTGCTGGCACTGCTCGATCACGTCGGCTTCGGGCGTTGCCACCTTGCCGGCCATTCCCTCGGCGGAATGATCGCGCAGCGCTTTGCCATGGATCACGGCGATCGTGTGGACCGCTTGGCACTGCTCAGTTCTGTCGCGGGGCGCACGGCCGAAGAGCGCGAGCGTGTCGTCGCCCGCGTCGATCTCATTCGCAGCGGCATCCCTGGTGGTCACTTTCAGCGCTCACTCAGCCGCTGGTTTACCGACGATTTCATCGAAAGCCATCCCGAGCGGATCGCAGCCTACGCTGCGACCAATGCCGAGAACGATCCCGCGTGCTATGCTGCCGCCTATCGTGTGCTGGCCTACGAGGACCTCGATGAGGAACTTGCCGACATCACCGTGCCGACCCTCATCGCCACCGGCGCCTACGATCAAGGCTCGCCGCCGCGCATGTCACAGCTGATGCACGATCGGATCAAGGACTCGACGCTCAGGATTCTGCCGGTCCTCAAGCATTCACTGCTGGTGGAAGCGCCGGCGGTCGTGGCGGGTCTGCTCGACCCCTTCTTCCGGGGCCAGCCGGTGCCGTCGGCTGATGAGATTGTTGCGCGCCCGTGGCGCTGAAGGAGGTACCCATGAAAAAGCACAAGCAGGTGATCGGCGGCCCCTATATGAGCCGGGGCCGCAAACTCTCGTTGTCGAAGGCTGTGCGGGCCGGTGATTTCGTGTTTCTGACGGGCGTAGTGCCACGTGAAGGCGACCAGCCGATGACGACCGGCACCATCCAGGACCAGACTCGCGTTGTGTGCGAGACGATCAGGGCGACGCTAGCCGAGGCCGGCTGTGAACTATCTGATGTCGTCAAAGCCATGGTGTGGTTACGCGAGCGCGAGGATTTCCCCGGGTTCAACGCAACCTATGCAGAGTACTTCCCCGACGACCCGCCAGCCCGCTCGGCCGTCTTGAACCAGTTGCTGGTCGATGTGCGTGTCGAGGTAGAAGTGGTGGCTTACAAACCGTCTTTCCAATCCGTGAATACCTGATTGCATTGAAGCAGCATTCCGATCTTGTTCTGACAGCGCTCTTGTTGGCGGTCGACCGGCGGTCTCTGTGCGTCGGAACTCGATTGTCCCAATTGCGGGTCAAGTTATTGGAACTTGCGGAGCTGATAGTTGATGCCAGTTTGTGATCGGATAAAGCTGGCTCCAGCGTCTGACGCCAAAATAGTTCAGAGGGCTGTCCGTGCCCGAGGCGAGGCCAGCGACCGCTAGGGAAAGAGCTCGAATGACGAGGGCAGACATGGTGGGTCAGCTATCGGTATCGGGGACGGGCGGTACCCGAACGATCAGAGCAGCTATCTCGCGCGGCGCCGGCCGCCCTTTGTCCATCGAGACGCTGGAGATCGATGGGCCGCGCGATTACGAGGTGCTGGTGCGCATCGTTGCCAGCGGCATCTGCCATACCGACATCGATTGTTGTGAGTCAGGAGGCTCTGGGGCCGTGGTGCTCGGTCATGAGGGAGCTGGCGTCGTTGTCGAGGTCGGCCGCGCCGTGACGGGCGTTAGGCAGGGCGATCACGTCGTGCTGTCGTACCAATCTTGCGGGCGCTGCGATGCCTGCACCCAAGGCCGTCCCACAGACTGCGCAGATTTTTGGCGGCTGAATTTCGGCTTCGAGCGGCTTGACGGTACGAGCGCCTATGCGGCGGGCGGAGTACGCGGCCATTTCTTCGGCCAGTCGTCCTTTGCCACGCACGCCCTCGCGACCGAACGAAACATCGTCAAAGTCGACAAGGCACTGCCACTTGCGCTGCTCGCACCACTCGGCTGCGGACTCCAGACCGGCGCCGGAACGGTCATGAACTCGCTTGCCGTCAAGCGCGACCAGAGCATCGCCATCTTCGGCGTGGGCGTGGTGGGGCTCGCCGCAGTCATGGCGGCGCGTATAGTCGGCGCCAGTCCAATCATTGCGGTAGACGTCCGGCCGAAGCGCCTCGCCCTTGCCCGCGAACTCGGTGCCACCCATGCGATCGACAGCCGCAAGGCGGAGGTCGGTACGCGCATTGCCCGGATCACCGGGAACGGCATCGATCACGTCGTAGAAGGCACCGGCGACGCCGCACTCTCACGTATGGGGCGCGAGTTGTTGAACCCAGACGGACGGATGGGTCTGCTGACAGGCGGGATGGAGGCAGATCTGCCGGGAGGGCGCAAGGTTCTGAGCATCATCCAGGGCGATGCCGTGCCGCAGCAATTCATCCCCCATCTGATTGCACTGTGGCAGAGCGGCGATTTTCCGTTCGACCGGCTGATCAGGTTCTACGACTTTGGGGAAATCAATCGGGCGATCGCCGATGCCAAGCGCGGCAGGACGATCAAGCCTGTATTGCGTATGGGCGATCCGGACTGAAGGTTGAACCCTCCGGACATGGGAATAGCCATGGGGCACAGGGTGAATAAGGCCATATGGAATGTCTGATGATGATAATCCCACTGGCTACGGATTCGTAAGTGCGGCAAGTTCAGTTCGGGTCCCGCAGCGGAACTCAGCCTGCGAGCCGATCTTCCGCCACCAGAATTGCCACGAGTCCCTGTTTGGTCGTTCGGCATCCCTGTTCGCGATCAATAATTCCCTGCTCGGGCAATAATTTTCCCTGTTTGGGTGCACAGGGAATTTCCCGAAAATACGGTGTTATATCAGCCGGTTACGAACTCACAATTTGACCAAATGCCGTCCAATTTACGATTTTTCCCAGTATTTTCCCGTATATCAGGGAAATCCGAGCTGAGACGCGTTCGCCCGAGACTGCGTCCACCGCCATTTGAACTGTAAGTATCTGCCTTATTATATAAATACAAATTCAAATTTCTCACCCAGCTATTGCTTCGTCAGTTCCCGTGTGTCGGCCCTCACACCGCGTCGCCGCGTTCGCCTTCGGGGTTGGTGAAGGGGGCGAAGGTGCTGCTGCCGTCGAGGCCCTTGAACTGGGTGATCGCCCAGCGCACCGAGGGAAAGGCGAGGTCGTTCCAGGGCACCTTGTCGAGGTCGAAAAAGCCCACCTCCTGGCTCTCGATGCCCGGTGCGATGTGGGGGCGGGCCAGATGGGCGAGGAACATCACCTGCACCTGGGCGATGCGGGGGATGGAATAGACCGCAAACACCCGCTCGATCACCAGGTCGGCTTCGGCTTCCTCGCGGGCTTCGCGGCGCGCGGCCTCCTCGGCCGTCTCGCCCAGTTCCATGTAGCCGGCCGGCAGGGTCCAGAAACCGGTGCGCGGCTCGATCGCCCGCCGGCACAACAGGACGCGCCCGGCATCGATCACCAGCGAGCCGGCCACGACCTTGGGGTTTTCGTAGCGGATGAAACCGCAATCGGCGCATACCTCGCGCTCGCGGGTATCGCCCGCCGGCACCTGGCGCACGAATTTGCCCTTTTCGTCAGCAAGCGTCATGTTGATGGTTTCGCTCAATTTGATGCATTTTATTAAACCATTGATTCAGTACGCGGAGATTGCGGCGTCGACAACCTGCGACGGATTAATCATGGTGAACACTTGTGTAACGGCTTCGACATTTTACCACCTGAAATTCGCGATTGAACCGTCGCAAACTTGATATACCGTAGAAAGAGCGCGTGATGAGAGGACTTCACAAGCGGGAAAACTGGCATTCGAATGTAATTCCGAAAGATGGAGTCTCCTCCGGGCAGATGCGTAGTAAGGACCGGGGCGATGACGAAAGAGGCGCAAGTGGGGGTGCTTGATAAATCACCCTATTACCTGCTCAAGCGGGCGGCGCAGTTTGCCGCGGCGACCTATGCGAGCCACGTGGGGCGCAGCGGACTGACGGCACGTCAGTTTACCATATTGAAGGCGGTGGAGGCCAACGAGGGGGCCAGCCAGACGGCGCTCGTGCAGATCACCGGCATCGATCGCTCGACGCTGGCCGACGTGGTGGCGCGACTGCTCGATCAGGGCTACTTGCACCGTCGCCGCCGCGCCGACGATGCCCGTGCCAACACCGTGCGCCTTTCAGCCGCCGGGCGGCGCGCTGTGAGGACCAATTCACCCGGTGTGGAAGGCGTCGACAAGGATATCCTCGCAGCCCTGCCGCGCAGCCACCGCAAGCCGTTCCTCGAAGCCCTCGGCATCCTGGCGGTCAAGATGGAAGGCGACGACAAGGCTGTTCCCGTCGCCAGGAAACCATCGCGACAACGGCGCAAGCCGGCATCTTGACCGATCCGGCCGTACAGAGTCGCATCTGACGGCGACAAGGCACCTTGATCGGCGCTCATCGCCTATTTGAGCGGTTGTTTGGCCTTGGCGAGTTCGGCCAGCAGGTTATCCAGTTGGGCCTGATTGGCGATGGGGCCGATCTGCTTGAAGCGGATGAAGCCCTTGCCGTCGACCACAAAGCTTTCCGGCACCCCGTAGACGCCCCAGTCAATGGCGGCGCGGCCGTTGGCATCGACGCCCACCATCTTGAACGGCACCCCCAGCGTGCCGAGGAAACGCAGGGCATTTTCGGGCGCGTCCTTGTAGTTGATGCTGACCAGGCGGACGCCATGCTTCAACGCCAGATCCATCAGCACCGGCTGCTCGTCGCGGCACGGCACGCACCATGACGCCCACACGTTGACCAGGGTGACCTTGCCCTCCCGGAGGTCGGCCGAAGAAAGACCCGGCACCTGGCCATCGGGACCCTCGAGGCCCACGAGCGGCTTCAGATTGAACTCGGGGATCGGCTGACCGATGAGGGGCGAGGGCACCCGCGAAGGATCGCCGCCGTCAAGCAGCTGATAGACGAACATCCCCGCCAGCGAAAGGAACAGCAGCAGCGGCAGCAGCATCAGCCAGCTGCGCCGGCGAGATGGCAATGGGGTCTCCTTGGCAGGCACACTCACAGGTTGGGTCATGCGTCCTCCCGAGTTGTCGTTGTCCGCCGCCGCGGTGCCTGCCGCGCTTCCAGACCGGCAAGCCGGGCAGCGGTGCGCCGCGCCCGGCGCACATGCAGCCAGATGGTGAAGCCGAGTACCACGAACGTGAGGCCGTAGGCGGCAAACACGTAGCCGCTATGGGCAGCAGTCAGATCCATCGATCCTCACATTCAAGAGCCTTGCGCCTCGGCGATTTCCATCTGCCGGATGCGCCGCGCCAGGACTTCGGTGCGCAAGGCCGAGAACTCGAGCGCGGCGAACATTACCGTATAGCCCAGGCCCATTACCAGCAACGGCCACAAGATGGTGGGATAGATGGTCGGCCCGCCCATGCGGAAGACGCTTTCGCCCTGGTGCAGGGAATGCCACCAGTCGACCGAGAACTTGATGATCGGCACGTTGATGAAGCCGACGATGGCCACGATGCGGGCAATGGCGGCGGCGCGCGAGGGCTCCTCGATGGCCTGCCACACGGCGATATAGCCGAGATACAGAAGGAACAGCACGAAGGTCGAGGTCAGGCGGGCATCCCACACCCACCAGGTGCCCCACATGGGCTTGCCCCACAACGAGCCGGTGGCCAGCGCCAGAAAGGCAAAGACGGCGCCGAAAGGGGCGGCTGCCTTGGCGGCCATATCGGCGAGCGGGTGGCGCATCACGATGGCCACGATGCTGCACGCGGCCATGAAGGTATAGGTCATCATCGCCGTCCAGGCCGCCGGCACGTGGATGAACATGATGCGCACCGTCTCGCCCTGCTGGTAGTCGGGCGGGGCAACGACGAGGCCGAGATACAGGCCAACGACGATCAGCACCACGGCGGAACCCGTCAGCCACGGCTGCACGGACTTCTGAAGGCTGAGAAAGCGGGCGGGATTGGCGTATTTTTCTATCCGCATGGGTTTTTCGTTCTCAATGCATGTAGGCCCTGAGGGCCGCGGCGGCGGCGAAAGGTACCGTGACCAGCGCCACCAGCGCAATCGCTGCCAGGATCAACAGCGACGGCGTGGCGATATCAAGGCCGCCGATGCCGCTGGAAGCTGCCACGCCGAAGATCACCACCGGCACATAAAGCGGCAGGATGAGCAGCGCAACCAGCAGGCCGCCGCGCCTGATGCCCACCGTCACCGCCGCCCCGAGGCTGGCCAGCAACGACAGCGCCACCGATCCCAGCCCCATGGCCACCACCAGGGGGCCGATCAGTGCCGGATCGAGGTTGAGCAAAAACCCCAAAAGCGGCGCCGCGATGGCAAGCGGCAGGCCGGTGGTGAGCCAATGGGCGAGACCCTTCATGGTGACGACGATCTCCAGCGCCGCCGGCCCCATGGTCATCAGCTCCAGCGAGCCGTCCTCGTAGTCGGCCTGGAAGATGCGGTCGGAAGACAACAGCACCGACAACAACAGCGCGATCCACAAGGCGCCGGGGGCGATGCGCTGCAGCAGCGCCTGGTCGGGACCGATGCCGAGCGGCAACAGCACCATCACGGTGAGGAAGAAGCCGAGCGCGGTGCCGGCGCCGGTCCCCTGGCGCAGGGCGAGCAGCAGGTCACGGCGTATGAGGGCGGCGAGCACGCTCATGCCGCTACCTCCGCTCGCGCCCCGAGATCGAGTTCGCTTGATGCCTCGATGCCGATCGCCACATGGGTCGAGGCGATCACCAGACCGCCGCTGGCAAGCTGGGTGGCGATCAGCCCTTCGAGGCGTTCGAGCGAGGCGGCATCGAGCCCGACGCTCGGCTCGTCCAGCAGCCATATGGGGCGCGGCACCAGCGCCAGGCGCGACAGCGACAGGCGGCGGCGCTGGCCGGCTGAAAGATAGGCCGCCGAGGTCGAGCGCAGCCGATCGAGCCCCAGGGCGGCAAGGGCGGCCTCGATGTCGCCGCCACCGAGAAAGCCCGCCCAGAAGGTGAGGTTTTCCTCCACCGTCAGCGCCGACTTCACCGCGTCCTGGTGCTGCATCAGATGGCAGTGCTGGCCAATGGTGAGATCGGCGTGTCCACCCTCCAGCCTGATGTCGCCGCCGGCCGGCTCGGCGAACCCGGCGATGAGCCGCAACAGCGAGGTCTTGCCCGAGCCGTTGGGTCCTTTCAGCAGCAGCAACTGGCCGGCCTCGAGGCTGAAGCCGAGGCCGGAGAACACCGCCCGGCCGCCGCGTTCGCAACTCAGATCTTCCGCCACCAGTTTCATGGCGCAACCGCTTACAGCATCGAGCCGCCGGCGCAAAGCCATTGTGGCGGGATGGCGCCTTGGCGTTGCCCCACACTTCTGCCGGCCAGTGAAAGGGCGGCTTCTTTCACTGCCGTACTAGTGTTACGTTGAAAGACCTTTTAGAAATGCTGCCGTATTCCCCGCCGTTGCCCAGGATCAGGAGCCGCGCATCCATGACCACCCCCTCCCTCGACAGCTTCAAGTGCCGCAAGACGCTCAAAGTCGGCAACAAGGCGTACGTCTATTATTCCCTGAAGGCGGCCGAGAAGAACGGCCTTAAAGGTATCTCCGCCCTGCCCTTCTCGCTCAAGGTCCTGCTGGAAAACCTGTTGCGCTTCGAGGACGGGCGCAGCGTCACCAAGAACGACATCAAGGAAGTGGCCAAGTGGCTGAAGAACCGCGGCAAGTCAGGGCGCGAGATCGCCTTTCGGCCGGCCCGCGTGCTGATGCAGGATTTCACCGGCGTTCCCGCCGTCGTCGATCTCGCCGCCATGCGCGATGCCATGACGGCGCTGGGGGGAGATGCCAGGAAGATCAACCCGCTGGCCCCCGTCGATCTGGTCATCGACCATTCGGTGATGGTCGACTTCTTCGGCAACTCGCGCTCCTTCAAGCTCAATGTGGGCAAGGAATACGAGCGCAACGTGGAGCGCTACACCTTTCTCAAATGGGGACAGGATGCCTTCGACAATTTCCGCGTGGTGCCGCCGGGCACCGGCATCTGCCATCAGGTGAACCTCGAATATCTCGCCCGGACGGTGTGGACCAAGAAGGAAAAGGTCGGCGCCAACGGCCGCGCCAAGACCGTTGAGACCGCCTATCCCGATACCCTGGTCGGCACCGACAGCCACACCACCATGGTGAACGGCCTGGCGGTGCTCGGCTGGGGGGTGGGCGGCATCGAGGCGGAGGCCGCCATGCTCGGCCAGCCGATCTCCATGCTCATTCCCGAGGTGGTCGGCTTCAAGCTCACCGGCAAGCTGAAGCCCGGCACCACCGCCACCGACCTGGTGCTCACCGTTACCGAGATGCTGCGCAAGATGGGCGTGGTCGGCAAGTTCGTGGAATTCTTCGGCCCCGGCCTTGCCGGCCTGTCGCTGGAAGACCGCGCCACCATCGCCAACATGGCACCCGAATATGGCGCAACCTGCGGCTTCTTCCCGGTATCGGCCGAAACGCTGCAATATCTCAACGGCACCGGGCGGGCGCCGGCGCAAGTAGCGCTAGTGGAGAAATACGCCAAAACGCAGGGCATGTTCTCGACGAGGACGACACCCGAACCGGTGTTCACCGCGACCTTGAGCCTCGATCTCGGCGACGTCGTGCCCTCGATCGCCGGTCCCAAGCGGCCGCAGGACCGGGTGCGGCTGGATCAGGCGGCGGAAAAGTTTTCGGCCGCCATGACAAGCGAGTTCAAGAAGACCGATCATGCCACCCGCTATCGCGTCAAGGATGCCAATTACGATCTCGGCAACGGCGATGTGGTGATCGCCGCCATCACATCGTGCACCAACACCTCCAACCCTTCGGTCATGGTGGCCGCCGGGCTTCTGGCCCGCAATGCCAACAAGGCCGGCCTCAAGGTGAAGCCGTGGGTCAAGACCTCGCTGGCCCCCGGCAGCCAGGTGGTGACGGAATATCTCGACTCCTCAGGGCTGCAGAAGGAACTGGACAAGCTCGGCTTCGATCTGGTGGGCTATGGCTGCACCACCTGCATCGGCAATTCCGGGCCGCTGCCGGAGGCCATCTCGGAGACCATCAGGAAAAACGACCTGGTGGGTTGCGCGGTGCTTTCGGGCAACCGCAATTTCGAGGGCCGCATCAGCCCCGATGTCAGGGCCAACTATCTCGCCTCGCCGCCGCTGGTCGTCGCCTATGCGCTGGCCGGTTCGCTCAATGTCAATATCGCCAGCGATCCTCTCGGGCACGACAAGAAGGGTAAGCCTGTCTACCTCAAGGATATCTGGCCGGCGCCCGCCGAAGTGGCCGAGACGGTGCGCAAGAACGTCACTCGCAAGGCGTTCAAGAAGCGCTACAAGGACGTCTTCGCCGGCGATGCCCAGTGGCGCAAGATCAAGGTGACCAAGGGCCTCACCTATAACTGGGACGGCAAGTCCACCTACGTCCAGAACCCGCCCTATTTCGAGGGCCTCACGATTGAGCCCAAGCCGGTTGAAGATGTGGTGGGCGCGCGGGTGCTGGGTCTGTTCGGCGACTCGATCACCACCGACCACATCTCGCCCGCCGGGTCGATCAAGGCCGATTCTCCGGCCGGGAAATACCTCACCGACCACAAGGTCGAGCGGCTCGACTTCAACTCCTACGGCTCGCGCCGCGGCAATCACGAAGTGATGATGCGCGGCACCTTCGCCAATATCCGCATCAAGAACCAGATGGTGCCCGGCACCGAGGGCGGCGTCACCGCCTACCAGCCCTCGGGCAAGGTGATGCCGATCTATGATGCCGCCATGGCCTACATGAAGAAAAAGGTGCCGCTGGTGGTGTTCGCCGGCAAGGAATACGGCACCGGGTCGTCGCGCGACTGGGCCGCCAAGGGCACGACGCTGCTCGGTGTCCGGGCGGTCATCGCCGGCTCGTTCGAGCGCATTCACCGCTCCAACCTGATCGGCATGGGCGTTTTGCCATTGCAGTTCAAGGACGCAGAGAGTTGGCAGAGCCATGGTCTCAAGGGCGATGAGACCGTCACCATCCACGGCCTCGGCGACACCCTGAAGCCGGGCGCGGCGATTTCCGTCGAGGTCACACCGTCGAGCGGCAAGCCGAAGACCATCGACGTAGTGTGCCGCATCGATACCCTCGATGAGCTCGATTACTTCAAGAACGGGGGCATTCTCGCCTATGTGCTGCGCAACCTTGCCAAGGCGGCATGAGCGTTCACCGGGCTGTCACCTGAAATTGACTCGCCGGTGATGGCAGCTTGGCGCATATAGCAGGGATGGACACGTCGCTTCTGCTTGGCCGTCTCATCAGGCATCGCATCGGCCGCCGGGCCGTACTGGCGTCGGTGGGTGCCGGCGTGCTTGCCGGCCTTGCGGGCGCCCGCGCCGGGTGGGCCGCAGGCCGTTCGCCGGTGGTGGTGGAACTGTTCACCAGCCAGGGCTGCTCATCGTGCCCGCCGGCCGATGCCTTCATGCGCGACCTTGTCAAGCAGCCGGGCCTCATCGCGGTTTCCTACAACGTCGACTATTGGGACTATCTCGGCTGGCGCGACACCTTGGGCTCACCGGTGTTCTCGCGCCGCCAGCGCGACTATGCCCAGCGGCGCGGCGACGGCAAGGTCTACACCCCGCAGATGGTGATCGACGGCCGCCGCCACGAGGTCGGATCGCGCCGGCAGGCGGTCTATGCCGCCATCGCGGAAGAAGGCGCGTTGCCTCGCGATACCACCGTGCCGATGCACGCCAGTGAGACGTCGAGCGAAATCATCATCGCTGTCGGCGGCGCACCCTCCGACCGGATCAAGCAGGAATCCACCATCTGGGTGCTGGTGGTCGAACCGCAGGTCGTCGTTCCCATCACCCGTGGCGAGAATGCCGGCAGCAAGATCACCTATACCAATGTGGTGCGCCGCATGATACCGGCCGGCATGTGGCATGGCGAAGCCATGACGCTGAAGTTGCCGAAGGCCGACCTGATGGCCGACGCAGGCGAGTTCTGCGTGGC
>Ga0315540_10000193_pt1 | contig 33444 bp, 25 predicted proteins | sample SalMarSW160110MG_FD_203677 | JGI IMG/M metagenome (GOLD analysis project Ga0315540, IMG submission 203677) | Salt marsh sediment microbial communities from the Plum Island Ecosystem LTER, Massachusetts, United States - Salt Marsh Sediment SW1601-10 ...
GCAGCATTGATGCTCGCCTTGTTTTGGGGAATGCGGTCGGGTCGCAAAGGCGCTGCAAATGCATCTGAGGCCGCCCTTGCCGTCTACAAGGATCAACTCAACGAAATCGACCGCGATTTCGAGCGCGGTGTAATCGGTACCGAGGAAGCCGCGGCCGCCCGCAACGAGATATCTCGCCGTATTCTGGCTGTTGATCAGGGCCGCGCCAGTGAAATGCCGGCCCGTAGCTCACCCTTGGTCAGGAGGTTGGCACAGGCCTTCGTGCTGGTCGCCATTCCTGTCCTGACCGTTGGTCTCTATCTCCGCCAGGGCAGTCCGAACCTGCCTTCGATGCCGCATGCCGAACGCATGGCCCGTGCCGTCGCCAACAATGATTTTCCAGCGCTCGTGGCGCAGGTCGAGAAGCATCTTGCCACCAAGCCGAATGACGTAAAGGGCTGGACCGTATTGGCACCGGCCTATACGCGCCTTCAACGCTTCAGCGATGCGGCTAACGCCTATGCCCAGATCATCCGGCTGAAAGGTCCCAGCTCGGAAACCCTCGCCGACTACGGCGAAGCATTGGTGCATGCCAATCAGGGGATTGTCAGCGCCGATGCCAGCAAGGCCCTCGACGAGGCCTTGGCCATGGACAAGAACAACTACAAGGCGCTCTTTTACAAGGGCCTTGCGTTGCGCCAGGAAGGCAAATCCACAGCGGCGGTTGCCGTATGGCGCGGCATGCTGGCCAGCGCCCCTGCCGATGCGTCGTGGCGTTCCATCGTGGAGAACCAGATCGCGCACGCTGAAAGTGAAGCCGCCGCGGTGCCGTCGCCCAGCCAAAACGAAATGTCAGCCGTCAAGCAATTGCCGGCGAATGACCAGCACGCGATGATCTTTGCCATGGTCGACCGGCTGGCGGCCCGTCTGGCCAACAACCCGAATGACCTCGATGGCTGGTTGCGGCTGGCACGGGCGCGCAGCGTCCTGGGTCAACCGGACGCCGCCCGCGAGGCGCTGGCCAAGGCGGAAAGCCAGTTCAAGGGAGATGCAGCAGCGCTGGAGCGCGTAGCCTCGCTTCGCAAGGCCTTGCAACTCGATGGTCCCGCAAGTGACAGTGCCAAGGTGCCGATGCCCAGCCAAAGCCAGATGTCGGCTGTGAAACAGTTGCCGGCGGCGGACCAGCAGGCGATGATCCATGCCATGGTCGACCGGCTGGCGGCCCGTCTGGCCAGCAACGGCAACGATCTCGATGGCTGGTTGCGTCTGGTGCGGGCGCGCAGCGTCCTGGGCGAAACCGACGCCGCCCGCGAGGCTCTGGCCAAGGCGGAAAGCCAGTTCAAGGATGACGCAGCAGCGTTGGAGCGCATAAGCTCGCTACGCAAGTCATTGCAACTCGACTAGGAAAGATCGGCATGGGTATCGGTTGATGACGCGAAAGCAGCAACGCATATCAATGATCGTCGGTGGTCTGGGGCTTCTGGCCGCGGCCTGCGGCCTCATTCTCTATGCTATTTCCGATACGCTGGTGTTCTTCTATACGCCGAGCGAAGCGATAGCCAAGTCCGTCGCGCCGGGCACTCGGTTCCGCCTCGGTGGCCTGGTCGAGAAGGGTTCGCTGGTACGTGGACAAGGCACCCACATCACGTTTACGGTGACCGACACCGACAAGCAGATGCCGGTTAGCTATACGGGCGTGCTGCCGGACCTTTTTCGCGAGGGCCAGGGGGTGGTTGCCGAAGGCAAGCTGAACGCTGCCGGCGTCTTCGTGGCCGATACGGTGCTCGCCAAGCATGACGAGAAATACATGCCCAAGGAAGTCGCCGACGCCCTGAAGAAGAAGGGTGTGTGGCAGGAGGGCGAGGCGCCCAAGGGAAGCGTGCAATGATACCCGAGATCGGTCATTTTGCCCTCATACTGGCGCTGGCCACGGCGCTCTATCAGTTCGTCATGCCGCTGCTCGGCGCCTGGAAGGGCGATGTGGCGGTGATGCGCTCGGCGTCATGGGCCGCCGGCGCCCAGTTCGTGCTAATTGGCATGGCATTTTCGGCGCTGACCTGGGCTTACGTCACATCCGACTTCAGCGTTGCCAATGTCTACGAGAACTCGCATTCCGCCAAGCCGCTGCTCTACCAGTTCGCCGGTGTATGGGGAAACCATGAGGGCTCGATGCTGCTGTGGGTGCTCATTCTCTCGGTGTTCGGCGCCGCCGTGGCGTTTTTCGGCTCCAACCTGCCCTTGACCTTGAAGGCGCGCGTGCTGGCTGTGCAAGGCTCCATCGGGGTTGCCTTCCTGCTCTTCATTCTGCTGACATCCAATCCCTTCCTCCGCCTGAACCCGGCGCCGATCGAGGGCCACGGCCTCAATCCCATCCTTCAGGACCCCGCGCTCGCCTTCCATCCGCCGATGCTCTATTGCGGCTACGTCGGCATGTCGGTGGCATTCTCGTTTGCCATGGCGGCGCTGATCGAAGGCAAGGTCGATGCTGCCTGGGCGCGTTGGGTGCGGCCATGGACGCTGGGTGCCTGGATGTTTCTCACCGTCGGCATCGCCATGGGGTCATGGTGGGCCTATTACGAACTCGGCTGGGGCGGCTTCTGGTTCTGGGACCCGGTCGAGAATGCCTCCTTCATGCCGTGGCTTGTGGCAACGGCGCTGTTGCATTCCTCGATCGTCGTCGAGCGCCGCAATGCGTTGAAAGTCTGGACGATCCTTTTGTCCATCCTCGCCTTTTCACTGTCGCTTGTCGGCACCTTCCTGGTGCGCTCGGGGGTGCTGACGTCGGTCCATGCGTTCGCGGTCGATCCCCAGCGCGGCATCTTCATCCTGGGTATCTTGACCGTGTTCATCGGCGGAGCGTTGGCACTGTATGCTTGGCGCGCCCCGTCCTTGCAGCAGGGAGGGCTTTTCGCTCCGGTCAGCCGTGAGGGTGCGCTGGTGGTCAACAACCTGCTGCTGGCCTCAGCCGCCGCCGCCGTGTTCATCGGAACCCTTTATCCTTTGGCTCTGGAAGCCTTGAACGGGGCAAAGATTTCCGTTGGAGCGCCATATTTCAACATGACGTTCGGACCGCTCATGGTGCCCCTGCTGATACTCGTGCCGGCCGGACCACTGTTGTCGTGGAAGCGAGCCGATGCCTGGGGCGTTGCTCAGCGTCTCTGGGTGGCGGCGGTCATTGCGCTGGTCGTTTCGGTTACGGTGTTGGCGTTCCAGCATCGCGGGCCGTGGCTTGCGCCGTTCGGTATCGGTCTCGGCATATGGCTGATCTTCGGCAGTCTCACCGAGCTGGCCGAGCGGACGATGATATTTCGTATTCCCCTGGCTCGTCTCTCGACCCGCTTGCGCGGTCTGCCGCGATCCTCATTCGGCATGACGCTGGCCCATCTTGGACTGGGTGTCACGGTCATCGGGATCGTCAGCGTGACGGCCTGGCGTTATGAGTCAATCACCGTGATGAAGCCGGGCGGCACAGTGAACATTGCTGGGATGGCTGTGACCTTTCTTGGCGAGGCGCCGGCAACAGGGCCCAACTATACTGCCGATGCTGGTCATTTCGACGTCAAGGTGGGCGACCGGAAGGTCACCACCCTCATCTCGGAAAAACGCACCTTCGAGCCCAGTCACCAGACCACCACGGAAGTGGGCATCCATACCTTCGCGACTGGCGACCTCTATCTCGCCATCGGGGACAAGGCGCCGGATGGCGGACGCACAGTGCGCATCTATTTCAACCCGCTGGCCCCTTTTATCTGGTTTGGCGGCGTCATCATGTTCCTCGGTGGCGCTCTGTCGCTTTCAGACCGCCGTTACCGGGTAGGCGCGCCACGCCGGGCGAGAAATGCCCTGCCGCAGGCGGCGGAATAAGCGATGGCAAGGCTCGCTGCGGTTTTTCTGATTTTTGTGGCGCTCATTGCGCCCGCACATGCCGTGCAACCTGATGAAATGTTGAAAGATCCCGTGCTCGAGGCTAGGGCGCGACACCTCTCGGAAGGCCTCAGGTGTCTGGTCTGCCAGAATGAATCGATTGACAATTCCAATGCGCCCCTGGCGCGCGACTTGCGGATCCTCATTCGCGAACGCCTCAAGGCCGGTGACACCGACAGTCAGATCATCGCCTTTCTCGTCGGCCGGTATGGCGAGTTCGTGCTGCTGAAACCACGCTTTGATCTTCGCAATTTGTTCCTTTGGCTGGGACCGTTTGCGATCCTGATTTTGGGCATTGCGATAGCCTGGAGCAAGCGGTCGCGACCAGTGGAATCCACGGCAGTGGAAAATGAGTTGAGCGCCGAAGAAAAAGAACGCCTTGCACGTGTTCTCAAGGGCAGTCGCTGAGTGCGCAATCAAGGTGCGGCCGGGCCCCCCTGGCGGTTTGACTCTGGCCGACATGTCCTGAACCTTACCGAAGATTCATCAAGCAGCCATGTTGGCGTAAGTTCACGCCGACTACGGTCGTTGATCGAATTCACTGTTTTTCTACTGAAAGGATCCTGAATGTCTGGTCAGCCAACGTCCCGTCCCAGCCGGTCGCGAAAGTCCATAATGGCGCTTGTCGTTGCCGGCCTTGTGGGCGCCACGTCCCTTACGGCCTTGCCATTGCTCAGTCCTGCCCAGGCGCAGAATGTTTTCAACCATGCCCCGGCCGAGGGCTTCGCCGACCTGGTCGAGCGTGTCATGCCGGCTGTGGTGAGCGTAGATGTCAAGTACCCGGCGGTCAGTCTCAATCAGCAAGGCCAGGGTTTCCGCTTTCAGGTTCCCGAGAATAGCCCATTCCGCCAGTTCTTCGATCAGTTCGGCAAGGGCTTTCAGTCTGGCACCCCCGATAGCCAGTCGCCCCGCATGGCGCAGGGCTCCGGATTCTTCATTTCGGCCGACGGTTATATCGTCACCAACAATCACGTCGTCAATAAGGCCATCGAAGTGGACATCCTCACTTCGGATGGCAAGAAATACGTAGCCAAGGTGGTCGGCACCGACCCCAAGACCGATCTTGCCCTGCTCAAGGTCAAAACGAACCGCAAGTTCCGCTTCGTCGAATTCGCCAAGAAGGATCCCCGGGTCGGCGATTGGGTCATCGCGGTAGGTAATCCGTTCGGCCTCGGCGGGTCGGTGACGACCGGCATCGTCTCGGCCCGCGGACGCAACATCGGCAACGGGCCCTATGACCAGTTTCTGCAAATTGACGCGCCGATCAACAAGGGCAATTCCGGCGGCCCGGCCTTCAACCTGAAAGGCGAAGTGATCGGCATCAATACAGCGATCTTTTCACCCTCCGGCGGCAGTGTGGGCATCGGCTTTGCCATTCCCGCTTCCATTGCCCGTAGCGTGATAGCCTCACTGGAGCAAAATGGCGTGGTGACGCGCGGCTGGCTCGGCGTACAAATTCAGCCGGTGACCAAGGATATCGCCGAAAGCCTCAATCTCAAGGATGCCAAGGGCGCCATTGTTGCAGATGTGACTTCGGACTCACCGGCGCTCAGGGCCGGCATCAAGACAGGCGACACGATCATTGCTGTCGCAGGCGAACCGGTGGCCGGACCGCGTGAACTGGCGCGCCGGGTTGCCATGATCCATCCCAATACCCCTACCAACATCAAGATCATTCGCGACGGCAAGGAGATGACGGTCGAAGTGAAAATCGGCACCATGCCCGGCGACAAGGAACTGGCGGTCAAGGACAGCACCCGCCAACCGAAGTCCGCGACATTGACCAAGGACACGCTGGGCCTGACGCTCGAAACCGCCGATGACGGTCGCGGTGTGGTTGTGGTGACCGTCGATCCCGGCAGCCCCGCCGCCGAGCAGCGTATCCAGCCAGGCGATGTCATTCTTGAGATCGGTGGCGTCGGCATAGATGATCCTGCGGCCTTCAACGCAGCAATTGCAAAGGTGGCAAAAGGCGGTCAGAAGCGCGCGTTGCTTCTGATCCGCTCAGGCGACAGGCAGCGCTTCGTGGCATTGCCAACCCGCCAGTCTTGACATAACAGAATGAGCGACGCGCTTCCCCCCGCTCGGCGCGCCGCTCGCTCCGCGCAGCAAGGTTTCCCCCGAATCCCCTGTACCCTAGGTGAGGCCGAGTTGCGCGGAGCACCCCTCGAACAAGTTCATTTGAACTGCACGGGTGACAATGATGACAACTTCGCTACATTCGAACGTGTTGGAAAACTCCACAAATTTCCGGAGTCTGTGCATGCGCATTTTGGTGGTTGAAGACGATCGGGAGGCCGCTTCCTGGCTCTTGAAGGGACTGAAGGAAGCCGGCCATATCGTCGATCTCGCCAGCGATGGCGAGACCGGCCTGGCGCTTGCCCGCGAAGGTGTCCACGATGCCATCATCATGGATCGGATGCTGCCGCGCATGGATGGGCTTACGGCAATCGAGACCTTGCGTACCGAAGGCGTATTGACCCCCGTTCTCATTCTCTCGGCGCTCGGCGATGTCGATGACAAGGTCGCCGGGCTGCGCTCGGGCGGTGATGATTATCTTGGTAAGCCGTATGCGTTCTCTGAACTTCTGGCGCGCCTGGAAGGGTTGCATCGGCGGCGATCCAGTGAGCCTCCGCTTACCAGGCTCAAGGTTGCCAACCTGGAAATGGATTTGCTGGCGCGCACAGTCCATCGCGACGGCACCCCGATCCTTTTGCAGCCGCGCGAGTTCAAGCTGCTTGAATACCTGATGCGCAATGCCGGCAGGGTGGTTACCCGGACGATGCTCCTAGAGAACGTCTGGGATTATCACTTCGATCCGCAGACCAATGTGATCGACGTGCATATTTCCCGCCTCAGATCGAAGATCGACAAGGATTTCGACGAACCCCTGCTGCAGACCGTCCGAGGGGCCGGCTATTCGATCCGTGCGGGTTGACCTCAAGCTTCTGCGCACTTCGACGTTCCGCCTTGCGGCCGTCTATCTCGTGCTGTTTGCCGTGTCGGTGTCGGCCATTCTGGCTTATGTCTACTGGAACACCGCCGTCCTCATCGAGCAGCAAAGCGATGACACCGTCGCCGCCGAAGTTCGCGGCATTGCCGAGCAATATCAGCAACGTGGCATTGCCGGCGTGATCGACACGGTCACCAGGCGTAGCCAGGAGGGCGGCGGGGCGCTCTATATATTCACCAACGCGCTCGGGCGCCGCATGGCGGGCAACCTGCCCAGCCTGCCGGTGCAGGCCGTGGGCAAGCACGGCTGGATCGAGTTTTCTTTTCCGGTGGAAACATCGCACGGTCTGGAGCGCCATACCGCACGAGCGTTTTATACCGAACTGGAAGGCGGTTACCGGCTGGTCATCGGCCGCGACGTCGAAGAGCGCCGGCAACTGGCGAACATCATCCGGACCAGCCTCATGTGGGCGCTCGGATTGTCGCTGGTGCTCGGCATCGGCGGCGCCGTTCTCGTCAGCCGCAACTTCCTGCGCCGTATCGATGCCATCACCGGCGCAAGCCGCATGATCATGGCCGGTGATCTGAGCGAGCGCATGCCGGTCAGCGGCACCGGCGACGAACTCGACAGGCTGGCGGCCAGCCTTAACGAGATGCTTTCACAGATAGAGCGGCTGATGTCGGGAATGAAGGAAATCTCGACCAATATCGCCCATGACCTGCGTTCTCCCCTGACAAGGGTCAGGGCGCGCATGGAAAACGCCATCGCGTCCGACCGCAAGGCTGACTACCGCTTTGCCGTTAACGAGGGCTTGGACGATATCGATCGGCTGCTGGTCACCTTCAACGCGCTCCTGTCGATCGCCCGCGCCGAGGCCGGCCAGGTGCGGGAGGGATTGAAGCCGATCGACGCCGCGGAAATTCTGTCCGATGTCGCCGAGCTCTATGGACCGACCATTGAGGAAGCCAAGGGGCGCCTCGATGTCGATCTGGCACCGGGCATCAGCATTCGTGCCGACCGCCAGCTTCTGACCCAGGCGATTGCCAATCTCATGGACAACGCCATCAAATATGGCTGTGATCCCGAATCCGCCGAGGGACCGATCATCAGCCTCACCCTGTCAAGCCAGGGCGATCAGGCGGTGATAGCGGTTGGCGATCATGGTCCCGGGATACCCGAGACGCAACGTGAGCATGCCAAGGAGCGCTTCGTTCGCCTTGATGAAAGCCGCAGTCAGCCGGGAAACGGCCTGGGCCTGAGCCTTGTTGTCGGTATCATGAAGCTGCATGGCGGCCGCATAGAACTGGATGACAACCATCCCGGGCTAGTTGCGCGGCTGGTGCTGCCAAGGCTTGAGCACAGCGCAAAAGACGTCATTTCATCGCCGCGCAATACTGCTAACCGCCTCGAATAGTCCGGGAACCCGAGTGAATAGATCGATTGCCGTGCGTCGGAATGATTCCGTCCACCGTCAGGTTGCTCTAGTATCGCCGGCATGAGGGGACCTCTTCGACAACGCACCGGCGACATACCACCTGCCCATGATCGCCGGGCGGTCGATCTTGCGCTCGCCCGCTTGCGGGAAGTGAATGAACCTGACGCCGGCGCGGCGGCGAGTAGTCTTGCGGATATGGTCTCGGGCGATACCGCCGCCGGCCGCTTGCTCGATGCGGTGCTTGGCGGCTCACCCTTTCTTGCCGATCTCATCATCCGTGACCCGGTCTTTGCGCTCGCCTGTATGGACGGGGCACCCGAGGACATCCTCGATGCTACGGTGGGCGATGCGGCCGACATCGCTGCCAGTAGGCTCGATGAGAAGTCGGTCAAGAAGCGCCTGCGCCAGGCACGCAATCGCGCCGCGCTTGTCATCGCGTTGGCTGATATTGCGGGGGCCTGGGATGTGGTGGCCGTCTGCGCCGCCCTGACCCGGTTCGCCGACACGGTCCTGACGGCGAGCGTCGACTGGCTGCTGGCCGAAGCCGCTCGCGCCGGCCGCCTGGTGACCGGCCATTCAGGCAAGGTTGGAAGTGGATCGGGCTACGTAGTGTTTGCCATGGGCAAGCAGGGCGCCTGCGAACTCAATTACTCGAGCGATATCGATCTCATCGTTCTCTACGATCCCGACACAGCGCCGCTGGCGGCCGGCGTGGAGCCGTCTTCGTTCTTCGTGCGCCTCACCCGCCGGCTGGTGGGCCTGCTGCAGGAGGTGACCGAGGATGGTTATGTATTCCGCGTCGACCTGCGTTTACGTCCAGACCCCCGGGCTACCCAAATCGCCATCGCCTACGAGGCGGCCGCCAATTACTACGAGTACATGGGGCAGAACTGGGAACGGGCCGCGATGATAAAGGCGCGCCCCGTAGCCGGCGACATGGCGCTGGGCGAAGAGTTCCTTGAACGCCTCGTCCCCTACAAATGGCGCAAGCATCTCGATTTCGCCGCCATCGCCGATGTTCAGTCGCTGAAGCGCCAAATCCACGCCGTCAAGGGCCATGGCAGCATCGCCATCCGCGGCCACAATGTGAAACTCGGACGTGGCGGCATTCGTGAGATCGAATTCTTCGTCCAGACCCAGCAACTCATCGCCGGGGGCCGCAATCCCACGCTGCGCGGTCGCAGCACCCTTCACATGCTGGACGCCCTGACCGAAGCGCAATGGATAGCCCCCGAGACGGCGCGGGATCTGAAGCAGGCCTATCTCTTCCTGCGCATGGTGGAACACCGCATCCAGATGACCGCCGACCAGCAGACCCACGAATTGCCGGTGGGCGAAGAAGCCTTTGCGATCCTCGCCCGCTTTTGCGGTTTTGCCAACGTCGGGGAATTCGAGCGGCAGCTCAAGACGACATTCGAACTCGTACAGGGACACTATGTGGCGTTGTTCGAGCACACGCCCGAACTGGGCACCGACACCGGCAGCCTGGTGTTCACCGGTGGCGAGGACGACCCGGAGACCATCAGCACCCTCACCCGCATGGGCTTCCGGCAGGCCAGCGAAGTCTCGGCCACCATTCGCGGATGGCACTTTGGCCGCTATGCCGCAACCCGCAGCGCCCATGCCCGCGAACGCCTGACCGAAATCATGCCGGCGCTGCTGGCCGCGCTGGGGGGCGCTGGCGATCCCGATCAGGCCTTTCTCGCTTTCGACCGCTTTTTGCGTGGCCTGCCGACCGGGGTGCAGCTGTTTTCCCTGCTGCGCGCCAATCCGCAACTCCTGCACCTGATGGCAACCATTCTTGGCACGGCGCCGCGCCTGGCCGAGGAACTGAGCAACCGGCCGAAAGTCCTGGATGCGGTGCTCGACCCCGGCTTCTTCGACGCCATGCCCGGCGCCGGCGAGATGCAGGATGCAATTGCCACAGCTCTGGTTGGCTGCACTCATCTGGAGGAGTGCGTCGACCGGGCGCGGGTGGTGGGCAAGGAGCTCATGTTCCGCATCGGCGTGCGGGTTCTGACCGAGACAGTCAGCGCAATCGAAGCCGGCGTCGCCTGGTCGGCACTGGCCGATGCCTTGATTGGCGAGCTGCTGGTCAGTGTGCGCGCCGATATTGAAAAGAGGTACGGCGCCATGCCCGGCGGCCGCGTCGCGGTGGTCGCCATGGGCAAGCTCGGCGGCCGCGAGATGACGGCGTCGTCGGACCTCGATCTCATTGTCATCTATGACGCCGCCGTCGAGGAATCGGCAGGCGCCCGTCCGCTCTCCACCAACCAGTACTTCACCCGATTGACCCAGCGGCTGATCGCGGCGTTATCCGCACCCACCGCGGAGGGTGTGCTGTACGAGGTCGACATGCGTCTCAGGCCTTCCGGCAACAAGGGGCCGGTTGCCACCAGCATCGGCAGCTTTACCGCCTATCATCGCGAGCAGGCGTGGACCTGGGAAAGCCTGGCACTGACCCGCGCCAGAGTCGTAGCCGGCGATCCGGACTTTGTGATCCAAGTTGGCGATGTCATCGCAGCCACCCTGCAGGAGGCGCGCGATGCCGAAAAAGTGCGCGCCGATACTCTTGATATGCGCCGCCGCATGCTAGCGGAATTCGGCGGCACCGGCATATGGGACTTGAAGCAGGTGCGCGGCGGCCTGGTGGAGATCGAGTTCATCAGCCAGATGTTGCAGATCATTCACGCCCGCGATCATCCAGGCGTTCTTCAAACCAACACGGCGATGGCGCTGAAGGGTCTCGCCGATGCCGGACTTTTGGCTCAAGCCGATGCGCGTGTGCTCGGCGAAGCCGGCGCGCTCTATCACCGGCTGACGCAAATCCTGCGATTGTGCCTTGCCAGGGCCTTTAAGGTAAGCGAGGCGCCAGACGATCTTGTGCGGCTGGTCGCCCAGGCCGCCGTCGTGCCGGATATCGCTTCCGCCGAGGCGCTGCTTGGGGAAACCGAATGCGCAGTAGCACAAATTTTTGATCGTATTGTCGGCCCGGTCTGAAGATTTCTCCTGTTGCAGCGACGGATATCCGGGGCTTGATTCGTCTTCAGGCTGTAGCAGTCAATGATCGCCATTTCCGAGAGACAAGCCATGCATAAGACAATAATCCTTTTGACCGTCACCGCCGCCTTCGCCGGCGCGACGATAGCCATGGCCGAAAAGCGCAAACAGGGCATTCTCAAGCGCATGGATGCCAACAACGACGGCGCCATAAGCAAGTCCGAGGTGGATGGCTATATTGGCGGCCTTTTCAACGCCGCCGATGCCAATGCCGATGGTGGCGTGACAATCGCCGAGGCGCAGGCCTATCATGCTGCCAAGCGCAAGGAATATCACGATGCGCGCAAGGCCAAGCGTCAGCAGAACTGATCGGCTGGCTGTGCGCCATTCTGCGGATCGACTGCTGGTCAACGGTGAGAGAGCGAAGGAGGCTGCGGAGTGCCACCAGCCGGCATGTCAGTTCCTGACCAGCAGGAAATGGATGCCGCCGGCACCGTCGAAGCCGTGGAACTTATCGCCGCGCTCGCAGCTGGCGACGAGACTGCCTTCGCGAAGCTGGTCGAGGCTCACTACACGCTTGTGTATCGCATTGCCTGGCGCATGTTGGGCGGGCCTAGCGAGGCCGAAGACGTGGCGCAGGAAACGTTCCTGCGTTTGTGGCGCAGCGCCGGGGATTTGCGCGAGGCTCGTTCCTTGCGGCCATGGCTGGCGCGGGTGGCTTCCAATCTGGCCATCGACCGGATGCGTCGGCGCCGGCCCGATACGTCTTCGGAGTTGCCTGACCTCGCCGATCCGGCGGATGGGCCCGAGCGCCAGGCCGAACGCCATGCAGCCAGTCGGACCGTCGACGCCGCCATCGCCAGTCTGCCGGAGCGCCAGCGCACGGCAATCGTCCTCACCTACTACGAGGAACTGTCTAACGCCGATGTTGCCGAAGCGCTTGGAGTCAGCATCGAGGCGGTTGAATCCTTGCTGGCGAGAGCCAGGCGCAAGTTGAAGGAATGTCTGGAGCCGAGCCGCGAGGAAATACTTGCCGGCATGGAATGAGTTGCAGAGGATATTGTCATGGTTGAACCCAAGGACCCCGCAGACGTGCGCAGGACGGCACTGTTGCGCCTCTACGCGGCGTATGGTGCCGATGCCCGGCGTTGGCCGGTCGCTGCCGCTCACCGATCGACCGAAGACGGTGAGGGCGACGATGCGGAGATAGCGCAAGGCCGCAAAGCGGCAGGGCACCTCGATGAACTTCTCGATGCGGCCGGTCGACCCGAAATCCCCGCCGGTGCGGCAGCGCGGGCCGTGGTGGCGGCCCTTGCCGCCGAAGACCACCAGACCCCGGCGGTTGGCGGTGTGCTTGTCGATCTGGCAGCGAGAACTGAGGCGAGACACTCCACGCCGAGCTTTGCACGGTTTTCAGGCATTGCCGCCATGGCCGCCTCGCTGTTGCTTGGAGTCTATATGGGGGCCAATGGCCTGACCGACGGTTTCATTTCCTCAACGCCGGCTTCGGCCAGTGCCACGTCCACGGATTACGACATCGTCCAGCAAGTCCTGGCCGATCTGCAAGAGGATATGGGATGACCACGCCCCAGCGACCCGATGCTCGTCCCGCCTTTATGTCACGGCTTCGCGGCGGCTGGCTATCGGCGCTTCTGATCGTTTCCCTGGCCTTCAACCTGTTCGTGCTCGGTGCCGTGATCGCGCATCACATCTGGGATCGCCATCACGGCGACCGCATCAATGGTCCCGGCTTCACACAACTCTTGCCCCATCGATTTTTTGCCGAACTCTCCGATAGCCGGCGCGACGAATTGGTGAAACTCATACGCCAGCACCGACACGAATTCGGCCGGGGCCGCGCCAAGCTGCGGCAGGCCGCGCGCGCCGTTGCCGACGCGCTGGAGGCTGAGCCTTTCGATCAGGCCAAACTCGATCAGGCCTTGCAGGACTTCGCGAAGACCGGGCACGCGCTGATCGACATGGGCGCCAGCGTAGCCCAGGACGTGGTATCGCACCTGACACCTGCAGAACGGAAAAAACTCGCCGAAAGGCTCAAGTTGCGGTCACGGGCCGGTTCGAGGTTACCCACAAAACAAAATTCGCAATGATCTGCCGTTAAACTTCAGGTCCTTTGGTAGCAGATCAACCCGCACTCGGTTGGCGCCACCCAATCTCGGAAAAGTTCATCTATTCCAGAAGGTTGAGTATGATTTTATCCGATGGGTATCGGCTCCTGGTCGGCAAATTGCGCTAGGCGTGCGCCGGCTCGACCTCGGTATAGGGAAGAACCAGCGTCACCACCGTTCCCTGGTGTTCCTGACTGGCGATAGCCAGGCTTCCACCATGCAGCTCGACCAGCGAGCGTGAGATCGCCAGGCCAAGACCTGAGCCGTTCTTGGTCTTGGTGAACTGGTTTTCCACCTGCTCGAACGGCCGGCCGAGCTTGTCGATATGCTCAGCCGGAATGCCGATACCGGTGTCGGCGATGGTGATGGTCAGGTCTTTAGCCGAGCCTTCGGCGGAAATGGTGATTGTCCCGCCATCGGGCGTGAACTTGATGGCATTGGCCAACAGGTTGATCAGCACCTGCTTCATCGCCCGCTTGTCGACCACGGCCGCCAGCTTGGCCGCAACGTCCACCCGGATCTCGACGCCGCTCTCATGCGCTTTCGGCATGACAATCCTCAGCGTATCCTCGACGATTGACATCGCTTGACAGCGTTCGAGATCGAGCTGCACCCGGCCTGCCTCGATTTTCGACATGTCGAGGATGTCGCTGATCACGTCCAGCAGATACTGCCCCGAGCGGTGGATGTCGCGGGCATAGTCGATGTATTTGCGGGTGCCGATGGGGCCGAAGAATTCCTTCTCCATCACCTCGCTGAAGCCGATGATGGCATTGAGCGGCGTTCTGAGCTCGTGGCTCATGTTGGCCAGAAATTCCGACTTCGAGCGGTTGGCGGCCTCGGCACGGGTCTTTTCGCGCGAGTACTTCTCGGCCAGGTCGGCCAACCGTTGTGATTGTTGTTCCAGCGTCATGCGTGACTTCTGCAAATCGCGCACCGTGTTCATCAGTTCGCGCTCGGAATCGAGCAGCCGCTCTTCGTGACGTTTCAGCGCGGTGATATCGGTGCCGACCGAAACGAAGCCGCCGTCCTTGGTCCGCCGCTCGTTGATCTGCAGCCAGCGGCCGTCGCCGAGCTGCACCTCAAAGGTCTTGCCTTCGCCCTCGACGCCGCCCTCTACCGGCACCCGCTGGCGCACCACCGGCTCCTTGGCGGCGCGCGCCACATCCTCGTAGCTGGTGTGAGGTATGCACACGCTGGCCGGCAGGTTGTGAAATTGCTGGTACTTGGAATTGCACATGACCAGCCGGTTGTCGGCATCCCACAGGACGAAGGCCTCCGAGATATTCTCGATGGCGTCCTTGAGGCGCAGTTCGGCTTCCTGGTTGAGCCGGTCGGCGAGCTTCTGGTCGGTGATGTCGATGGCGATGCCGACCAGGTGCGGGGCTTCCTCACCCGGCGCGCTGGACAGTTCGCACCGCGCCCTCAGCCACACCCAGTGGCCATCGCGGTGCTGCATGCGGAATTCCTGGTCGATCGACGGGCGCCCGCCGCGCAGCATGTGATCGACCATGCGGTCGATGGGGTCGTCGTCGGGATGCAGGCGCTCGGCCAGTTCGCCATACGACAGGAAGTCTCCTTCCGGTTGCAGTCCGAGAATGTCGAACATCGATTTCGACCAGAAGATGCGGCCGCGGGCGATATCCCAGTCCCATAGCCCACAGCGCCCACTGTCGAGCGCCTTGTCCAGCCGTTCAGTTGCCACTGCCAGATTGAGGTCGGCCTCTGCTGCCCGGGCCGCCTGCCAGTTGAAGGCCCCGCCCAGCAGGATGAGAACGCCGAGCGTCACCAGAAACAGGGTGGTGATGCGGGTGACGTTGTTGCGCCAGTCGGCCAGCACCTGCTGGCGATCGTGAATGAGCACGAGGGTCGCAGGGTACGGGCTGAGTGAGGCCGAAGCGAAATACACCTCCTCGCCGCTGCGCAGCACCGTTCGACTCATCTTGGAGGAATCGCGGGTGGCGTCGGTAAAGAAATTGGGCGCCACGATCTCCGCCAGCGATCGTCCGAGATAACCGGCTGACGCCGGCACCGAGGCACTGATAATACCGTCATCGCCGACGATCGCGTAGGTTCGGCCCGCCGCCAGTGCGCCGTCCGGCAGGGCGTGGAGCAAATCTTCGCTCACCGGCGCGCGCGGCGTTGTTCCCTTGGCAACACCGGCATCGAGACGGGCACGCAGCCGGCTGGCGGTCATTTCCAGATAGAGGCTGGAAAGATGGTCGTGTTCCCTGATGTGGGTGTTGCGCCCGATCATCAACTGCAGGGCGAGAGCGGTACCGAGGCTGACGACGAACAAGACGATGAGAACGATGATCAGCCGACGAAGGGCGCGTTCGGAAATGGTGATCCCCGACCAGCGGCGAGGGGTCAGCGGGAGACGCAGGACGCGCTCCTTGAAAAACAACCCTCCCAGCTCTGCCTTGGACAAGCCTGAAATCCCCCGTGCCGAGTTGCCTCGGAGACACATTGGCCCGCTGGAGCCGTCCACGCCGCTGACGCCGAATCAACGAAAGCCATTGATTCGAAGTTGGACTGATTTGTCCAGTCTGCTCGGCCGGTAAAACAGCTTCGAGGTCAGCTTTCGAGTGACTTGGAGATGATTTCGTAAGTATCGCGCGAGACGTTCGGCAAATCGCGCAGCCGCGAGAGCGCCGCCAGGGCTTTTTCGCGCCGCACCGGCTCAAGCGCCCGCCAACTCCTGAAGTTGGTGGCAAGGCGCGCTGCGACCTGCGGATTGAAGGCATCGAGCTTTTCGATCACCTCGCTTACGAGGTCGTAGCCCGCACCGTCCGGCGCATTGAACTGCACCGGGTTCATGGCAGCGAAACTGCCGATCAGCGCCCGCACCCGGTTCGGCCTCGTCATGTCGAAAAGCGGGTGATCCATCAACGCCCGCACCCGCTGGATGCTGCCGTCGAAGGGGGCGATGGCGTTCAGCGTCATCCACTTGTCGACCAGCAGCGGATCATCGCGATGGGTTTCGAAGAAGTGATCGAGTGCTTCCTGGCGTTCCGGCGCATCGACCCGGGCCAGCACATTGAGGGCGCCCATCTGGTCGGTCATGTTGGTCGCTGCGCGATAATGTTCCAGTGCCGACCGGGCACCAGTGGCGGCATCGGCGGCGATCAAAAGATCGAGAGCCGCATAGCCGAGGCTGCGCCGGCCGGCCGATGCCGGGTCCGGGCTATAGGCATCCCCGGCCGGCAACGCTGCCCAGATACGCTTGAGCGCTTTGCCGAGTTGCGCACCGAGCGCCTGCCGCAGACCGTCGCGGCCTGCGTGGATGGCCGCCGGATCGACATTGCTGCCCAGTTCACGCGCCAGATCCTGCTCGCCGGGCAGCGTTGCCATGAGCGCCTTGAAGGCGTCTTCCAGGGTGTCGTCGCCGAGCACCCGCCCGAGAGCCTCGCCATAGCGCCTCGCCATGTCGGCAGGGGCTTCGTGCCCCGGCGCGCCCATGGCCGCCTTGATGATTTCGCAAGCGCGGTTCTGGGCCATTTCCCAGCGATTGAACGGATCACTGTCATGCCCCATGAGGGCCAGTTCATCATCGGCGGACAGATTGCTGACCAGCCGCACCGGCGCCGAGAACTCCCGGTTGAGGGAAGGAACCGGCCGCTGCGGCAGATTGCGAAAGCGATAGGTCTGCGTCTGTTCTCTCAACTCGATCACCGGGTTGTTGAGAACCCCGTGGCCCTCGAGATCGAGCGGCATGTCTTCGCCGTCCGCATCCACCAGGCCAATGGTGAGGGGAATGTGCAAGACCGGCTTGGTCGCCTGGCCCGGCGTCGGCGCCAGCGACTGGGTAAGGGTCAGTTCGAACACGCCATCGGCGGCGATCCACCGCGATTCCGCCACCACCTGCGGGGTGCCGGCCTGTTCGTACCAGTTGAAGAACTGGCTGAGGTCGCGCCCCGAGGCATCTTCCATGCACTTGACGAAGTCCTCGACTGTGGCGGCCTGGCCGTCATGGCGTGCAAAGTAGATGTCCATCGCCTTGCGGAAACCCCGGGTACCCAGAAGGGTGGCCATCATGCGCACCACCTCGGCACCCCTTTCGTAGACGGTGGCGGTGTAGAAGTTGTTGATCTCCATGTAGCTCTGCGGCCTCACCGGGTGGGCGAGGGGCCCGGCGTCCTCGGCAAACTGCTGGGCGCGCAGAAGCTTGACGTCGCTGATCCGCTTGACCGGCCGCGAACGCATGTCAGATGAAAATTCCTGGTCGCGATAGACCGTCAGACCTTCCTTCAGGCAGAGCTGGAACCAGTCGCGGCAGGTGATGCGGTTGCCGGTCCAGTTGTGGAAATATTCGTGCGCGATGATCGCTTCGACGTGGGCATAGTCCTGGTCGGTGGCGGTGTCGGGGGTGGCCAGCACGTACTTGTCGTTGAAGACGTTGAGCCCCTTGTTCTCCATCGCCCCCATGTTGAAATCGCTGACCGCGACGATCATGAAGCGGTCGAGATCGTATTCGCGGCCGAAGCGTTCCTCGTCCCATTTCATCGACGCCTTGAGCGATGCCATGGCCCAGTCGCAGCGGTCCTGCTTGCCGTGCTCGACAAAGATCTGCAGCTTTACCGTGCGCCCCGACGCGGTGACGAATTGATCTTCGACGCAAGCCAGATCCCCGGCCACCAGCGCGAACAGGTAGCTTGGCTTTGCATGCGGGTCCTCCCAGATGGCAAAGTGACGGTCGGTGCCGACGATATCGCCCGCCATCACCAGATTGCCGTTCGACAAAAGGTGCGGCGCCTGCGACTTGCGGGCCTCGATCCGCACCCGGTAGCGGGCCAGCACATCGGGCCGGTCCAGAAAGAAGGCGATGCGGCGGAAGCCCTCGGCCTCGCACTGGGTGCAATAGACGCCATTGGAAAGATACAAGCCCGACAGCGCCTTGTTGGCAGACGGATTGATGGACGTCTCAGTCTCGATGCATATGGCACGCTGCGGCGGCTTGTGGATGGTCAGGTGGTGGTCGTCGAGGGTGTACTTGTCCGGCGTCAGCGGCACGCCGTCGATGTTGATGGCATTGAGCTTGACCCCCTCGCCATCCAGGACCAGCGGGCCGCCGGGTTCGGCACAGGCGGGGTTGGGCAACAGGTCGAGGCGCGTCGTGATGCGCGTATCCTCGTGGTTGAGGCGCACGTTAAGCGACACGTGGTTGATCATGTAGGCGGGCTGCCGATAGTCGGAGAGGCGGATCGTCTGGGGCGTATCGGTGCGCATCATTCCCTGAAAACCGGTTTGCTGTGGATGTTTGCGAACATGACCTTCTGTCATATGCGCGTTAAGGACAAGTAGTGTCAGAACCGCGTCACCCGATAGGGTTTAAGGTCGACGTTGGGCGGGCTGCCGGCGACCAGGCCGGCGACAAGGCGTCCGGTGGTCGGCCCCCAGGTCAGGCCCATGTGGCCGTGCCCGAAGGCGAACCAGACATTGTCGTGGTTAGGGGCGCGATCGATCACCGGCAGCGAGTCCGGCGTGCCCGGCCGCCGGCCCATCCATCTGCTGACGCTTTGATCGAGATCGCGCAACCCCGGCAGGATGCGCTTGGCGTTGTGCCACAAGACATCGGCCCGCCGCCAGTTCTCCGGCGCATCGAGGCCGGCGAACTCGTCGGTTCCCGCCACCCGGATGCCATCATCGAGCGGTGAAAGGGCAGCGGGCGCGCTCTCGCGGGTGAGCGCGCGCGAAATGGTGACGCCGGGATGGGGTATCGTCAGGTGGTAGCCGCGTTCGGCCTCCAGCAGCACCTTGATGCCGAGGCGGCGCGCCCACAGATGCGACCACGCACCGGCCGCGACCACCACACCGTCAATGTCCAGACTGCCGCCGCTGGCGAGACGCAAGCCCTTGACGCGATTGTCGCTGATGACGAAGTCGCTCACTTCGTCCGCAACGATGGTGCCGCCGTTTCCGGCAACCGATTCGGCAATGCGGGTCACCACGGTGAAGGGATTGCGCACATGATACCAGCCGCCGCGGAAGATGCCGCAGGCAAAATCATCTGCGACTTCGGGCTCGATTTCCGAGATTTCGCCCGCCGAAAGGCGCTTGCATTCATAGCCGTAGGCCGCCCTGGCCCGCATGACGGCTTCATGGCCGCGATATTCGCTTTCGGTATCGAACAGGTGGATACCATCGCGCAGCACCAGAAGATCTTCAGCACCGGCCTGCTTGAGCAGGCTCTTGTGGTCATCGAGCGCCAGACCGCACAACAAGGCACGCGCCTCGGTGATGGCGGCCGCCCGGTCAGGCATCGCCGCGCGCCCCAGCGCCAGCATCCACGGCAGGACTTTCGGCAAATAGCGCCACCTGATGGTGAGCGGGCCTTCGGGATCGATGAGCCAGCCCGGGATCTTGGTGAAGATGCCGGGGTAGATGGTCGGCATGACCCCGGAGACGACGACGCCGCCGGCATTGCCGAACGAGCATCCCATGCCCGGCGCGACGCGATCGATGACCGTGACCTTCAGGCCATGGCGTTGCAGGAAGGCGGCCGTCGATATGCCGACGATACCCGCCCCGATGACCGCGATATGCCGGTCGGCATCAGCCATGGTTTTCCATCTCCTCGCGGCGTTCGCGGAAGAACCCCCGCGCGAACGCTTCAAACGCCGTCATCAAACGCGTCGGCCGAAAGCCAGATAGCCGGGCCAGAGCGATCCGTCCAGCCTCAGCGCGCTCCTTGATGGGCCGGATGGCGAGTTTTCTGCCCTCATAGGTAATATCGCCCGGCGGCCGGGTGACCAGCAGCGAATACCCCAGACCCTGTCCGACCAGCCCACGCACCAGTTCCAGCGACGGCGAACTGTGGACCACGTTGGGCTCCAGTCCCTGGGCCTTCATCAGGCCGAGAAAGTAGCTGCGGCTCGGCGGCACATCGAGCAGGATCATCGGTTCTGCCGCCAGATCGTGCAGCGAAACCTGATCGGCTGCCGTCAGGCGATGATCGTCGGGCAACAGCACATGCGGCGGAAAAGCCGCCAGCGGCGTGGCGGTGACATCGTCGGGCAGATCGACATCGTAGAGCAGGGCAAGGTGATAGCGGCCATCGCGCAATCCCTCGATCAGGTCGCCCTGCATGGCCTCGTGGATGCGTATGTCTGCTTTCGGGCTGATGCGGGTGAACTGCGACACCAGGCCGGGAAGGAAGGCCGGGGCCAGGGTCATGTAGCTCGCCAGTTCCAGCGTGCCGCGCGGAGTGCCCGTGGTCTCCGCCGACTGCCGCTCGATCTCGCGGGCGTGTTCGAGAAGATTGCGGGCATAGACCACCAGCCAGCGGCCCTCCGGGGTGGGCGAGACCCCTTGCGCATGCTGGCGCACCAGGAGCTGAATGCCGAGCTGGTCCTCCAGCTTGGCGATGGCCGCCGACACCGTGGGCTGCGTCACGTTGAGGCGATGGGCGGCGCGAGCCACCGAGCCCGCCTCGGTGACGGCGACGAAATATTCCAGCTGGCGCAGGGTGTAGCGGATCATGGTTATATAGAGTTTAACTATTCATGGAAGTGAAAGAAACTATTTTTCCTATTTAGCGTTTGCACCTATGGTCCGCCTATCATCGAATTGAGGAGGCCAATGCCGTGACCGCCATGCCGAATGCCAATGACTTCGCGTCCAGCCCTGCTTCCTCTGTCGCGCCGGGCGATTTCGTCTCCGCCATGGCAATGGCGGCAACGGGTGTGTCGGTGGTGACGACCGACGGCGAGGCGGGCCGTTTCGGCATCACCATATCGGCGGTTTCCTCGGTTTCCGCCGAGCCGCCAATGGTTCTGGCGTGCATCAACCGCAAGAGTCCGGCGGTGGCCGCGATCGAAGCCAACGGGCGGTTTGCCGTCAACATGCTGGCCGGTCACCAGGCCGGTGTCGCCCGCACCTTCGCCGGCCGCCCGGATGAAGGCGCGCCTTATGATTTCGCCACCCACGACTGGCTGAGCGGCGTCACCGGGCTGCCCTGCCTTGCAGGTGCTGCCGCCCGCTTCGAATGCCTCATTGACAGCGCCATCGATGCCGGCACCCATCGCATCTATATCGGTTGCGTCGTGGTAGCCGTTGCCGGCACCCTCGATCCGCTCGTCTACGCCGCCCGTGACTTCCGCCGCCCCATGCCCCTTGACCTTAAGAACTAGGAAGGACCTTCCATGATCCGTAACGGCAACCAGTACCGCGACAGCTTGCGCGACGACCGCGAAGTGTGGATCAACGGCGAAAAGGTGCACGACGTCACCACCCACCCGTCCTTCAAGCCGGTGGTCGACATCCGGGCGCGCATCTACGACATGCAGCATGAAAAGTCCCTGCAGGATGTCATGACCTATACCGAGGGCGGTGAGCGCTTCGCTACCGGCCTGCGCCTGCCCTACACGCCCGAGCACTGGAACGACAAGCGCAAGGCCGTCGATGCCGTCATGTGGGACATCGGCGGCATCGTCACCCGGGTCGGCGATGAAACCATCGGCGAGATGTGGTCGCTGTGGGACGGCAAGGACATCCTCAACGAGATCGACCCGCGCTTTGCCCAGAATATCGAGCGCCACATCCATACCGTCATCAAGGACGATCCCTTCCACGTCTCCGCCAACACCGATCCCAAGGGCGATCGCTCCAAACGCCCCCAGGACCAGGACCCCGACATGCTGGTGCATGTGGTCAAGGAAACCGACGCCGGCATCGTCATCCGCGGCGCCAAGTACGAGACGGCGGCGGCCTATTCCAACCAGGCCTTCCTGAAACCCACCATCGCCAACTGGGGCGATGCCAAGCTGTCGGACTATGCGCTGGGATGCATCGTCCACATGAACGCGCCCGGCGTCAGGCATATCTGCCGCACCGGATTCACTGGCCGCGCGCCGGCGCGCGATTATCCACTGTCGAACCGATTCGATGAGATCGACACGCTGATGATCCTCGATGACGTGCTGGTGCCGTGGGAGGACGTGCTCTTTTACCAGCACACCCGTGCGGCCTCCTTCATCCGCACCACGCTGCACCGCTATTCGGCCTTTCCTTTCGTGCAGCGCACGCTTTCCTTTGCCGACCTGATGATCGGCGCGGCCTTGTGGAACGTCAAGCAGACCGGTCTCGACAAGCAGCTGGCGGTGCAGGAAAAGCTCGCCGAGCTAGCCGTGTGGCGCGAGGGCATCAACGCCCACCTGACCGCCGCCATCGCCACCGGCGAGGAAAGCCCCAACGGCCTCTTGATGCCCAACCAGTCGCTGCTGTTCACCGGCCGGGTGCATGCCATCTCCAACCTGCCGCGGGTCATCCATCTGGCGCGCGAACTGTGCGGCGGGCAGATCTGCGTCACCCCCGACGCGGCCGCCTTTGAGAACCCCGAGACAAAACCGTGGCTGGACAAGTTCTACACCATCAACGATGAGTGGGTGGCCGACGATCGCCGCCGCCTGCTGGCGCTGGCCCGCGACCTGCTCAATTCCGACTATGCCGGCCATCGCCTGACGTTCCAGCTGTTTGCCCAGTCGCCGCCGTTCGCGCATCTGGCAGCCGTCTATCGCAATTTCGACTGGTCGGGTCCGCTGCAATTCGCCCAGAAGGCGGGCGGCCTCTCCGACCGCATCTGGGGCTCGACCGAAAAGGCGGCCGAATAGGCCCAACCCAACCAAAGGAACGCTTTTTCCATGCCCACCCATCGCCGCATCCGGCCCTTCAACACCAAGAAGACCTACGCCGAGCAAAAGCTCGACAACGACCTGTGCCAGGCGGTGGTGGCCAGGGGCACCATGGTATTCCTGCGTGGCCAGGTGGCCCAGGACCTCGACACGCGGGGCTCGCTGCATGTCGGCGATGCCGGCGCCCAGACCGCCAAGGCCATGGAAAACATCAAGCTGCTGCTGGAAGAAGCCGGCTCCGAGCTAAGCCACATCTGCCGCATCGTCGTTTATCTCACCGACATCCGCTATCGCGAGGCGGTGTATCAGGAAATGGGCAAGTGGCTGAAGGGCGTCTTTCCCTGCTCCACCGGCCTGGTGGTGCCGGCCCTTGCCCGCCCCGAATGGGTGGTGGAAATCGAAGTGACCGCCGTCATCCCCGACTGAGGGTTTGCCATGAGCAACGAGACCGACCGCCCTCTCGCGCAACTTGGGGAAGTGGCGATGCGCCCCTTGAGCGCGGCGCGTGCCATGCCGCCCGGTCTTTATACCTCGCCCGACATCCACGCGCTGGAACTGGCCCGCATCTTTGCCCGCGACTGGCACTCGCCCGGCCTTGCCGCCGAAATCCCCAACCCCGGCGACTACCTGACCTTTTCCATCGCTGGAGAGCCGATCATCGTGGCGCGGGGTCGCGATGGAGAAATCTCCAGCTTTTCCAACGTCTGCCGCCATCGCATGATGACCATCCTTTCCGGCCGCGGCAACTGCAAGCGCATCGTCTGCCCCTACCACGCCTGGACCTACGACCTCGACGGCAAGCTGATCGGGGCCGGCCACATGCAAGGGGCCGACGGCTTCGACAAGTCCGGCATCGCGCTTCCCGCCATCCGCACCGAGGTGTGGAACGGCTGGATCTATGTCACCCGCAACCGCACGGCTCGGCCGGTGGCTGAGCTTCTGGCGGGGCTCGAGCCCGTCGTCGCGCCCTATCGCATGGCGGGTTACATCCCCGTCGTGCATCAGGACCATGTGTGGCAGACCAACTGGAAGCTGCTCACTGAAAACTTCATGGAAGGCTACCATCTGCCGGTCGCCCACAAGGCCACGGTCGGCGCCTGGTTCCCGGTGGGCGATACGGTGTTTCCCCAAGACGTCGATCCCCATTTCACCTATCAGACCTTTACCAAGGCCGACAAAGCCACCTACGGCCGCGCCCACCCCGACAACACGGTGCTTCAAGGCGCTGAACGCTTCACCTCCATCCTCCCCACCATCTATCCCTGCCACATGTACGTGCTGGCGCCCGATCATCTCTGGTATCTGTCGCTCAGGCCCAGGGGCGTCGGCGAAGTGGAGGTGCGCTTCGGCGTAGCGGTGGCGCCGGAAGTGCATGCGGCGCTGGGCAATGGGTTGCAACAATGGGTGGACGAACTGGTCGCCTTCTTCGACAAGGTCAATGCCGAGGACCGCTTCGTGGTCGAGGGCATTTATCGCGGCGCCTCAGCCCCTTCCGCCGAGGGCGGCCCGTTAAGCTGGCTCGAGCGCGAGATTCATGATTTCATGAGCTATATCCATCGCTCACTGACGGGACATCCAGAATGACCTTTTCCATCGTCGGACGCTGCGAGCGCACCGGCATGTTCGGCGTCGCCATCACCACCTCGTCGATCTGCGTGGGAGCGCGCTGTCCCCATGCCCGCAGCAAAACCGGGGCGGTCGCCACCCAGAACGTCACCGACCCGACCTTCGGCCCGCGTATCCTCGATCTTCTCGCCAAGGGCCACGACGCCGACGATGCCCTTGCCCGCGCCATTGCCCGCCAGCCGCACCTCGACTACCGCCAGATCACCGTGGTCGACAACAAGGGCGAAACCGCCAGCTATACCGGCAACCATATCCTCGGCACCAATTCCATCGCCGCCGATCACGGCTGCCTCGCCGCCGGCAACCTCCTGAAGTCGGTCGAGGTGCCCGCCGCCATGACCGATGCTTTTGTTGCCAACGCCCGCGAGCACCTGGCCGAGCGTCTGTTGCGGGCGCTCGAGGCCGGCCTTGCGGCAGGCGGCGAAGGCGGTCCGGTCCATTCCTCGGCGCTGCTGGTGGTCGATGCCGAACCGTTTGCGCTGGTCGATCTCAGATGCGACTGGGACGACGATAACCCGGTCACCTTCCTGCGCCGCCTGTGGGAGGATTACGAACCGCAGATGCAGGCCTACCGCGACCGCGCCCTCGATCCGACCAAGGCCCCAAGCTACGGCGTCGCCGGCGATCCCTGAAAGCGGTGGAGCAGGCACGGCTTTGCTGCCTCCGCTGGCCGTTTCGGCCGCGAAGGTCCCGGGGGGTGGGAAAAGCGCCGGTTCAGCGCTTGACTGTTTAGAGGATGCGCATTGCCGGCGCTTTCCCCGTGGCCTTGTGAACGGGCGGCTGGAGTCTTTAACACGCAAAAAGCTCGCCTGACGGGCATGCCGGATAACGGCCATTACAGGCCGGCCGGCACCAGTTCACCGCCAGGGTCAATGCCTTAAGCGCGCGTCCGGACCGTAGTATCCGGACCCCTGAGCTAGGACACACCCGCACCCCGGTCCGCCGTCATCCGTAGGGACTGCGAACGGAGAGCCACATCCGCCTCCCCGTGACCGGACGGCTCGCGAGCCACGCCCCGGGAGTGGGAGACCAACAGGAACAAACATAGAACATTATAGTCCGTTTGTCAAGGACTTTTTGTTGGATGCGGTGATTTTGTTCCTCATTGCCACCCAAACCGTTTGCCTGCTATCCGACATGACGCAAGCCGGGCTTGCCCATGGCTGCCACGCCACGCCACGCAAGGCGCCACGGCAGGCCTCGCCGCCGGGCTGCCATGCTGCCAGGCCACTAGGCCAGCCCCATCCGCGCCCGTGAGTGCGATCCGCGCCCTGGTCCCGTATGCAACAGGTGCGATTCAAGCCAATCTGCCGCTTTGCTGCCAGATGAGCCGGTGGCGCTCCACAGCGGACTGTGAGAGAGTCCCGTGTCGGCAGGAACCGGCTGGCTTTTCGGTAGTCGATCGCGAACCGGGGGAGAGCTGTGAGTGTCTTTGCCGCCATCGACTTTGAAACGGCCGATCATGGGCGGGACAGCGCCTGCGCGGTTGGAGTCATCGTGGTCGAGGGCCGTCGCATCATCGAGAGGTACTATCAGCTGATCCGGCCGCCGCGGCGGGAATTCATGTTCACCTACATACACGGCCTCACCTGGGACACTGTCCGGGACAGCCCGACGTTTGGCGAGATGTGGCCCGACGTCGAGGCATTGATTGAGCCTGCCGAATTTCTGGTCGCCCACAATGCGCCATTCGACAGGAGCGTGCTCCACGGCTGTTGCCGGGCTGCCGGCCTTCGCCCACCCGAACACGAATTCGTCTGTACGGTGAAATTGGCGCGGGCAACCTGGAAATTGCCCTCAGCGAGGCTTCCGGTTGTATGTCAGCATCTCGACATTCCGCTCAACCACCATGATGCGCTGTCCGATGCCGAGGCGTGTGCCTTGATCGCGATCAGGGCGCTCGGCGCGGCGTGAAGCGACAGACAAGTGTCACTGCCTTTGGCGACAGCGCCCCCACGTTGATGTGCAAAGGCCTTGTTCGGGTAAGTCCGGCTTCTTTCATGGCTGCGCTTCGGGCCGGAGCCCAGACGGTCTCGACATGCCTGACGCCTTGCGAAAGAAAGGCATCGGCCGGAAGCTGCGGCCACTCATGATAGCCCGTGCGGAGCCTGCTGATGTCGACGCTGTCACGGCAACGCCATCGTGGCTGCTTCGAGCGCACCCTCAAGGAGCCCACCGAATTCGTGCGCCATTTCGCTCGATGCCAACCTGATCCTGCCGTCCCAGATGTTGGTCAAGGCATGGGGTGTGCCATAGGCAGGATGGACGGTGGGGGCAGTGGCGTCAGCGGGCGTTGCGGTAAACGCTTGATGGGCCCAGTCCTCGATGAAGACATGAACCGGATTGGCGCCTTGCGGGCCAAAAAGGGTGGCAATTTGCGCCACCGAAAGGGTCTCGAGATCAAAATCCGGCTGTGCGCGCACATGTGCCGGAACGCCCACAAACCCAAACAGGGCGCCAAGTCGGCCATCGGCAGGTGAAGCGTCATGGATCTCGACGAGGGGGCCGCGATGGCTCATGGCATCGCCCGACAGGCCCATCTGTCGCCAAAAGGCCGTTTCATAGACGGCAACCACCTTGGCATGAGCGGCCATCCAGGTGGGTATGGCCTGCATCGCCTGCATCTGGTCGGGCGAGAAGTCGGGCGCAAAACTGATTGCATGGGCGGCGATGCGCGGCGGCACAGCCAGATAAACACGCTCGGCAGAAATCCTGCCGCCGACGAAGTCGACGTCGACGACCCTTCCCTTGAGAGTGATGGAAGTGACGGCCGAATTCAGCTTGATGTGGTCAGGACCGAGACAGACCGCCAGCGCCGCGATGAGCGTGGCGAGGCCTCCATCGATCCGCAAGGCCCCCGCCATGGTCGCGAAGTCGAGGTCGCGGCGCACGTCACCAAACTGGTCTTCGAAGACCAGAGTGCCGGCCGCATATTGCTCGAAAATACCGAGATGAAGGTTTTGGGCCAGGCGAGCCATGCGCTGCTGTCCCGGCCAGAACCAGGCAGGACCAACATCAAAATGCGCGATCCCCGCTGCACTGCTCACGCTGCGCGAAAAAGCCCTGCCGCCCAACCGGTCTCGGGCTTCCAGTATCATGTAGGACTGTTTGCGCCGTTCAAGTTCACTGGCGAGGGCAAGGCCGCTGAGGCCACCGCCGATGACTATGGCGTCGAGGGGCGTCACAATCGTTCTGACATGCAACGAGGATCAGGCAAGGCACTTTTCTGCATCAGTGATTTGCGGTCGCTGGCGCGCTTGGCGGGACGCGCAGATGACCCGTCTTGATCCATACCTTGCACCCCTTGCGTCCGGCTTTCGCCTTGAGCGTGGCGCCCACGGGCAGGCGCAGCCAGGACTGCTGTTCAAAACACTCGCCTGATTCCGTGAACGCACCTTCAAGGACGAGGAACTCACCGCCACCATCAAGCGTCAAACCGACATCGGCGTCGGGGGCCCAGCGCTCGAGGCGCACGTCTTCAAGGGCGTCGGCATGAAGCGGCATCGCCTCCACACCGGGGCGTCCTGGCACCGCGGCGAACGATCGCGAGCCCGTGTCGATGCGCATCTGATGACGGTCATCGGGATCGAATTGCCAAAGTTTCACGAAGATCGTGCATCCGGACTCCGATCCTGGCGTGTGGTGGGTTGTCGGTGGGTTGCGAATGTAGGTTCCGACGGGAAAGTCGCCATGCTCATCCTGGAATACCCCCTCAAGAACAAGAAATTCCTCGCCTCCACCATGGGTGTGGGCGGAGAATTTGCTGTTGGGCGCATAACGCACGATGGATGTGGCGCGGGCCACTTCGTCACCGATGCGATCAAGCATGCGGCGGTCAACGCCCCTGATGGGCGAAGGCGTCCACTCAAGGCGCGCAGCGTGAACCGCGGCGCGCTTGGAGAAATCGGCGTTCAGTTCCATGGGGCAGCCCTCACCGCTCGATGCAGATCTCTCCAGCATTGCGCGGGCGTCTGGATGTGGCAATGGTCGTCATGCCTCGAACCGGCCCCATCGCCCAACGGCCGGCAAGAGGCCGAGAGCGCTGGACATGACCGGAATACCGACGTGATATTCACCTGCACAAACGCGGTGGTTGGAGTTCTCGATGACCTTGCAGCTTCCGCCAATTACACGGGCCCCGCATCCTGCAAAGCGCCGCCTAGTCGGGCCTTATGGTGGTGGGTGTCATCCGCTGGATGGGCATGAGCGACCTCTTCTTCCATCGTTGACCGGCGTGATGCACATGCCAGCTCCTGGCCCAAAGCTGGCATTGTGAACTGCTTGCAAGGTGCCAGCAATTGCAATGGAACAGAGCCCCCGCTGGAATAATATTGGTAAAACGGCGCAATGAGTTATGCTTGAGGGCCGGAGTGCTAGTCGGCATCGCCCATGCGGCGCTCGGCGCTTGCTTCCTCGCCGCCGGGTTCTTGCGGGCCCACGGCGGGCGGCGGGGGCGCCGCCGGCGGCCGTTCGGGGCGCTCGGCGACCATCTCGGCACGGTAGCGCGGCAACGCATCGGGATATTCCTGCTGGATGAAGGCGATGAGCGCTTCGCGCACCTCGCAGCGCAAGTCCCAGCAAAGTCCGGAATTGCGCGCGCTCACCAGCGCGCGCACCTCAATGGTTGTCTCCTTGGCGTCGGTGACCTGAAGGTTGACCACCTGTCCGTCCCAGTTCGGATTGTCCTTGACGATCTCGTGCAGCTTTTTCCGCAGGGCCTGCACTGGCACCGCATAGTCGAGATGGAGAAAGACGGTGCCGATGATGTCGGCACTGATGCGGGTCCAGTTCTGAAACGGCTTTTCGAGGAAATAGGACAGTGGCACCACCAGCCGCCGCAGGTCCCATATCTTCACCACCACATAAGTTGCGGTGATTTCCTCGATGCGTCCCCATTCACCTTCCACGATCACCACATCATCGAGGCGCACCGGCTGCGACAGGGCGAGTTGCACTCCTGCGATCAGGTTGCTCAGGAGCGGGCGGGCCGCAAGGCCCACCACGAGCCCAGCAACGCCTGCCGAGGCAAACAGGCTGTAGCCATATTGACGCACCGATTCGAAACTCATAAGCGCGAAGGCAGCAGTGAGGATCACGATGAGCACGTTGAGCGCGCGCTTGAGCACGCGCGCCTGGGTCACCGCCTTGCGCGCCTGCAGGTTGTCCTCGACATCGAGTTGGAAGCCGTCGACATAGCGTTCGGCCGCGATGTTCGAAGCAATCAGAACGACCCAGCCGATGAGCACAATCACCGCCGCTGCCAGACTGTTGCGCACGCCAGTACCGATCTGGGCTGACGGAGGAAGGATCGGCAACGCCACGTAGACCGCCATCACCATCACGCCAAAGCGTGTGATGCGCCGCGTCCTGTGAAAGATGCTGCGCAGGTGTGATGGCCAGCGGTCGACCTGCCGCTGCATCAGCCAGATAATGAGCAATTGCAGCAACAGGGCAACGATGACGATCAGGGCGAACACCCCGGCAGCGACAAGCCAGGGGGGCGCCCATGACAGCATGGGAAAAAGCTCGATGATGCGTTTTGCCGTCATTTCTCCCGTGTGGCGTGTTGGCGTCGGACTCTTCGGACGGGCCCGGTGCAAGGAATACTCAAAGCGTCAAACGAATGCCAGCGGCGCTTGCGTTCGACCCTTCGTGGTACCGGGCACCTGCAACAAACACAACGCTGCAGGTTGGTTTCTCCTTTGGCGCTACCTATTTTCGCTATTGGACTTGTGGTGTACGCACGCTGACCGGCCCTTGGGTTCGATGCAGGCGAGACGCACTGAACCGCGCATGTTGGAGCCACCGCCAAACCGGTAAAGCCATCTGATATCGTCCCCCCTCTGCGTGCATGATAACAACGAGGGGCTCCATGTTCAGGGAAGCTGACAGATGAACAACTTGACTGCATATCCCCAGGGCTTGAGTCCGGTTTCGCTCACGGACTATGAGGCTCTGATCGGTGCCGAGACGGTCGAGCGTATACTCAAGAAGGCGGCGCGCTTGAGCGACCTGCACGTCGTGAACGTCAATTCCACCTACTACGGCGGCGGGGTCGCGGAAATTCTGTCCTCCCTGACCCTGTTGATGAACGCCGCCGGCGTCCGCACCGGCTGGCGTGTGCTCCAGGGCCGGCCTGACTTTTTCAGCATCACCAAGAAGATGCACAACGCGTTGCAGGGCGATGAAATCAACCTGAGCGAGTTGAAGCGCGAGGTTTACGAGGAGGTCGTAGGCGAGAACGCCATGCGCACGCATCTCGATCATGATCTGGTGATCGTTCATGATCCGCAACCGCTGCCGATCATCGGTCATTATCGCAAGAGAGCTCCCTGGGTGTGGCGCTGCCATGTGGATCTCTCAAATCCGAACAAGGAGCTATGGTCCTATCTCGCGAGCTTCGTCGAGCGCTATGACGCCATGGTCGTCTCGCTTCCCGAATACGCTCGCGACGTCACCCCGCCACAGCGCTTCATCATGCCGGCGATCAATCCCTTCTCGACGACCAACAAGGGCTTGTCGGAAGAAATGATCGGGGATCGGCTCGATCATTACGGTATCCCGACCGACCTGCCGATCGTCGTGCAGGTGTCGCGTTTTGACAAATGGAAGGATCCGCAAGGGGTAATCGATGCTTTCCGCATCGCCCGAAAGCAAGTCGATGCAACCCTGGTGATGGTTGGCAATGTGGCGACCGACGACCCCGAGGGTCAGCAGCTTTTCGAAACCTTGTGCGGGTGCCGGGAAGAACGCATTCACATCCTCTCGGTGCAGGATAGCGCGCTCGTGAACGCCTTGCAGCGCCGTGCTGCCGTGGTGCTGCAGAAATCGATCCGCGAAGGGTTTGGCCTCACCGTGACCGAGGCTATGTGGAAGGGCGCCGCGGTGATCGGCGGCAATGTCGGCGGCATTCGTCACCAGATCGAAGACGATGTGAACGGTTTTCTCGTCGACACTGTCGAGCAGGCGGCTGCGAGGATGGTTCAGCTCTTGAAGGATGCCGATCTGCGCCGCAGGCTGGGGGAGAGAGCGAGGGAAACAGTGCGCACGCGGTTCCTCATGTCACGCCTGATGGAGGATTGGCTGGACCTGATCGGATCGTTTGAGCCGCACTTCCGACTGAAGGGGACGAGCAGCGTATCCAGTGGGAGAAGGCCATGAGTGCCGACAAGGCTGAAGTCATCTGGTTTGAAAACTTGCGACGCGCCGATGTGCCGCTGGTGGGCGGCAAGAACGCTTCACTGGGCGAGATGGTCGCCAACCTGGCCGCCGAAGGGGTCAGCGTGCCGCCGGGCTTCGCTACCACCGCTGCGGCCTATCGGCGCTTCATCGAGGAGAACGGGCTGAAGCAGGCCATCGCTTCGGCGCTGACCGATTTCGAAGGCGGCAAGCAGACCCTTGGCGAAACCGGCCAGACTATTCGCTCCATCTTCCTGCACGGCGAATGGCCGCAACAAACCGCCGAGGCCATCACCGCCGCCTACCGCGATCTCTGCAAGCGCATGGGCAAGCCCGATGCCGCCGTCGCGGTGCGCTCTAGTGCCACGGCCGAAGACCTGCCCGATGCCAGCTTTGCCGGCCAGCAGGAGACCTATCTCAATATCCAGGGAGAGCGGGCGCTGCTGGAGGCGTGCCGGCGCTGCTATGCCTCGCTGTTTACCGACCGCGCCATCAGCTACCGCCAGGCCAACGGCTTCGATCACCTGGAGGTGGCGCTGTCGATCGGGGTGCAGAGCATGGTGCGTTCCGATATCGGCGGGTCGGGCGTGATGTTTTCCATCGACACCGAGACCGGCTTCGACAAGGTGGTGCTGATCAACGCTGCCTGGGGTCTTGGCGAAAACGTCGTGCAAGGCGCTGTCGACCCGGATGAATACGAGGTCTTCAAGCCGCTTCTGGCGGATCCTTCGCTCACGCCGATCATCGAAAAGAAGCGCGGCGAAAAGGCATTGAAGATGATCTATGCGAACGGCGACGAGCAGCCGACCTGCAATGTCCCGACTTCCAAGGCCGAGCGCGCCGCCTTCGTGCTCGGCGATGACGACATCCTCACGCTGGCGCGCTGGGCGTGCATCATCGAGGATCACTATGGCCAGCCCATGGACATGGAATGGGCCCGGGACGGCGAGAGCGGCGAATTATACGTGGTGCAGGCGCGGCCCGAGACCGTGCAGTCGCGGCGCGGGGCAAGTGCCCTCAAGACCTACCGGATCAAGCGCAAGGGCAAGAAGATCGCCTCCGGGCTCAGCATTGGCGATGCTGTTGTGGCCGGCAAGGTGTGCATGATCGAAAGCCCCCGCGACATTGCCCGCTTTATCGACGGTGCTGTTCTGGTCACCCAGACAACCGATCCGGACTGGGTGCCGATCATGAAGCGGGCGGCCGCCATCATCACCGATCATGGCGGGCGCACCTCGCATGCCGCCATCGTCAGCCGCGAGTTCGGCCTGCCGGCCATCGTCGGCACCGGCAATGCGACCCATGTCCTGCATCATAAACAGGAAGTGACGGTTTCCTGTGCCGAGGGCGATGAGGGCTTTGTCTACGAGGGAACCGCCGAGGTGGAGAGCGAGGATATCGACCTCTCCAACATCCCGGCGACCCGAACCAAGGTGATGCTCAACCTCGCCAATCCGGCCGCCGCCTTCCGCTGGTGGCGGCTGCCGGCCGACGGCATCGGGCTGGCGCGCATGGAATTCGTGGTCAACAACCATATCAAGGTCCACCCGATGGCGCTGGTGCGCTTCGAGGAGCTGAAGGACGCCGCGG
>Ga0315540_10000194_pt1 | contig 33422 bp, 33 predicted proteins | sample SalMarSW160110MG_FD_203677 | JGI IMG/M metagenome (GOLD analysis project Ga0315540, IMG submission 203677) | Salt marsh sediment microbial communities from the Plum Island Ecosystem LTER, Massachusetts, United States - Salt Marsh Sediment SW1601-10 ...
CTGGCGACGCCTGGTGCGCGACTACGAGCAGCGCATCGACGTCTCCGAAGCTATGATCCACGTCGCCATGGGAAGCCTGCTGCTGCGAAGGATCAGCCATTGAACACATTTTCAAACGGACTCTCAGAGCACGGTTTTCCGGGTTGAGCCACGACTTGCCGCGCCGCTTCAGCCGGTTGGCCTCGAAGGCAAAGGCCCGTCTGATCTGGCCGCTGGTGGAGCGCAGGAAGAACTTGAGGACATATTCGCCGCGGCGCGCCGTGGCCGGGTCGAGATCGGTCGCCACATTGCGGTGATGCCCGTGCACGTGTTCGATGGCGAAGGTGGTGTCGAAGGAAAACGCCAGAAGCCAGCGCCCCATGATGATCGCCACAGGGTTGCCGGAACGATGGATCAGTTCGTGCGCCACGTTGATGCCGCCGGCGCCATAGACCAGGCCGAGGGTTGCAAAGCAGCCGATGAAATCGAAGGTCGACAGGTTGGCGCGAACGGCTGCGAGGTCGATACCGAGCGCATGCTGGAACAGCCACACGAGGCCGAACGGGTCGGCATTGCTCAAGAAGGTGGCAAACACCGCGCTCATGACCGCAATTAAGGGCAGGGCAAGGTAGAGAAAACCGTCGAGCACCACGGTCACGACCTTGCCGTAGACCTTGCGGCTGTTGCCGACCAGTTCATCGACGATAGTGGTTGCAAATATCCCGGCTGCAAACGTCAACCACGACCAGTGATGCCCCAGTGCCAGAAGGACCAGCCCGGCACACAGAAAAACGGTCATCCCGCCGTAGCGCACATAGACCATGGGCAGCCCGATAACCTCTCTTGCCTTGACCTAACATGCAAATTCGCCATGCGAAAGAGTGGCGCCTGTCGCGGTTCCGAAGGCGGCGGGTCAGGTGATTCCGGCGATGGCGCTGCGGCGCTCCAGCAGGACGATATCGCGCCACTGGCCGGCCATGGCCCCGTGCGACATGCACCCCAGGCGCTGGCGGCGGCCGACGTCGCGAAAGCCGCACGACCGGTGTAGCGCCAGGCTGGCGAGGTTTTCTGGAAAGATGCCGGCCTGCAACGTCCACAAGCCGCATGCTTCAGATTGCTCGATGAGAGCGACAAGCAGTTTTCGGCCGATGCCGTGACCGCGCGCAGCGGCCGCGACGTAGATGCTGACTTCGGCCACCCCGCGATAAACCGGACGCGCCGAGACCGCCGCCAGAGCCGCGAACCCGACGGTGGCACCGTCTATTTCGGCAACCAGACGGCAATCGGTGAGGTGTTTCGCGTCCCATTGCGCCCACGACGGCACATGCTCCTGAAATGTCGCATGACCGGTCGCGATGCCTTCGGCATAGACGCTGAGAACGTCGTCCCCGTCCATAACGTTCATGGGCCTCAAGGAATTGGTCATGTCGTGGCTCTTGGCAACTCAAGGGCGGGGAAATTGTGATTTGACCGTGGGAGTTATTGGACGCAAACTTGCTATCGTTATGAAAGGAGGTCCCGACGATGAAGCCACCGGCGAGTTTTCGGCCGGCCTTTCAGTCCCCTTTACCGACAAAGCATAAAGGCCGGCAACCCAGAATCTGAACCGGAACTCAAAGTCCGATCACAATGCGCCGTCGAGGCTTTTATGTCGTGACTTTCATCATCTTCTGCCCCTGATGAACGGCGCCGAGATGGTGCATATCAGCCGATTGCCTAATCGGCATAAGGGTTAAACCCCCTGCAATCGGGCTTCGCGCACTTCAAGTGGCGGAGCCCACGGTACTTTTCGGGGAGAATTGCCAGTGTTTTGCTGGTAATGCGTTGATCCGGCGTGGCCGCAAAAGGCGCTAGTTGGTATTCTCGTTGGTATAGCGAACGCAGCGTTGGGTCAGACCCAGGGGCACACCAAACAGCGTATTGCTGGCGCTCCACGTGCAGCGTTCGATGTAGGGGCCCTTGTCCGGCCCGGTCAGGCGGGCGTTGCCAAAACTGTAGGACACATCGCCCGGATAGATCCGGTGGACGTCGATGATCCTTTGGCCGCGGTACAAGGCGGGGTCAGGGCGGCCTCCGCCACGCGCATCCGCAGGAACGACCATCGGCAGCAGCGCTGCCACCATCAAAAGTGCTGTGCCGGCAATAGCCTTGCGCAGACCCGTCATCGCTTCTCCCTTCATGGCGCCGTTACCTTCCCAGGGGCTGACAGTGTAACGCGTTTGCCGGTGAAGTCCAAGCCGCAGCCTCGCCGCGACAGCGCGGCAATGGCATACTGCGGCGGAATCGATTCGCCCAGGTGCCAGCGTTGCGTGGCGCCGTAAGGAGATTTGAGTCCGAATTGACGAAGTCGACGCCAAAGGTCCGTGATCTCTTCGACAAGCTGGAAGCCGAAATGGCCCCGGACGCCGCCAAGGCGCGGGTGATGAAGCCGCAAGGGCACAAGGCCGAAGACGGCTACACCGCTGCCGACATCGAGGTGCTTGAGGGTCTGGAGCCGGTCCGGCGGCGGCCCGGCATGTATGTGGGCGGCACTGACGAAAAGGCGCTGCATCATCTGTTCGCGGAAGTGATCGACAACGCCATGGACGAGGCGCTGGCCGGCCATGCCTCCTTCATTGAGGTCGATTACACAGCCGACGGCACCCTCGCCGTAAGCGACAACGGCCGCGGCATCCCGGTCGACCCGCATCCGAAATTCAAGGACAAATCGGCGCTGGAAGTGATCATGACGACGCTGCATTCCGGCGGCAAGTTTGATTCCAAGGTGTACGAGACCTCGGGCGGCCTGCACGGAGTGGGCGTTTCGGTGGTCAACGCCTTGTCGGCGGAACTCGAGGTCGAGGTGGCGCGCGGCCAGATGCTGTATCGCCAGGTCTACCGGCGCGGCAAGCCGACGGGACCATTGAGTGAGGAAGGCAGGGTCCATAACCGTCGCGGCACCCGCATCCGCTTCAAGCCCGATGAGCAGATCTTTGGCAAGGGATGCGCCTTCAAGCCCGACCGACTTTACCGCATGGCCCGCTCCAAGGCGTATCTGTTCGGCGGGGTGGAAATCCGCTGGCATTGCGATCCCTCGCTGATCGCCGCCGGTGACGAGACGCCGACCGAGGCACGGCTGCATTTTCCCGGTGGCCTGAAGGACTATCTCGACGATGCCATCAAGGGCCACCCGCGCGTGGTCGATGAATTGTTCGCCGGGCGGGTCTCGAAACCCGGCGGCCATGGCTCGGTCGAATGGGCGATCGGCTGGTATGGCGGGGCCGACGGTTTCATCTCGTCTTATTGCAACACCGTGCCCACCATCGAAGGCGGCACCCACGAGCAGGGCCTCAAGGCTGCGCTTACCCGCTCGCTCAAGGCCTATGGCGAACTGAAGGGCACCAAGCGGGCGAGCGTCATCACCGCCGACGATATCCTGGCTTCAGCCGGGGTCATGTTGTCGGTGTTCATCCGCGAGCCGGAATTCCAGGGCCAGACCAAGGAAAAGCTGGCCAGCCAGGAGGCGGTACGCATCGTCGATCAGGCGTTGCGGGACCATTTCGACCACTGGCTGACCGGCCATCCGGCGCAAGCCGACAAGCTGCTCGAATGGATCATCGAGCGTGCCGACGAACGCCTGCGGCGGCGTCAGGAACGTGAGGTCGGACGCAAGACGGCGGTGAGGAAACTGCGCCTGCCGGGCAAATTGGCGGACTGTTCAGCTGCCGCCGCGGCGGGCTCGGAACTGTTCATCGTCGAGGGCGATTCGGCCGGCGGCTCGGCCAAGCAGGCCCGCAACCGCACCACCCAGGCGATCCTGCCTCTGCGCGGCAAGATCCTCAACGTCGCCAGCGCCGGACGCGACAAGCTGGCCCAGAACCAGCAACTTTCCGACCTCATGCAGGCGCTGGGGTGCGGTGCCGGCAGTCATTATCGCCGCGATGACCTGCGCTACGACAAGATCATCATCATGACCGATGCCGACGTGGACGGTGCCCACATCGCCTCGCTGCTGATCACCTTCTTCTTCCGGCAACTGCCGAAACTGGTGGAGGAGGGGCACCTGTATCTCGCCGTGCCGCCGCTCTACCGCCTGGCGCAAGGGGCAAAGACCGCCTATGCCCGCGACGATCAGCACCGCGACGAGCTCATGCGCACCACCTTCAACGGGCGCGGCAAGGTGGAGGTATCGCGCTTTAAGGGCCTGGGCGAGATGATGCCCGCCCAACTCAAGGAAACCACCATGGATCCGAAGAAGCGCACCTTGCTGCGCGTCGGTTTCAGGGAGGACGAACGGGCAACCGTCGCCGATGCGGTGGAGCGGCTGATGGGCAACAAGCCCGAATCGCGGTTCCAGTTCATCTCCGAACGGGCCGAATTCATCGGCGACAGCGACCTGGATATCTGAAGGCGGCGACGCTGGGTGGGGTGCCCGGACCCTAGTCGCCTTGCACCTTCACGTACGTGCCCGGTGCATCCTCCAGGGCTTTCAGCTTGCCGTCGCCGGGCTGGCGGGCAGGGACCTTCTTGCCCGACAGCTTGCCGATCCATTCCGCCCAGTCGGGCCACCACGAACCGGGTTGCTCAGCAGCGCCCTTCAACCAGTCCTCCAGCGTTTCGGCACCCTTGTCGTTGGTCCAGTACTGGTATTTCCCCGCATCCGGCGGATTGATGACGCCGGCGATGTGGCCGGAGCCGGCAACCACCAGACGCGTCTCGCCGCCGAGGAACTGGCCGATACGGAACGATGAGGCAAGCGGCGCGATGTGGTCCTCACGGGCGGTCAGGTTGTAGACCGGTAGCTTCACCTTCTTGAGGTCGATGCGCACGCCGTCGAGCACCATGCGGCCTTGCGACAGGTGGTTGTTGAGGTAGCACTCGCGCAGATAGAACGAATGCACCGCGGCCGGCATGCGGGTCGAATCGGAATTCCAGTAGAGGAGGTCGAAGGGAACCGGATCCTTGCCTTTCAGGTAGTTGGAGACGACGTAGGACCAGATGAGGTCGTTGGAACGCAACAGGTTGAAGGCGTTCGCCATGTGCTTGCCTTCGAGATAGCCCTTGCCGGCCATCTGGCGCTCGACGCCCGAGACCTGTTCCTCATCGACGAACACCAGAAGATCGCCGGCCTTCTCGAAATCCACCTGGGCGGCAAAGAAGGTGGCCGAGGCGATGCGCTCGTCCTTTGTGGCGGCCATGTATCCAAGCGTCGCCGACAACAGCGTGCCGCCGATGCAATAGCCGATGGCGTTGACGATTCTTTCCCCGGTTGCCGCCTCGATCGCCTCGAGCGCCGCCATGACGCCGTCGCGCATATAATCGGCAAAGGTCTTCATGGCGAGGCGGTCATCGGGGTTCACCCACGACACCACGAACACCGTCAGCCCCTGCGCCACCGCCCAGGAAATGAAGGATTTGGCCGGGTTGAGGTCGAGGATATAGAACTTGTTGATCCATGGCGGCACGATCAGGAGCGGGCGCTCGTAGACCTTCGGCGTCGAGGGCGCGTACTGGATGAGCTCGATCAGCTCGTTGCGGAACACCACCTTGCCGGGGCTCAGAGCCATGTTGCGCCCCACCTCGAAGGCCGATGCATCGGTCTGCCTGATTTGCAGGGAACCGTCGCCCGCCTTCAGGTCCTTCAGCAGGTTGTCCAGCCCCTCGGCCAGATTGGCGCCGTTCGAGGCCAGCGTCAGCCGCAACACCTCCGGGTTGGTGATGGCGAAGTTGGTGGGGGCCAGCGCATTGGCGATCTGGTCCACATAAAAGCGCGCCTTCTGGCGGGTGTGGTCGTCGATCCCGTCGGCCTCGACCACCAGATCGTGAGCCCAGCGGGCGGTTAAAAGGTAGGATTGCTTGAGGAAATCGAAGACCTGGTTCTTCTCCCAGTCATGGTCCTTGAAGCGGCGGTCGGAGCGCTCGGGCTCGACCACCGGCTCGACCGTCTCGCCGAGAAACCGCCGCCAGGCATTCTGCCAGATGCGCGAATGGCCCTGCCACAGTTCGTATTGCGCCTCCAATAGCTTGTCGGGACGGTCGGCATAGGTGCGGCCGATCTCGGCAAAGGTCCTCGTCATCTGTTCAAACGTCGGCTGGGAGGTGGTGTCGGGCTCAACCTGCTCCTTGCGCCCGGCGAAAAGCTGCGCCACGGCGGCGGCGCGGTCCATGACCCGCGTCATGTTGCGCATGAACTCGCCCGGATCGGCGAGGCTGTAGTCGGCATTGGGGCTGGGCTTGCCATCGGTCATGGGGGATGCTCTCTTTTGTCGCAGGCAAGCTTAGTCACAAGCTGCGACGGTTTCAAATCGACATTTGCGAATTTGCCGCCTGCGGTACACGGTGTTTGTAGACAAATGAAGGCTTTGCGGTCATAAAGCGGCCACCTGAAGACCGCCTCCACATTCGGATCGACACGCGATGACAACGACTTTGCGTCTCGGGCTCGCCGGCCTAGGCACAGTCGGCACCGGCCTGCTCGACCTGCTTGCCAGCCATACCGGGTTGATCGAGGAGCGTACCGGCGTCAGCGTCGCCGTCGTCGCGGTCAGCGCCCGCGACCGCAAGCGCGACCGGGGCGGCCACGATATCTCGCGGTATGAATGGTTCGGCGATCCTGTTGCGATGGCAGCAAGCGAGACGATCGACGTGTTCGTGGAATTGATGGGCGGCGAGGGCGATCCCGCCAAGGCGGCGGTCGAGGCCGCCCTGAAGGCCGGCAAACCGGTGGTCACCGCCAACAAGGCGCTGCTTGCCCATCACGGCACGGCGTTTGCCCGCCTCGCCGATGCGGCGGGTGTAGCGCTCAATTTCGAGGCCGCCGTCGCCGGTGGCATTCCGATCGTCAAGACGCTGCGCGAAAGCCTCGCCGGCAATCAGGTGCGCCAGGTTTTCGGCATCCTCAACGGCACCTGCAACTACATTCTCACCAAGATGGCTGACGAGGGCCACGACTTCGCCGACGTGCTGGCCGAGGCGCAGGCTCTGGGCTATGCCGAGGCCGATCCGACCTTCGACATCGGTGGGTTCGATACCGCCCACAAGCTGGCGCTCATCACCTCGCTGGCCTTCGGCACCGAGGTCGACCTCGAATCGATCTATATCGAGGGCATCGAACACATAACCCTGGCCGACATGCGCAACGCCGCCAACCTTGGCTACACGATCAAGCTTTTGGGCGTCAGCGTGGCCACCGCCGACGGCATCGAGCAGCGGGTGCATCCCACCCTGGTACCGGTGGGCTCACAGATCGCCGATGTCGACGGGGTGTTCAATGCCGTTGCGGTGAAGGGCGACTTCGCCGGCGAGCTGATACTTGAGGGCAAGGGCGCCGGCGCCCATCCCACCGCCTCCAGCGTCCTCTCCGACATCGCCGATATCGCCCGCGGCACCCGCGTCAGCACCTTCGGTGTGCCGGCGGCGAAGCTGAAACCCTATTCCCGCGCCCGCATGCGCGCCCACGAGGGCGGTTACTATGTGGCGCTGGAGCTCTTCGACCGCTCGGGCGAGGTGGCCGCCGTCGCCCGGACGCTGTCGGAAGAAGGCATATCAATTGAAAGTATCGTGCAGCGGGCTCCAGTCAGCACCGGTGGTGGCACGACGGGAAAGCGGCGCACCGCACCGTTCATTCTCATCAGCCACGATACGCTCGAAAGCGCCATGCGCGGCGCCCTCGAACGTATCGAGGAAGAGGGCCATGCGGCCTCAAAACCGCGGATGATCCGCATCGAACGCCTTTGAACCGGCGCGCGGATCGGTTAATCCAGTAACCAACAAGAGCGTCGCGGGGGAGGCATTACCGTGCTCAACAGGATCATGACCATCGAAATCGCCCGGGTTACCGAGGCGGCGGCCGTGGCGGCGGCACGGCTGCGCGGGCGCGGCAGCGAGAAGGAGGCCGACCAGGTCGCTGTCGATGCCATGCGCACCGCCCTCAACATGATCGAGATGGATGGCAGGGTGGTCATTGGCGAGGGCGAGCGCGACGAGGCCCCGATGCTGTTCATCGGCGAGAAGGTCGGTACCGGCAAGGGCCAGAAGATTGACATCGCCCTCGACCCGCTGGAAGGCACCACACTCGCCGCCAAGGCCATGCACAACGCGCTTTCGGTGATCGCCATGGCCGAGGCCGGCAGCCTTTTGCATTCGCCCGACTGCTACATGCAGAAGATCGCCATCGGCGGCGGCTATCCGGCCGGCGTCGTTGATCTCGACGCCACGCCGGAAGAAAACATCAAGCGGGTGGCCGAGGCCAAGGGCTGCCCCACCTCCGAAATCACCGCCTGCATTCTCGACCGTCCGCGTCATGCCGAGCTCATCGCCGGGGTGCGTCGGGCGGGTGCCGCCATCCGGCTTATCACCGATGGCGACGTGGCCGGCGTCATCCACACGGCAGATCCGGCCGAAACCGGCATCGACATCTATATCGGCACCGGCGGGGCGCCCGAAGGCGTCCTGGCGGCAGCGGCGCTGCGCTGCATCGGCGGCCAGATGCAAGGCCGACTGATCCTCAAGAAGCCGGATGAACGCGAACGGGCGCGCAAGATGGGCATCGAGGATCCCGACTACAAGTTCTCACTGGAGGAACTGGCCTCCGGCGATGTCATGTTTGCCGCCACCGGCGTTACCGACGGCTCGATGCTGCGTGGCGTGCGCTTTGAAGGCGGCTGCATCACCACCGAAACCGTGGTGATGCGCTCGGCCACCGGGGCGGTGCGCTGGATCAGGAAGCGCAGCCGCGCCAAGTAGCCTTCATTGCGACAGCGTGCGGCGGACGGCGTTTGCCCAGCCGGCGATCTTGCGTTGGCGCAACGCGTCGGGCATGTCCGGCGAGAACCGCCGCTCCAACGCCCACAAGCGGGCGAAGTCGGCGGGCGCGGGATAGAGCCCGGCCTTGAAGCCGGCGAGATAGGCCGCTCCCAGCGCGGTGGTCTCCAGCACGGCCGGCCGGTCGACCGGCGCATCGAGGAGATCGGCGAGGCGCTGCATGGTCCAGTCCGAAGCCACCATGCCGCCATCGACCCTGAGGACGGTGCGCTGCGCCGCGCCCCAGTCCCCGCGCATGGCCTCCAGGAGGTCGCGGGTCTGGTAGCACACCGCCTCCAGCGCCGCGCGGGCCAGTTCCCTGGCCGAGCTGCCGCGCGACAGGCCATAGATTGCACCACGGCATTCAGCGTCCCAGTAAGGTGCCCCGAGCCCGACGAAGGCCGGCACCAGGTAGATATCTTGCTCCTCGTCGGCCTCAGCCGCCAGTTCTCCTGAACGGGCGGCCGTATCGATGATGCCGAGCCCGTCGCGCAGCCATTGCACTGCCGCCCCGGCAATGAAGATCGAGCCTTCGAGCGCATAGGTCGGTTTGCCGTCCAACTGGTATCCAATGGTGGTAAGGAGGCGGTTCCCGGAGGCGACGTGTTGCGCCCCCGTGTTGAGCAGCGCAAAGCAACCGGTACCGTAAGTCGATTTCATCATCCCCGGCTCGAAGCAGGCCTGCCCCACCATCGCCGCCTGCTGGTCGCCGGCGATGCCGGCTATGCGGATGGCCCCGCCGAGGACATCGGGGTCGGTCATGCCGAAATCCGCGGCGCAGTCCTTGACTTCGGGCAGCACCGACAGGGGGACCCGCAACAGATCGGCAAGGCTGCTGCGCCAGCGGCCCGCGGTGATGTCGTAGAGCATGGTGCGACTGGCGTTGGTGGCATCGGTTGCGTGCACCCGCCCGGCCGTCAGCCGCCACAGGAGAAACGAATCGATGGTGCCGAAAGCCAGGTGACCGGCTGCGGCCGCAGCGCGGGCGCCGTCCACGTTATCGAGGATCCAGGCGACCTTGGTGCCGGAAAAGTACGGATCGAGCAGCAGCCCGGTCCTGGCTGCGACGTCTGGTTCGTGGCCGGCATCCTTCAGCGCGCTGCACACATATGCGGTGCGGCGGTCCTGCCAGACGATGGCCGGGTGGATGGGTTTGCCGGTACGCCGGTCCCACACCACCACCGTCTCGCGCTGGTTGGTAATGCCGATGGCGGCAACCCCGGCGGCGGTAACGCCTGCCCTTTGCATGGCCTCGCGGCAGGTCGAGACGGTTGTTGCCCAGATATCTTCGGGATCGTGCTCGACCCAGCCGGAGCGGGGATAGTGCTGGGCGAACTCGCGCTGGCCCTGTCCCGCTATGCGACACTTGGCATCGAAGACGATGGCCCGCGACGACGTCGTTCCCTGGTCGATGGCAAGAATATGTCCCGGCATGAAGCACCTCCTCATGGCGCGGTTCGATCTAACGGCTGGCGGGGAGATCGATCAAGCCGAAACCGCCATGGGCTCCGGCCATGGCGCAAAGCCACAGAAATCGCCACCAATGTGTAAACAACACTTTCGATTGAGACAGGGCGTTAATGGCTCCTTCACCACCACGGATCAAAGCCGCCGGGGAGGGGGCGGGAGGTGCCGATATTGGCGGTCGCTTTGCATGGTTAAGGGTGCAAACCCCAAAAAGAAGACACGATGACCATGCACAAGCAAATTCAAATCGTGATCCTGCCGCTGGTCGCCCTTGGCGCCATCGTCGACTTGACTGCCCAGGTGCTTCACCAAGAAGCCATTTCCTGCGCAATCCTCTCCAATGCGCCTGCGGCCGACCACAAGGCATGTGGTCGCGGGGGGATCCTCGAAGACCTCGACAGGAGGGCCGTCAGATGATCCCGCAAATGAGCCCATACCCCATGCCGAGAAAGACCAGGCATCATTTCGGTGCTGACAGGCGCAACCAACCCAGATCGATGACCATGACCGTCATGAGTTGCCTGTTTCCGCCGTTGATCGTGCTCTATGTCCTCGGCGCGACAGGTTCGGTGCCGGCCTATGACAGTGCCAGGCAATTCGGCCAGGTCGGCATGATTGCCGCGGCTTCCTCGCTGATGCTGGCGGCGGCGGCGCTGGCAGCGGTGCTGAACTTCTACATCAAGCGCAAGCTGCCGCACACATGGCGCATCCATAACTGGCTGGTCGTCGCGGCCGGGCTGGGATTCATGGCCCTCGACGATCTCGCCGCCATACTGGGAATGCGTGTTGCGGCGATGCCGTGGACCCCAGTGGCGATACCGGTACAGTTGAGTGCCTGGTTTGTTTTCGAGGTAGTGATGAGCACATTGGGCGGTGCGGCGGCAATCGCGCTGTTCGCCAGGGAATTCTGGCGTCCCGCTCTGGTGCTGGAATTCCTCGTCGCCGGGTTTGTGCTGTATGGTATCCATTTGGGCATCGAGGCTTGGGCAACCGTCCCCACCACCTTTACGCTGATCGTCGATGAATCAGCGCGACTGCTGGCTTCCTCGCAGTTCATGCTGGCGATAATGGCGGCCTGTGTCGATCAGATCGACGAGCATTTCGCTCCCGGTCGGCCCATTCTGGATTGGCTGACCAACCCCCGACGTTAGCACCTCCCTGGACGAATTTGCCTTCAAGCAGGGGGATGCAGTGCCTGCCGGTCTCGCCTATATTCCGGGCCGAGGTTGACGCGGCTGCATCTTGCGCAACAGCGATAGGTTCGAAGGTCATGAGCGAGAAGAAACCAGCGATGCCGGTTGCGCGTCCCGACGCGGCACCTCCGGCGTCTTCCGGCGAGGAGATCTCGGCCTTCCTCAGCGAGGTCAGGGCCATGCCGCCTGCCGCCAAGGCAAGCGGCCGGCGCGGACGGCTGGTGTTTGCCATGGACGCCACCATGAGCCGTCAGCCGACGTGGGATCGCGCCCTCGACATCCAGGCCGAAATGTTTGCAGAAACCGCAAAGGTCGGCGGTCTGGATGTGCAGCTCGTCTATTTTCGCGGCTTTGGTGAATGCCGCGCCTCATCCTGGGTGGGGAACCCCAAGGCACTGGCGGCGTTGATGACCAAAGTCGATTGCCGCGGCGGCAATACCCAGATCGGCCGGGTGCTCAAGCATCTGCGCGCTGAAATCGGCAAGGGCAAGGTTGGCGCCATGGTCTATGTCGGCGACTGCATGGAAGAAAACATCGATGAATTGTGCGCCACGGCCGGCGAGATCGGGCTCTTGGGAACACCCTGCTTCATGTTCCAGGAGGGAAGCGATCCGACCGCCGAGCGTGCCTTCAAGGAGATTGCCCGGCTCACCCATGGCGCCTGGTGCCGGTTCGATACCGCATCGCCGCGCACCCTGCGCGAGATCCTCAAGGCCGCGGCCGTCTATGCCGCCGGTGGCCGCCAGGCGCTTGCCGACTTCTCCCAACGCCACGGCGCCGGCGCTCGTCGTCTCATCGAGCAGATGAAATAATGCAATTCGTGCTTTTAGGTCTTCTCGCCCTGGGTGCTGCCGTGCTCATCGCGCGCGGGCTGGCGAGCGCCAATCCGGCAACCCTGGCTGCCGTGGCCAGGCATACTGTCGGGGCCGTCGTGGTGGCGGCGGCGGTGTTGCTGGCGTTGCGTGGCCTGTTGCCGATTGCGGTACCGCTGCTACTGGTGGGGCTCGGCATGCTGGGCATGGGCGGGCTCTTGTCGGGGCTGTCGTTTCCCGGCTCGCGGCCGTCCCCCGGCAATCGTTCGCAGGTGCGCACCCACATGCTGGCGATGCAACTGGACCACGACACCGGCAACATGGACGGCGAGGTACTGGACGGCAAGTTCGCCGGGGCGCGGTTGTCTGATCTCACCGTCGCCGACCTGGCGGTGCTGCACAGGGAATGTGAAGGGGCCGGGGACCAGAGCCTTGAGCTGATCGAGACTTATCTCGATCGCCACCATGCCGGTTGGCGCGGAGCGAGCGAGGCTGGCGCACGTGAGGCCTCGACGGCAAGCGGTGCCATGGACGATGCCGAGGCGCGAGCCATCCTGGGGGTCGGCCCGGATGCGTCGGAAAGGGATATACGCGCCGCCCACAAGAAGCTCATGAAGCTCTATCATCCCGACCATGGCGGTTCGAGCTATCTCGCCGCCAAGGTCAATCGCGCCAAGGACGTGCTGCTCGGCGGCTAGCCGGCCAACACCTGATGCAGCGTTCGACATGACCGGGAGTTAATTACCCCGCCACCTGCGTGTAAGGGGCAATCGGCTAGACAAGGCGCCATCGACTTGCGTGTTCGCGCATCGGGCAGCGATGCTTGCTGGCCGGTGCTGATACCGTCAGGAGGGTACAATGTTTCGCTTCAAGTCTTCGTATCTCGCCTTGCTCGCCATCGCGGCAACCACCGCGCTATCGCCGCTGCCGGCCTTCGCCCAGGAAGCCAGCGGCTGGTTCGTGGTGCGCAACGCCACCACCACCGACTGCCATCTGCAGCAGTTGATCAGCATCGGGGGTAGCTATGTAAGCGGCGCCGAGATGAAGGCCGGCGGCCCGTATGCAACCCGGGCCGAGGCGCTCAAGCGGCAGACGCAGTTGCAGGCCGGTGGTGTTTGCGCGAAACCGTAGGGTCAGCCAGCCCGGGCGACGGCGGACGGGGCGAGGGGAAAACATCCCAGGCCCTTGCGCTTCAAGAGCCGGCAGGCCGAACGGGCGGCCTTTTCGTCGAAGCCGGAAAAGCGGGCGCGATAGACGGTGTCACCGCCAACATCGGCCTTCATGGTGAAGGCGGACTTGGCATCGAGTACCTTTATGCCCGTCGACAAGGCCGTATCGATGCGCCGCTTGGCACCTTCGGGTGTGGGAAAGGCGCCGACCTGAATGTTCCAGGAAACCGACCGCTTGCCGGCCTGCTCGCTAGCGGGCTGCGCCAACAGGGCTTTTTCGGCGACCACCTGCGTGGCATCACCGATCTTGCCGGTGGTTGATGTCGGCACCGTGGTCTTGTCGGTTTTGGGCAAGGTCTCGACGACGACCGTCTTGAAAGTGGTGGCCTGCTGCTTGCTGGCATCGGCGACCTTCTCGCCAGGGGGCGTAACCTGCATAATGGCGAGGGCGCTCTCAACCTGGGTGAGGGGTTGTGTGACGGGCTGGGCGACAGGTTGGCTGGCCACGTTGTCCGCGACCAAGACGGGCTTGGCGGCGGTCAACTCAGGCTTGGGCCGGGGCAGAGGCGGGGTATCGACCCTGAGCGCCTGGCGCACCGGTGGGGCGACATAGCCGGGCGGGTGGCCCGCCAGGGCGGCGACGCGGTGAAGGGGCTTGAGATGGGCGGTCCTGTAGAGCCGGTCAACCAGCCTGGTCATGTAGGCATTGCGCCACCTGCCGGTCGGCGCGCCCATGACGACGGCCACCATGCGCTTGCCGTTGCGCTCGATGGAGGTGAGCAGATTGAATCCGGACATCTGCGTATAGCCGGTCTTGATACCGTCTACGCCATCGACACGCCCGAGCAGATGGTTGTGATTGCCGATCCTGTGCCCGTCATAGATGAAGGTGCGGGTCGAGAAAAAATGAAATTCCTTCGGGAAGTCGCGCTGCATGCGCAGGCCCAGCGTCGCCATGTCGCGGGCCGTTGTTTTCTGGCGCCAGTCGGGAAGCCCCGAAGCGTTCCGGAAGGTGGTCTTGGTCATGCCCATGGCCCGCGCGGTACGGGTCATGCGGGCGGCGAAGGCCGATTCGCTGCCCTCCAGGCCTTCGGCGATGGCCACGGCGATGTCGTTGGCGGAGCGGGTGACGACGGCTCCTATGGCATCGCGGACGCTGATGGTCTCGCCTGGCTTGAGTCCCAGCTTGGTGGGCTGCTGAGCGGCGGCATGGGGGGAAATGGTAAAGCGGCTCGACAGCGAAAGTTTACCGGCCCGCATATCCTCGAACAGCAGGTAGAGTGTCATCACCTTGGTCAGCGAGGCGGGATAGGCGGTGGAATCGACATTCTTCTGGTAGACGATGTCGCCGCTCGATGCATCCACCGCAATGGCTGCGAGCCGCGGCCTGGCGGTGAGATCACCCGCTGCCGCCATCCACAGCACGAGCGTCAAGGCGACCGCCATCATTTGCAAGACAAGTGTGCCCGGGATGCGCATCGCCGTTTTAGCCGAACCGCTTATCATCGCTGAGAAACCCCACCTGTCAAATCCGGGAACTTTTGGCATGCCGCCCCGGCCTTGAAATCGGATGCCGTCATTTGCGCCTCAACGAGGCGAGGGGTGTTGCGGCACCCTAGATGCCGGGACGTCGCAGGGGATGGGCGAGCGTTCGCCAGTACCCCACTAAGCCCACCACACCGCTTGCTGCGCTGCGTGCCGAACTGCCTTCACAGGGGCCGAAGTTTCGTGGATGAGCCTTACAATTTCGTTAATGTACGCGAAAAAGCGGCACTTTTTATAATTATGGTGCAGTGCAAAAAAGTTCTTGACGAATTATGCTGCACTGCATATATATTTGATCAGAGCGGTGGATATGCCACGGCGGGACAGCACAGTGAAGGAGACGGAGATGATGAAGTCGTTTGATGGGTTCCAGGCATTTGGCAAGGACGGTTTTGAGGCTTATATCGCCAGCGCGACGGCGATGACCAAGGCCTTTCAGGAGATGGCCAGCGAGGCGGCCGAGTTCCAGCGCAAGTCTTTCGAGAAGGGCGCCGCGGTCCTCGACAAGGTGATTACCGCCAAGTCGCCAGACAAGGTTTTCGAGATCCAGCAGGGCTACGCCAAGGAGGCCTATGAGGCCTATGTCGGCGAAGTCAACAAGATCGGCGAGCTTTACATGAACGCCGCCAAGGAAGCCTACAAGCCCTTCGAAGGCCAGCTTGCCCAGTTCGGCGTCAAGGCCCCCAAGTAAGTTATCAAGCGTTTGTCGGCCTCCGGGCCGGCGCCGTTAGCTGCTCAACACCCGCTAGTGGGATTTCCCGCTGGCGGGTGTTCGTTTTCAGGGGCAGGGGTAGGGGTATTTTGCGACTTTCGCGCCACACTTCAGCCAAACGCTGATGCCCCCCTCCCGTTCCGCCCCAAATCACTTATATAATGGCTTCATGAATGATGCCGGCAGCGCCGGCTGGCAGTAACGGATTTCAGGTCGCCTGAATGGACAAAGAGCAATGTCGCCTCGGAATACCAATCGTGAAGATCGCCAGACAGGCATCGTCACCAAGACCCGGCCAAAGACTAAAAAGCCGAGCCTCTACAAGGTCTTGTTGCTGAATGACGATTATACGCCGATGGAGTTCGTGGTGCATGTGCTCGAACGGTTCTTCGGCAAGGGCCGCGAGGAGGCGACGCGAATCATGCTGCATGTTCACCAGAAGGGGGTGGGCGTGTGCGGGGTCTATACATTCGAAGTGGCCGAGACCAAGGTAACCCAGGTCATGGAACTAGCACGCGGTCACCAGCATCCGCTCCAGTGCACCATGGAAAAAGAGTAGGAGTTGCAATTTTGCCGACATTCTCCCGCAGCCTCGAGCAAGCCTTGCACCGGGCGTTGGCCCTCGCCAACGAACGAAATCACGAATATGCCACGCTCGAGCACCTGCTGCTGGCCCTCATCGACGACAGTGATGCCTCCTCGGTCATGCTGGCCTGTGGCGTCGACGTGGACGATCTGCGGTCCGGACTGGAACACTATATCGACAATGAACTGAGCAACCTGGTGATTGATTCGGGCGAGGATTCAAAGCCCACCGCCGGTTTCCAGCGGGTCATTCAGCGGGCTGTCATCCATGTCCAGTCCTCGGGCCGCGAGGAGGTGACAGGCGCCAATGTGCTGGTGGCCATCTTCGCCGAGCGAGAGAGCCATGCGGCGTATTTCCTGCAGGAGCAGGACATGACCCGCTACGACGCCGTCAACTACATCTCGCACGGCATCGCCAAGCGGCCGGGCAAGTCCGATGCGCGCCCGGTTCGCGGCGCTGAGTCCGAAGAAGATGATGACGAGGCACGGCCTGAGGAAAAGAAGAACCAGGTGGATGCGCTCGAAGCCTACTGCGTCGATCTGAATGCCAAGGCGGTTTCCGGCCGCATCGATCCGCTCATCGGGCGCGAGGCGGAAGTCAGGCGCACCATCCAGGTGCTGTGCCGTCGCCAGAAGAACAACCCGCTGTTTGTCGGCGACCCCGGCGTCGGCAAGACCGCCATCGCCGAAGGGCTGGCGCGTCAAATCACCAAGGGCGAGGTGCCCGATGTGCTGAAAGAATGCACCATCTTCCAGCTCGACATGGGTGCACTTCTCGCCGGGACCCGCTATCGCGGCGACTTCGAGGAACGCCTCAAGGCGGTGATCAAGCAGATCGAGACCTATCCCGGCGCCATCTTGTTCATCGACGAGATCCACACCGTCATCGGTGCGGGCGCCACCTCGGGCGGCGCCATGGATGCCTCCAACCTCTTGAAGCCGGCGCTGTCGGGCGGGGTGCTGCGCTGCATCGGTTCGACCACCTACAAGGAATACCGCCAGCATTTCGAAAAGGATCGGGCGCTCGTCCGGCGCTTCCAGAAAATCGATGTGAATGAACCGACGATCGCGGATTCCATCAAGATTCTCAAAGGCTTGAAGCCCTATTATGAGGAATTCCATAATATCCGCTACACCCAGGACGCCATCAAGGCGGCGGTAGAGTTGTCGGCTCGCTACATCAGCGACCGCAAACTGCCCGACAAGGCCATCGACGTCATCGACGAGACCGGTGCCTCGCAGATGCTGATTGCCGAGGGAAAGCGCCGAAACGTCATCGGGGTGAAAGAAATCGAGGACACCATCGCCACGATGGCCCGCATCCCCCCGCGCAGCGTGTCGAAGAACGATGCCGAGGTGCTGCGCGACCTGGCCGCCGACCTGAAACGCGTCGTGTTCGGGCAGGACGCCGCCATCGAGGCGCTGGCGGCGGCCATAAAGCTGTCGCGGGCGGGTCTTCGCGAGCCGGAAAAGCCCATCGGTTGCTACCTGTTTTCTGGCCCGACCGGCGTCGGTAAGACCGAGGTGGCGCGCCAGCTTGCCGCCACGCTGGGCATCAACCTGCTGCGTTTCGACATGTCGGAATACATGGAGCGCCATACGGTGTCGCGCCTTATCGGGGCGCCTCCCGGCTATGTCGGCTTCGACCAGGGCGGCCTCTTGACCGACGGCATCGATCAGCATCCCCACACGGTGTTGCTGCTGGATGAAATCGAAAAGGCGCACCCCGACCTGTTCAACATCCTGTTGCAGATCATGGATCACGGCAAGCTTACCGACCACAACGGCAAGAGCGTCGACTTCCGCAATGTCATCTTGATTATGACCACAAATGCCGGCGCCAGCGAACTGGCGGGGGCGGCCTACGGCTTCACCCGTTCGAAGCGCGAGGGCGACGACCAGGAGGCGATCAGGCGCATGTTCACGCCGGAATTCCGCAACCGGCTGGATGCCACCATCACCTTCGGCCACCTGACGCCCGAGATCGTGCAGCAGGTGGTGCAGAAATTCGTTCTGCAACTGGAAGCCCAGCTGGCCGAGCGGCAGATCAACATCGAGCTGTCGGAAGCCGCCGCCCAATTCCTCGCCGAAAAGGGCTATGACGAGCAGATGGGTGCCCGGCCGCTGGCCCGCATCATCCAGGAGCACGTCAAGAAGCCGCTGGCGGATGAGGTGCTGTTCGGGCGCCTTGCCAATGGCGGCACCGTCAGGGTGGTCGTCGACAAGAACAAGGACGGCGAGGACGAGATCGGCTTTACCTATCTCACCCGCGCCGAGGAACGCGCCCTGCCCAAGCCGGTCGAGAGGAAGGCCCTGACAACCAGGAAGACGGCAGCGAAGAAGAAGAAGCGCAAGAAGCCCGAGCCGGCGTAAGTTTGGTGATCTGACCCTAACGGATTGCAACGCCGTCGTAGCCGACGCGCTGATGGTTCTCGGCGCAGGCGGCTGCAACGTCGCCAGCAGCACTCACCTCGCCCTTGCCATCGCCTCCCGCCTCCATTAACGCCTCACCCCAGCCATGGATGACGAGCGGGCGGAGAGTTACGACTGGCGGGGCCTCGCCGATGGAGTGCGCGGCGCAGTGTGCCTGGCCGGGCTCGTCATGGGCTGCTCTTTCATCGGCTTCGGGGCGTTCCTCAAGAGCATCGGCTTTGGCCTCATACCCGGGCTGTTCACCATCTCCTTCATCTGGGCGCTACCGGGGCAGGTGGTCTTTGCCGACATGTGGCGCAAGGACGCCGAGCTCTCGGTGATCGCGCTGGCCGTCTCGGTGACGGCGGTGCGGCTGCTGCCGATTGCCATCGTCGTGCTCTCCAAGGCCCGCCTCAAGGGGGCGCCGCGCTGGCCGCTGTTCGTGGTGGCGCATTTCACCGCTGTCACCATCTGGCTGCTCACCAACCAGAAGATCGAAACCATCGACCCGCGGCGGCGGCTGCCATGGATGATGGGCCTCGGGGTGACGCTGATGACGGCGATGTTCGGTTTTACTTCAGCGGGCTATTATCTGGCCGACAGCCTGCCGTCGGCGCTGGCCCGCACCCTGGTGTTCTTCACCCCCGCCTTCTTCATGGTGACACTGGTTTCGGGCGCCCGCTGGCGCTTCGATTACTGGTCGATCGCGCTGGGGGCCGCCATCGGGCCGCTGGCCACCTATCTGTGGCCGCGCTTCGATCTGCTGATCGCCGGAGTGGTGGGCGGAACGGTTGCCTTCGTCCTCGTCCGGCCCAAACGCCGGGGGCTGCTGCCATGAATGCGCTTGGGGTGTATGGCGCGATCCTGGTGGCAGGTTTTGCCGTCACCTATGTATGGCGCTTCCTTGCCGTCCTCGCCATCGGCAAGCTGGATGCCGAAAGCGATCTCTTGTTGTGGGTGAGGTCGGTGGCGACCGCGCTGGTCGCCGCGCTTGTCATGCGCCTGGTCACGGCGCCGGCCGGCCTGCTGGCGGCGGCGTCGCTGCCGGGGATGCTGGGCGCGCTGGCGGTCGGTGTCGTCACGCTCCTGTACGCCGGAAGGCGCGTGGAACTGGCCACGGCCGCGGCGATTGTGACTTATTTCCTTGCGGATATTATTCTTAGATAGCCATCAGCCGGCCAGCGCGGCGCGCAGTTTTTCGGCGTTTTCGACGAGCACCGCCGTATCGGCCATCTCAGAGGCCGGCGGCCCGAGGCGCATGCCTTCATGGCGTGGCATGACATGCACATGGGTGTGGAAGACGATCTGGCCGCCGGCGGTCTCGGAAAACTGCTGGATGGTGATGCCGTCGGCGGCAAAGGCGGTCATCTGGGCGCGGGCGATCTTCTGGACGGTCGCCATCACCGCGGCGATATCGGCGGGCGCGATGTCGAGGATGTTGCGCGAGGGCGCCCTGGGGATGACCAGCGTGTGGCCGGGAACGCGCGGCATGATGTCCATGAAGGCCAGCGTCATGTCGTCCTGAAAAACCTCGTGGCAGGGTAGTTCGCCGCGCAGGATTTTGGCGAAGATGTTGTCGGTGTCATAGGCGGCCATGGCCTTGCTCCTCGTTCATGGACTGAAATTTTCCGGCAGGTTCCAGCAACAATCCCTCCCGGTCAACTCCCGCCCTCGTGGCGGAAGGGCGTGTGCTCGCCGAGATAGAGCTGGTCCTCGCCAACGGCGCGGCGCTCGCGCGCCAGATAGTCGGCGACGGCACGGGCGAAACCGGGGTCGACGATATGATGGGCCGATCGGGTGGCGACCGGCTGATAGCCGCGCGCCAGCTTGTGGGGACCTTGCGCGCCCGCCTCGACGCGGGGCAGGCGATGGGCGATGGCGTAGTCGATGGCCTGGTAGTAGCAGGCCTCGAAGTGCAGGAAATCGTGATGCTCGACGGCGCCCCAGTTGCGCCCGTAGAGAGCCTCCGAGCCGATGAAGTTGAGGGCACCGGCGATGGGCCGACCGGCCCGTGTCACCATCACCAGCAGGATGTGGTTTGCCATGCGCTCGCCGACCAGCGAGAAGAACTTGCGGGTGAGGTAGGGCCTGCCCCACTTGCGTCCGCCGGTATCCATGTAGAAGTCGAAGAAGGCATCCCAGTGGGCTTCGGTTATATCCGCGCCGGTGAGCTGTTGGATGGTGAGACCTTCCTCGGCCACTTTGGCGCGCTCCTTGCGGATCATCTTGCGCTTGCGTGAGGCAAGGCTGGAGAGGAAAGCATCGAAGCTGTCATAGCCCAGATTGAGCCAATGAAACTGGGTATCGAGGCGGGCCAGCCATTGGGGTGCCTGCAGCAGGCGTGCCTCATCCTCCTCGAGGAACGTGATATGGGCCGACGAGGCCTCCATGCGGCGGGTCAGTTCGATGACCCCGGCGGCAAGCTGCAGGCGGCGGGTGGCGCGCCCGGGACCGGGCGGTACCAGAAGGCGCGGTCCTGTTGCTGGCGTGAACGGCACGGAAATCTGCAACTTCGGGTAATAATGCCCGCCGGCGCGGTGCCATGCCTCCGCCCAGCCGTGATCGAAGACATATTCGCCCTGGCTATTGGATTTGGCATAGCAGGGGGCGGCGCCAAGCACGCTGCCATCGCCTGCCTCCAGTACCAGGTGCTGCGGATACCAGCCGGCTTCCGGCGCGGCCGAACCGGACTCCTCCAGCGACGACAGGAAGGCATGGGAAACAAAGGGATTGAAAGCCTCGCCCGGCGGATTGGCGCAGCCGTCCCAGGCCGCCTGATCGATGTCCGAAAAGGTGCGGAGAACCCGGATAACCGGCGTGGCGGCTTCAGGCGTCGCCATCGGGGAAGAAACCCTCAAAGGTGATCTGGTCCGACCAGTTGAGCGCCCGGGCGCGGGTCGCCTCGTCGCGCACCGTCCAGCAGATGACCGGCAGACCCGCCTCCATGAACAGCCGCGAGGCGGGCGAGGGCAGCCCCGCCACCTCGAACGACAGGAAATGCGGCCGGGTGCGCGGCAAATGGCGCATGTTGCGCAAATCGAGGCGGCGGGCGAGATCGAGCACCGACCAATAGGGATCGATCACCCGGTCGGCGACGATGCCGCGCGGCATGGCGGGCGCTAGTTCGCGCATATGCTCCACGAGGTCGGGATCGAACGACATGAGGGCAAACGGCCCGTCATAGTCCGACAGGACCTCGACGGCGCGGCGGGCGAGCCGCAGATCGCCGTCCCAATGGGTCTTCAACTCAATCACCAGCGGGGTGCGGCCGCGCACCTGGTCGAGCAGATCGGACAGGGCGGGAATGTGGTCCTTGCCGGCCATGAGCGGGATCTTGCACAGTTCCCGGGCCGTCACATCCGAAACGCGTCCGGTTTCGGCCGTCAGCCGATCGAGCCGGTCATCATGGAACACCATGGCTTCGCCGTCGGCGGAAACCTGCAGGTCGCACTCGATGGCATAGCCGTGTCGCACGGCCCCGGCAAACGCCGAAGGTGAGTTCTCGATGATGCCGTGGCCCCTGTCGTGCAGGCCGCGATGGGCGATGGGGCGGGCCGCAAGCCAGCCGAGCGCGGATGACTCAACCGCCCACCGAACGCTCATTCGACCTCGACGACCGCTTCGATTTCCACCGACAGATTGAGCGGCAGCGAGCCGGCGCCGACGGCGGAACGGGCATGTTTGCCGGCCTCGCCGAACACCGCCACCATCATATCGGACGCACCGTTGATGACCTTGGGCTGGTCGGTGAACCCGGGAATGCCGTTGACGAAGCCGACCAGCTTGACGACGCGCTTCACCCTGTCGAGATCGCCATCACACGCTGCCTTCACCTGGGCGATGATGTTGATGGCGCAGATCTTCGCCGCCTCGATCGCGTCATCCACAGTGACGTCGGCACCGACGATACCCTGGTACTGGAACTTGCCGTCCTTGAGCGGCACCTGGCCTGCCGTGAACACCAGATTGCCGGTTTTCACAAAGCCCACATAGTTGGCAACCGGAACGGCTGGCAGTGGAATTTCGATTCCCAGGTTCTTCAATCGCGCATCGACATTGCCCATGGCGTCATCCTTTCATGGCTTGGTGAGACAGCTTTATGGATGGCTGGGGTAAACCAGCCCCGGGCGTTACGCAAGCGGGCTATCCGTTCAGTTTGTCGCGCGGCGGCCGGCCGGCGAAGAATGCCTCCAGATTATCGACCGCCCGCATGCCCATGGCGATGCGGGTATCGAGCGTCGCGGAACCCAGATGCGGCAACAGGAAGGCATTGTCGAGGTCGCGGTAGCGTGGGTCGATGTCAGGCTCGCCTTTGAACACGTCGATACCGGCAGCACCGAGCTTGCCCGAGGTGAGGGCCTTGATGACCGCATCGTCATCGACGATGTCGCCGCGCGCCGAGTTCACCAGCACGGCTCCGTCGGGCATGAGGGCGATGGCCTCGGCATTGACGCAACCGCGCGTTTCAGGCGTTGAGGCGCAATGGATGGTGAGGAAGTCGCAATGGGGCAGGAGAGCATGGAAGGTGTCATGGAACACCGCGCCTTCCTCGACATCGGGGGAAAGGCGGAACTGGTCGTGGTAGTGAACTGCCATGTCGAAGCCGCGCGCCCGCTTGGCCACCGCCCGGCCGATGCGGCCCATGCCGAGGATGCCGAGACGCTTGCCCGTCACATCAAGGCCGAGGGGATGGGTGGGCGACCAGGCGCCCCAGGTCTTTTCCCTCACCATGCGCTCGCCCCAATAGGCGCCGCGCGCCGCGCCCAGAAGCAGCAGCATGGCAAGGTCGGCGGTGGCATTGGTGAGCACCTCGGGTGTGTTGCTGACGGTGAGGCCGTGCTTCAGCGCTGCCGGCACCTCGATATGGTCGTAGCCGACAGAGAAGGTGGCGATGATGCGCACGCTCTTGGGCAGGCGGGCGATGGACTCGGCATTGAGCTTGTCGGTGGGCGAGACAAGGATGCCGTCCGCGCCCTGTGCCCGCGCGATGATTTCATCGGCTCCGAGCACCTCGTCGGATGGATTGAAGCTGGCATCGAAAAGGCCTGCTATGCGCTCTTCGACAGGGGCAGGAAGCTTGCGGGTTACGATGATGCGGGGCTTTGAGGTCATGTTGCTTTCAATCGCCTTTTGCTTTTGGGTCCGGTATGAGTGAGCAGTTCGGATGCCCGGCTTTCGGCGGCGGGCTCTCCCATGGACTTTGTATTGCGCCCGCCAGCACAAGGAAACGGCATGAACGCCATCATCGGCCGCATTTCCATCAGGAAGAATGCGTTGCGGATAGGCCCGATGCCAATCGACCGGAGGCGTTCGCTGTTGAGACGGCAAATCATTATCCTTTTGTGGCTGGCCGGCGCGGTGCTGGACCTGCCCGGCGCCGCCTTGGCCGGCGCGTTGGCCGGGCCGGGTCTGCAGGCCCATCTGGCGGTCTATGACCTGACCCTGGCGCATGCCGAGGACCGCTCCGGCATCACCTCGGCCGCCGGGCGCATGGTGGTCGATCTGAAAGGAGGGCCTTGCGAGGGTTGGACGCTCGATTTCCGCTTGGTGGTCCAGTATGGGCTGAATTCCGGTGGCAGCCGCCTGCTCGACAGCCGCTCCAGCTCATGGGAGGCCGGCAACGGCCACGAGCTGCGCTACACGCGCCAGCAGTACGTCGATAACACGCTGCAGTCGCGCACCCTGCTCACCGCGCTCACCGGGGCGCCCGGCAAGCCCGGCTCGGTCGCCATGCGCAAGCCCAAGGAACTGACGGCGCCGCTTCCGCCCGACGTGTTGTTCCCGGTCCAGCACCAGCTGGCCCTCGATCGAGCCGCAAGGGCGGGCAAGACGCGCTTCCGGGCGGTCATCTTCGATGGCGGCGATCATGCCAATGTCTATGACGCCATCGCCTTCATCGGCGCCGAGCTGCCTAAGGGCGACCATGCCGCCGGCGTCGATGGATCGGGCGCCGCGGCGCTTGCCGGACTGCGCGCCTGGCCGGTGAGCGTCAGCTACTACAAGCATGACGGTGGTGCCGACGAGACGCCCTCCTATCAGGTGAGCTTCATCCTGTTCGACAACGGCGTGTCCGGCGACATCAAGCTCGACTACGGCGACTTCGCGCTGGCCGGCAAGCTCACCCACGTCGACTTCCACACCACCAAGCCCTGCCCCTGAGCCGTCTCACTCGCGGTGGCCTGCGGAGCGGCAACGTGGCACAGTCCGATGAAGCCGCGATTCCCCTGTGCACAAGATGATCCATGGACGAAGCCCTGCGCCCGCTGCTCGATGTCAATCGCTCCCTCACCGGGCGTAGCTGGAACTTGCGCCCGGTGCCGGAACGCAATGCCCTCGCCATTGCCCAAACCCTGGATGTGCCGGAACTGATCGCCAGGCTGCTGGCCGGAAGAGGCGTGACCGCAGAGGATGCCGCGCAATTCCTCAGCCCCACGTTGCGCGCCTACATGCCGCCGCCCGAAGCTGTCGCCGACCTGCCCAAGGGCGCCGAACGCCTGGCGGCTGCGGTGATGGCCGGCGAGACGATCGGCATCATCGGCGATTACGACGTCGACGGCATGTCCTCCACCGCGCTGATGGTGCGCTTCCTGCGCGCTGCAGGCGTGGAGCCGAAGGTGCACCTGCCGGACCGCCTCACCGAAGGCTACGGTCCGAGTCGGGTAGGCGTTGAGGGATTGGCCGCCGCCGGTGTGCGCCTCATGCTGACGCTCGATTGCGGCGTCACCGCCCATGACCCGCTCAGCCACGCGGCCGGCCTCGGGCTTGAGACGGTGATCGTCGACCACCACAAGGTCGGCGCCGAGCTACCCGAGGCCACCGCCATCATCAACCCTAATCGCCATGACGATCTGTCCGGTCTCGGCCATCTGTGCGCCGCCGGCGTGACCTTCATGCTGGTCGCGGTGACCGCGCGAACCTTGCGGGCGGGCGGCTGGTGGAACGCCGAAAGGCCCGAGCCCGATCTCCTCACCATGCTCGATCTGGTGGCGCTCGCCACCGTGTGCGACGTGGTGCCGCTCACTGGCCTCAACCGGGCTTATGTGGCGCAAGGCCTCAAGGTGATGGCGGCGCGCGGCCATGCGGGGCTTGCCGCGCTGGGCGATGTCGCCCGCCTCAAGCGCCGGCCGGACGTCTATGCGCTGGGCTTCCTGCTGGGTCCGCGACTCAATGCCGCCGGTCGCCTCGGCCAAGCGATGCAGGGGCTGAAGCTGCTGCTGGCCGACGATCGCGCCGAGGCCATGCAGATCGCCGAACGCCTCGACCGGTTCAACCGCGAGCGCCAGGAGATCGAGCTGGCGGTGATCGACCAGGCCCTCATCGATGCCGAAGCCCAGCTCGCCGCCGCCGGCGATCTACCGGTGATGGTGGTGGCGGGGGAGGGCTGGCACCCCGGTGTTCTCGGGCTCGTTGCCTCACGCCTCAAGGAAAGGACCGGCCTGCCGAGCTTTGCGCTGGGCTGGGCAAAGGGTGAAGAACTGGCGCAAGGCTCTGGCCGCTCCATTTCAGGCGTCGATCTCGGCCGCGCCGTGCAGGAGGCTGCATCGGCCGGCGTCATCGTCAAGGGCGGCGGACATGCCATGGCGGCCGGCCTGACGGTGCGGCGCGATAACATTTCGGCCTTGCGGTCGTGCCTTGGCAGGAGCCTGTCAGCCGAGAGCGAAGCCAGCCGCGCGGTAGCCCGCCTCGACATCGACGGGGCACTGACGGCAACCGGGGCGCATGTCGAGTTCATCAAGAAGCTGGAGCAGGTGGGACCGTTCGGCAGCGGCAATCCGGCACCGGTCTTTGCCTTTCCCGCCCACCGCATCGCCTATGCCGATGTGGCCGGGTCCGATCATGTGCGCTGTACGCTGCAATCGGGTGACGGCACGCGGCTGAAGGCCATCGCCTTTCGCGCCATCGGCACCGAGCTTGGTGAATTTCTCCTCAGCGAACGCGGCAACCCGGTGCATGTGGCGGGCCGGCTGGCACTCGATGACTGGGGCGGCAGCCTGAAGGCGCAAGTGATGATCGAGGACGTTGCCGAAATCAAGCGTGGGTAGTGCCTCTCACGAACGGCAGCATGCGCACCAGGACATCGTCGCGGTCGCGGAAATGATGCCAGAGCGCCGCCGTGACGTGCAGTGCCAGGAGCGGTATCCAGAAATGGGTCAACGCCGCGTGCAGATGCTTCATGGTATTCGGCGGAAAATGGTACCAACCCGGCAGGGCCGGAATGGTCACGTAGCCGAAGACTTCGAGCCCGGCGCCGGCGCCGAAGGCGCCCCCATACTCCAACGAATGCGATATCCAGCCGGTGAGCGGCATGAGCAGCATGAAGGCGTAAAAGGCCATGGTCGTGGCGCGTGCCGCCCGGCGTTGCCAACGTGGCATGGCGGCGGGGTAGGGTGGGGCGGGCGTGACAAGGCGCCAGACAATGCGAACCACGGTCAGGACCAGCACCGCAAGCCCAGCCAGCGCATGCAGCACGTAGGCCGGATCGAAGGGGGCGGCGTCCTTGACGTCCTGCTCCAGAAAGAAGGCCGCGATGATCAGCAGGGCAATGCTCCAATGGAGCGCGATCGACACACCATCATAGCGTTTTGGCATAAGATCTCCCTCATTGCCGGCGCCATGCCGGCATCGCCTTGAAGACGGGACGGGCTGGCTGAATCCGTCGCCTCGACGCTTGCGCCTTTGCGACTTCATCACTATAGAGGGCCCCTGTTCGCAAAGCCCAGATGCGCCCTTCGTCTATCGGTCAGGACGTCAGCCTTTCACGCTGGAGAGACGGGTTCGATTCCCGTAGGGCGCGCCATTCCGTCTTCAGGCTATTGAGCGAATTAGGCTACCGGCTAATCAGGAACTTTGCGTCTGCTCGTGTCATACACTTGGGCGGGATAGTTCGAAAGCCGATGGTGCTCGTATGCTATCGCATTCGCAACCGCAACGGCACATACCGTTTCCGGCGCCCGATCCCGGAGGACCTGCGCCTGCCGGGGGCACCATCAAGGCATGGCAAACTGGAAAACGACGCTGCGTACCAAACATCCTGTTGTGACGAAGCGGCTATATCCCGACGTATTCGCGGCGTACAACCGGGACTTCGATCCAGCCGTGATGCCCAAGGTACAAGGCGAACGCGATAGGTTGAGCGGTGATGAGATCGCACTTCGTCGCCGGATAATCCGGTTCGCCTCAGTTAGAAGCTACAGCAGCCGACGGGATGTCGGTCCATGCTGATGATGCGATCCGTTCCCTCCATCACGACGTTGCAGCCCATCACTGGTTGTCAGGGTTTCAAGGCAAGGCGATTTGCCGGTAGAGCAATTCTTCGTAGATCGTTTCTGCTTCCGTCACCAGTTTTTCCGTGAACATTGCCTTGTCGGCCCGCTTTGGCACCGGTTTGAAGGGATTTCCAACGTCGGGGTCTGGCGCAAAGAGCCCGGCCAGCTCGCATATCCGCCTCATCGCTTCCCCAGGTCGCGTACAAATCAATTCCTGCGGAACAATGTGCACCGTTTCGGCATAATCCAATACGTGTCGATAGGCTGCAATCCAATAGCTCAGCCAATAATCAGGTGAAGTCGGCGCCAGCTCGCCGGGCGCAAATCCGGGAAAGGCGATCGGCGCATGAACCGCACCGAACTCCAAATGTCCAATATCGCGCATGTAGCTGCGAATGAATGGATCTTCATCATGCTGCCTGAGGAAATTCTCGTGTTGACGCATCAAGGATGCGGCATGTTCCACCGGCGTTCGAACCGGCACAATGATGCAGCAGTTCCGAAACATCTGCGGCAGGAGCGCAAGCCGGGCGATATTGCCATTGTTCTTGGACACGTAGCGTCCGCCAGGACCCGTCCTCAAGGCAACGACTTTGCGAATGTGGGTCTTGAAGAACGCCATTGCTTCGGGCTTGGCGTCGTCTTCGCCCCAAAGAGCAATGTGCTCGTCATTGCATTTGTCTGGCCAAAATGCCTTCCAGATTACTTCCTCGAAGGCTTCGGGGCTATCGAGGCCGATCTCAAGGCCATCTCCGTGAGCCCGCTCTCTCATCGTGGCTCGCCGCATAAACGGGCGGGTGAGCCGGTTCCAAAGGACCGGCGCCGCAACAAACGGCATATCCCGGTAAAAATGGGTGGCGACGCCCGGCACCTCGTGGAGCGCATTGAGCATGACCGTGGTCCCCGCTCTTGGCAGCGAGGTGATGAAGACTGGCGGCTTGTACGCGACATCGCGCCATGTCGAAGCCAGGATCCGGTCTTCCAACCGTGCTGCGGCGAGTTGAATTCCCGGACCGGCAAAAGCGAGGTTATGGATCAGCCTGTCGCCGGCTGAGTAGGTCGACCCGGCATTGTTCGGCCTAAGTTGGAAAAACAGCCATGCCGCGAAGCTGAGCGCGACGGTCGAGCCGAGGAGAAACTGCCAGCTCTCGGCTGTCTGCATCACATCATTGAACGTGCTCAACTGCAGCCATTGGGCCATGAAGGCCGGCAAGGCGGCTGCCGCAAGGCACGTCAGGAGGCGGATCATGATACCCGCGCAGGATCCGAGCACCCTAAATCCCGCCTGCCGAACGGTTTTTTCCTTCTCGTCGTCGCTCATATAGGGGTCGAGCATTGCCGCGCCACCCGTCCCGGCTTGCTCGACGATGGAAAATGTGGCGGGGACGATTCCCAGGAAGACGAACGCAGCCGCAAAAGCGATGGCTGCGACACTTGCAACCATGAGGCTGACCATTGACTAGCTGTCCTTGCGGTCGGAACTCCGGCCGTCTGTGCGGCGCATCAGGCGCTTGACTGGATACCAGACAAATCCGGCGGCCAGGAGGAACACGGCAACGAAGAACGCCACCACGGTTCCGATCGCGCCGATTCCGGCACCGGGGCCTATATATGCGTAAGCTGGCGAGGTCAGAGCCAGCATCAGCACTGCCGCAGCAGCTATATGTCTCATGAGTCGAACCCCCAGTCTTTGTGCACGGTCATCGGCAGGATGCCTCAAGAGTCTTAAAAAATGCTCTGTCCATCCAGGTTGGCAGAATCTGCGCACCGGTCACGATGGCGTTCTCCGTTGGCGAGATGCGGTTGTTCCAACTCCAGGCCAGCCGCCCGTCGGGAAGGAACTCCATCACCCGACCGCCGCTTTCGGACTGGACTAGAATGTTGCCGTTGGGCAGGCGCTCGTGTGAACTGGCACGTTGGGAGAAGAAGTGTGTCGGGCCAGCGCCATCGACGACGACGCGCGAGGCGCCGGTACGTGCATCGATTTCCACAATCCTGCTCGCCGCCTTCTTGCCGGACAGCGCAGGCGTCAGGTTGTGGTTGTCGAAAACTGTGATTTTGTCCCCCGGTATGAAATCGGGATCGTGCTGCCGCAAGAATTTGCCCGTTGTACGAAACTTGATCTTCAGGGTTTGCGGATCGATCACGAAGATCGAGTTGATATTGCGCACCGAGAACATGATATCGCCCGGCGAGAACACTTTTGAGTGCCAATCGGAAGGGAATGGCTCCACGTCATTCAAATGCATGGTGTCGCCGGAGACCGAGGTATACCGATCAGAGATCGTGGAGAGATACATCAGACCGTCGAGCCCATTGCTGTGCAGTACGTCGAGAACATCGATGTTCCGAAGAATGGTCCCATCCAGCGAGATCTTCTGAAGTGTCTCGAATTGACTGTTGGGCGCGTAGTTCGGATAACGCGTACCGTGTTTATGGCCCCGCTGAGCCCCCACCCACATCGCGCCGTCCCCGGTCAGTTCAAGTGAATGGTGAGCGTAATTCTGGAGCTTCCAGACCACATGGCCACATGGATCCATGCGGAAGGTGCTGAGTCTGTGGAAGTTGGCGACGAGATCGCCCGAGGGCAGGATTTGGGCCCCCATCAGAATCGTGCCGGGCTCCTGTCTCGGGCGCACATCATCCGGAAAGTCACCACTGCTGCCCCAGATCTTGAACCAGTCAGTCAGCCATTCGTGAACGGTATTGCCATCCCGATCCATGACGCGGGCAAAAATTTGCTTCTCGGCATTGACGCCCTGGACGAAAACCAGTCCGGGATTGAGCTTGTCCGGATAGATAGTCCTCGTGGATGATTTTCCCGGTACGGGCGCCGGGAAGAAAAGGTCTTGGCGTTCGCCGAATACCGCATACAGCGACAGTGCGACGGCATCCAATTGCGGCCTTGGAAACATGTCGTAGGTCTGCGCGAACATGCCATAGAATATGGCTACGGATAGTATCGACGAAGTCAACAATAAGGCGGGCAGTCTGGCGAATAAACCCTTCATCTGCAGGCTCTTTCTCCGGCGGTATTTTTGAGAAGGTGAGGCCCACTTTTCTTGCTTGGCGTTAAATTGAGGTAAAGGGCCGCTGAGCGGGAGTTGCACAACGGCGAGGGGCGTCGCCGCTGCAGTTACCATGAATGCGAAATGAATGAAGCGTTAAGAACCGGTTCAATTCCGTCTGCTATGATGGCGTTCAAGTTGGTCGACTGGACCTTTCGCCTGCATAGGAGGTTGCCATGATCGAGTTTGACATGCACGAAGCCGAATTTCTCGCTCCCGCCCACGACGATGCAGTCCGCCAGGCACCGGCATGGTCGCCGACCATGGAGCTTCAGGTCGAACTGGGTCTCTTGACCGTCGCCGAAAGCGAGGCCGAGCGCAAACTGCGCCGCTGAGCACCTGTCTCGACGGTCGTATTTCCCGATTGCATCCGACGTACTGCTGGCGGCTGGTCGATGCTATAAAAAGCCATCGACCAGATCGCTGCCTTCGTTCGGAGATCCCATGCGCATTGTCATTTACGGAACCGGCGGTGCCGGCGGCTATTTTGGCGCCAGACTGGCGCTTGGCGGCCACGACGTCACCTTCATCGCCCGCGGCGCTCACCTGAAGGCCATTCGCGAGCACGGCCTCGTCCTTGATACGCCCGAAGGCGAATTGATCGCCCGGCCGGGCCTTGCCACCGACAATCCAGCCGAAGTGAAGGACGCCGATGTGGTGATCCTCGGCGTCAAGGCCTGGCAGGTCAAGGACGCGGCCCGGGCCATCAAGCCGATGCTCGGCGAGGAGGCTTTCGTCGTCCCGCTACAAAATGGCGTCGAGGCGGTGGGCGAGCTTGCCGAAGTGTTGGGTGCGGAGCGTGTGCTGGCGGGCCTGTGCGTGACCTTCAGTTGGGTTGCCGCGCCGGGCCGCATAAAGAGCATAGGCGGCATCAATATCATCCGCTTCGGGGAACTGGACAATCGCAAGAGCGCGCGCATAAACGCCTTGCGACAGGCCTTTGAGGATGTCGGCGTGAAGGTTCAGGTCCCCGGCGACGTCCACAGAGCCTTGTGGGAAAAGTTCCTGTCCGTTACGGCCTGCGGCATCGGGGCGGTGGCCCGCGCACCCATCGGCATCTTGCGCTCGCTGCCTCAGACGCGAGGTTTGCTGGAAGCCTGCATCGCCGAAACTGCCGCCGTGGGGCGGGCGCACCACGTGGCGCTGGCGACAACAGCAGTCGCCGATACGCTGAAACTCATCGATACGATGGCGCCGGGCAGCACCACGTCGCTGCATCGCGATATCGCCGACGGCAAGCCGAGCGAACTCGATTACTGGACCGGCGCGGTGGTGCGGCTGGGGGCCGAGGCCGGTATCGCAACGCCCACCCACACCACCATCTATCATGCCCTGTTGCCGCAGGAACTGCGGGCGCGCGGCGAAATCGACTTTCCGGCCTGACCGCCGCGGCGTGAGCCTACCAGTGGCCGGTGTTGGGCATCGAGGACCACGGCTCCATGGGCGGCTTGGCATCGCCCTTTTGCAGCAACTCGATGGAAATGTTGTCGGGTGAACGCACGAATGCCATTTGACCGTCGCGCGGCGGGCGGTTGATGGTGACCCCTGCGTCCATGAGTTTCTGGCAGGTGGCGTAGATATCATTGACGGCAAACGCCAGATGGCCAAAATTGCGGCCTTCGTCGTAGTCTTCGGGATCCCAGTTGTGGGTGAGTTCAATCTGGGCGCCGGGCGTTTCCGCGGCCTCCAGGAAGATCAGCGTGAAGCGGCCCTGCGGGTAGTCGTTGCGCCGCACTTCCTTGAGGCCGAGCTTGTTGCAGTAGAAGTCGAGGGACTTTTCGACATCGGATACGCGCACCATGGTGTGAAGGTATTGCATGAGGGATATGGCTCCTGGAACAGATCGAAAACCGGCACGCTTCAGGGCATGCCGGCTGTTGTTGGTATCGCAAGGCGCTGGCGGCCGCCTACTTGGTGGCGTCTTGCTGTGACACCAGGCGCAGATAGGGACGCGGTGACTTCCAGCCCTTGGGGTATTTCTTCTTGGCGTCGTCGTCTGAGACCGACGGTACGATGATCACGTCCTCGCCCTGCTTCCAGTTGACCGGGGTTGCCACCTGGTGCTGGGCGGTCAGCTGCAGGCTGTCAATCACCCGCAGAATCTCATCGAAATTGCGCCCGGTGCTCATCGGGTAGGTGATCATCATCTTGATCTTCTTGTCGGGGCCGATGACGTAGACATTGCGCACCGTCGCGTTGTCGGCGGCGGTGCGACCCTTGGCGCCGCCGGTGGCATTGGGATGGATCATGCCGTAGAGTTTGGCCACCTTCATGTCGTCATCGCCGATCATCGGGTAGTTGACGGCGTGGCCCTGGGTTTCCTCGATGTCCTTTTTCCAGCGCTTGTGGTCATCGACCGAATCGACGCTGAGGCCGATGATCTTGCAGTTGCGCTTGGCGAATTCCGGCATCAGGCCGGCCATGTAGCCGAGC
>Ga0315540_10000195_pt1 | contig 33354 bp, 31 predicted proteins | sample SalMarSW160110MG_FD_203677 | JGI IMG/M metagenome (GOLD analysis project Ga0315540, IMG submission 203677) | Salt marsh sediment microbial communities from the Plum Island Ecosystem LTER, Massachusetts, United States - Salt Marsh Sediment SW1601-10 ...
GCACTGACCGGGAGGTTATTGTGACAGTGTGCGACACCGACTTGGACCGGGTTAGTTGGCAACGGCCGGATTGGTCAGGTTTGGCGAGGTCCAGGGTGGTCGCCCGGCGACAGGCGGCTCGTCTCCATACAAGACACTCCTGGAGCGCAGATCAGCGGCAGCAATCAGAATGACAGCAGACCTTTTATCCAGTCCATCAGGTCGTAGACGCGCCCGAAAAACGTGTCTTTCGGGCGGTAGCCTTTTGATGCGGGCCGGCTGGCGATCTCAGCAATGGCATCGAGCATCTGCTCCAGCCGACGGCGGTGGATGCCCGCCGCTGTCTGGACGGGGTCATGGAGGAACCCTGAAAAGGCGGTGATCACGGCGACTGTTGTCATGACCGCAAGCAAAGTCAGCGCAAGCGTCGCCTGCGAAGGACTGACCGGAAACGCGGCGTAGTACAGCCGCCCCAATGTCTCTCCGAGCGCGAAATGGGACACTGCCTGATCCCTGGCAACGACCTGCGCGATGGCGGACCCGGCGGAGATCGATCCCGGTGTGAACTGGTGCAGGAAGGCAAGCCCCATCACCGCCGCAAGCGTGCCAGCCGTGATGTCCGCGGCGACATTGCGCGTGCGGACGTAAATCCTGACCGGTTCGCGGGCGGCAGCCCAAATCTGGCGGCGCAGAGGATCGCGCGCGTCGTCCGGGCTCAGGGGCAGGGCGAGCAGGTCCGTCACCAGCCTTGCCGCCAGCGCCTTTTGCACGTTCGTTTTCAGCCCCAGGGGACTGCCCGCCAGTCGACTCGCCGCCTTGCCCGCGCCGACAAGCTCAAGGGCGAGGGCCAGAACCCGCAGCACAAAATTCGGGAATCCCATCAGGAAGTTGTACGGCGCGACCAGGACATCGGTCCCGAAGGCGCGGCGGTTTAAGCCGACTGCCCCACGCCCAGCATAGTTTGCAGTGACAAAGGCAGGTATCCGCGCCCGGCACGCGCCGATGTAGGCGGAGACCTGCGTGCTCAGGCCGGACTCATCCCCGCCTGATTTTGTGTTACCGCATTGATCGGACATCGAAACTACTTGGAACCGGTGTAAGGGGGCATATCCTTTGGCGCCCGCTCGCACGGAAATTCCAGCTAAGATTTAGCGATACCTACACGCGAACGACGCGGGAAGCTCTCATGGTACAGCATCGAATGGTCCCTGGTCTTGCTTCAGCTCTGGCGCATGCGGTCCTGTTGATCGCCACAGCGCAAACCTCCCATCGGGCTTCCTGCCCGAAGAGGACCAGGGCTACTTCTTCATCGAGGCACAGCTGCCGGATGCGGCATCCCTGGGCCGCACCGAGGTCCAGCTCGGCCGGCTGGAGCAGCAGCTGCTGGAGATCCCCGGGGTCACCAACGTGATCTCGGTGGCCGGATTCTCGCTGTTGAACGGTGCGTTCAGCTCCAACAGTGCCCTGGTGATCCCGGTGCTGGCCCCCTGGTCCGAGCGCGAGGCACCGGAGCTGATGCTGCCGTCCATCGTCGGCCAGGCGCGGCGCATCGCCGCCGAGACCGCGGACGCCAACATCATCCCCTTTGTTCCGCCGGCGATCCCCGGACTCGGCAATTCTGGTGGCTTCTCCTTCGTGCTGCAGGACTATACCGGAGGCGACATCGGTGAGTTTGCCTCCGTGCTGCGCGGCTTCGTCGTCGCCGCCAACGAGAGCCCGGCCATCGGTAGTGCGTTCAGTACCTTCCGCGCCGATGTCCCGCTGCTCTACCTGGACGTGAACCGGGAAAAGGTGCAGACCCTGGGGGTTCCGATGGGGGAGGTCTTCAACACCCTGCAGGCACAGCTCGGCTCGGTCTATATCAACGACTACAACGAGTTCGGCCGCACCTGGCGGGTCATGGCCCAGGCCGAGGGGGACTATCGCAACCAGCCCTCGGACATCACACGGCTCTTCGTGCGCAACAACGAGGGCGACATGGTGCCGATGGCGACCCTAGCCGTGGTCGAGACCGTCACCGGCCCCCAGATCGTGCCGCGCTACAACCTGTTCCGCTCCGCAGACGTCTCCGGCGGACCAGCGCCGGGCTACAGCTCGGGACAGGATATCGCGGCAATGGAGGCCACCGCCAAGGCAACCCTGCCGTCGGGCTACGGCTACGAGTGGACCAGCATGTCCTACCAGGAGATCAAGGCGGCCGGCCAAGCGCCGATCATCTTCGGTCTGGCCCTGTTGTTCGTCTATCTCTTCCTCGTTGCCCAGCACGAGAGTTGGTCGATCCCGATCGCCGTACTGCTCGCGGTGCCGGTGGCCGTGTTCGGCGCCCTGGCCCTGACCGACGGGGTTGGCCTGGATGTGAACCTCTACACCCAGATCGGTCTGGTGATGCTGATCGGCCTGGCGGCCAAGAACGCGATCCTGATCGTCGAGTTCGCTAAGGAGCAGCGCGAGACTGCGGGCCTCTCGATCTACGATGCCGCGGTCAAAGCCGGCCGGCTGCGCTTCCGAGCGGTGATGATGACGGCACTGTCCTTCCTGCTCGGAATCGTGCCCCTGGTCGTAGCGACCGGTGCCGGGGCCGGCTCCAGGGTCGCGCTCGGCACTGCGGTCTTTGGCGGCATGCTCGCCGCCACCGTTGTAGGAACCGCGCTGATCCCGGTGATATATTACGTGGTCCAGGTGATCCGCGAGAAGGTCAAGGGGCCGATGGGTACCGAGGTCGAGGCCGAGGTTTGAGCGCGACCGTCGATTTGCTACAGCCGACTGGCCGGGAGGAGAAAATCCATGGCATGGGCTTACCTGATCATTGCGGGAATCTTCGAATGGGGCTGGCCGGTCGGACTCAAACTGGGATTGGCCGATACAGGTATGCGCTGGGGTTGGATCGGCTTCTCGGTGATCTGCATGGCAGTCAGCGGCGCGCTGCTCCTGGTCGCGCAGAAGACGATCCCGATGGGCACCGCCTACGCGGTCTGGACCGGCATCGGGGCGGTCGGCACGTTCGTGCTCGGGCTATTGATCTTCAGTGAGCCGGCAACTCTGGCGCGGTTCTTCTTCGTCGGGCTGATCATCGCCGGCATCCTCGGCCTAAAGCTGGTGTCTTCCCATTGACCGTGCTGCTCATACGGCGGCTGTCCGCTGGGGTGCATCGCGTGCCTAGTGACGCTGGGTAGTGCGTTGCGGCCCCGCTTCGTGATGCGCTCGATAGGACGACTTCGGGAGCGGCGACTGGCTGCGCCACGCATCAGCACAAGACAGGAATCTGCAGTACGCGCCGCATGGCCCAGGGTGCTATGTGAAGCGTCATCTAGCGTCACGATCTGAGAACGGCTGCCGCCTCGGGGTACGCGAAGAACGAGGGATTTCGATCTTGGACGTAGTTGCGGGGCTTGGATGATGCCGGTTGAAAATCGGCCAGGGGAGGGCTAGCTTAGCCGTTTGCCCCTCGGCTGTTCTCGAATTTTCGATGCCTGCACTCGCCGTCAGGAAGCTCACCAAGGTTTATCGCAACGGCCACGAAGCCCTCAAGGGCGTGGACCTCACCGTCGACGAGGGGGATTTTTTCGCCCTGCTCGGACCGAACGGAGCTGGCAAGTCGACCCTGATCGGCATCGTCACTTCCCTGATCAACAAGACCGGCGGCGAGGTGCAGGTCTTCGGGCACGATCTGGACCGGGAGGCGGAGAGGGTGAAGTCCTGCCTTGGCCTCGTGCCCCAGGAGTTCAATTTCAATCTTTTCCTTCCAGTGATCGAGGTGGTGCTCAACCAGGCGGGCTACTACGGCATCCCGCGCAGGGAGGCCAGACCGAGGGCCGAATACTATCTACGCCAGCTCGATCTCTGGGACCGCCGGGATTCGGAGATGCGGGTCCTGTCGGGGGGGTTGAAGCGCCGGCTGATGATTGCCCGAGCGCTGGTGCACCGGCCGCGGCTCCTGATCCTGGACGAGCCGACCGCGGGTGTGGACATCGAGATTCGTCGCTCCATGTGGACCTTTCTGCGCGAGCTCAACGCCGAGGGCACGACCATCATTCTGACGACCCATTATCTGGAGGAGGCGGAAAGCCTGTGCCGCAACATCGCCATCATCAACGGCGGGCGGATCGCCGAGCGTGCCGACATGCAGGCATTGCTACGCAGGCTGCAGACGGAGACCTTCGTGCTGAATCTCAAGGGGCGGTTGGCCGAGCTACCACAGCTCGGGGGCTTCGTACTGGAGCACATCGATGATTGCACCCTGGAGGTGGCGGTAACCAAGGACAGGAGCATTAACGGTCTGTTCGATGCCCTGTCACGCAACGGCATCGAGGTTATCAGCCTGCGTAACAAGCAGAGCCGGCTCGAGCAGCTGTTCCTGGACATGGTGGAAAACGGCAGGGGCTCCGAGGATATGCCCTCATGAACCGCTACCGGCGCTATTGGATCGCCTATTCGACCATCCTGGTCAAGGAGATCCTTCGCTTCTCGCGAATCTGGGTGCAGACGGTACTGCCGTCCACCATCACGACGGCCCTCTACTTCGTCATTTTCGGCAGGCTCATCGGCCAGCGCATCGGGCCCATGGACGGCTTCGACTACCTGGACTTCATCGTGCCCGGGCTGGTGCTGATGGCGGTCATCACCAACGCCTACTCGAATGTGGTCTCCTCCTTCTATTCCAGCAAGTTCTCCCGCTACGTGGAGGAGTTTTTGATCGCTCCCGTTCCCAATTGGGTGATCTTGTCCGGGTTCGTTTCGGGCGGCGTCGCCCGTGGTCTGCTGGTGGGCCTGGTAGTAACACTGGTGTCCATGTTCTTCACCGACATTCAGGTCCACAGCTACGGTGTGACCCTCCTGGTGTTCATCCTCACCGCCGTCCTGTTCGCACTCGCGGGATTCATCAATGCCGTCTATGCCAACAGCTTCGATGACATCTCGATCATCCCCACCTTTGTGCTCACGCCCTTGACCTATCTCGGGGGCGTCTTCTACTCGATCAACTTGCTCCCAGCCTTTTGGCAGCACCTGTCCCTCGCCAATCCGGTGCTCTACATGATCAATGCCTTCCGCTACGGATTGCTCGGGACGAGCGATATCCCCTTGGGCATCGCTTTTGCCATCATTCTTGGATTCATCGTCATGTTGACGATTTTTAGTCTTTGCCTGTTGCATCGCGGCGTTGGGGTCAAGACCTGAGGGTCCTTGTCTGTACCGCTCTGAGATGGGACCATAGGTTGCATGGATGTTTGCCTCTTGTCCGTCTCGGACCTCGACATGTTCCGCTCGTTTGCCTTTCCCCATGGGCCTTGCCGTCCGGCAACCCTGGCCATGAGGTGTTTTTGATCCGTGGCTCGACGTAAGAAGACTGCCGCCAGTGCTCGAAGCAGCGGGAACCGCACCGGAAGCCGAGGTCTGCGACGGTTCGTCGTCCGTTGGGGCCTGTTGCTTGTCGTTGCCACGATTCTTGCTGCCGGCCTCTATGCCCTCTACCTGGACGGTACCGTCCGCGCCAAGTTCGAAGGCAAGCGCTGGGCGCTGCCCGCGCGGGTATACGCCCGGCCCCTCGAGCTCTACGCCGGTCGCCCTCTGAGCGTCGAGTCCCTAACGGGGGAGCTCGAGCGCCTGAAGTATCGCCGCGTGCAATCGCCCAAGTATGCAGGGACCTACTCGCGGGATGGGGATCGCTTCGTGGTGCACACGCGGCCTTTCCGCTTTTGGGACGGCTCCGAGCCGGAGCGTCTGTTGGACATCGATATACAGAAGGGGAAGGTGGCCGGTCTCGAAGACGGAGCAGGTGGCCCAGACCCCGCCCTGGTGCGCCTGGATCCGGTGCTCATCGCCAGCATCTATCCCACCCATAACGAGGATCGCGTCCTGGTCCGCGGTCAGGATCTGCCGCCGCTGCTGGTCGCAACCCTGCTCGCCGTCGAGGACCGGGACTTTTACGAGCACTGGGGCGTGAACCCCCGGGCGATCGCCCGGGCCGTGTGGCACAACCTGCTGGCAGGGGGGATCGTCGAGGGCGGCAGCACCCTGACCCAGCAGCTCGTCAAGAATTTCTACCTGAGTGACGAGCGCACCCTGGCCCGGAAGCTCAACGAGGCCTTCATGGCCGTCCTACTCGACTGGCACTACGAGAAGAGCGAGATCCTGGAGGCCTACGCCAACGAGATCTTTCTCGGTCAGGACGGCAACCGGGCCATCCACGGCTTCGGCTTGGCGAGTCGTTTCTACTTCAACCGCGACCTGGACGAGCTGGGGATTGCCGAGACGGCCATGCTGGTCGCCCTGATCAAGGGACCTTCTTATTACGATCCGCGGCGCCATTCTGAGCGTGCGCGCACTCGGCGCAATCTGGTCATTGATACCCTCCGCGCTCGGGGCATCATCAGCGAAGGGCAGGCGAAGGCGGCCAAGGAGGCGCCCCTGGGAGTCAGCGACCAGGGCGGGCGCCCGGCTGGCGCGTATCCAGCCTACCTGCAGCTGGTTCGGCGCCAGCTCCAGCGGGATTACCGCGAGGAAGACCTGAGGTCCGAGGGGTTGCGCATCTTCACCACCTTGGACCCGCTTGTGCAGTCTGCCGCCGAAGAAGCGGTGCGCAAGCGGGTGCCGGAGCTGGAGCGCTCCCGCAAATTGCCCTCCGGCAGCCTGGAGTCGGCTGCCGTCGTGACCTCCGCCGCCCAGGGGGAGGTCCTGGCCCTGGTAGGGGGACGCGACCCTGAGTATGCGGGCTTCAATCGCGCCCTCGAGGCGGTGCGTCCCATCGGCTCCCTGATCAAGCCCGTCATCTATCTGACGGCCCTTTCACATCCCGATCGGTATAATCTGGCGACTCCGCTCTCCGACAGTCCGGTCAGCCTGCGCACCGGGGACGGCAAGCTTTGGCGACCCGACAACTACGACCACAAGAGTCACGGGCGGGTGCCGCTGTACAAGGCGCTGGCCAAGTCCTACAACCTGGCGACGGTCAACCTCGGCCTCGAGGTCGGTTTGGATGAGGTCCTGAGGACGCTGGGAAACCTGGGAGTGAGTCGGCCGGTGGACCCGGTCCCGGCGCTGCTGTTGGGCTCGGTGTCGCTGACTCCGGTCGAAGTCGCCCAGGTCTACCAGGCCATCGCCGCCGGTGGCTTCCGTGCCCCTTTGCGCTCGATTCGCGAGGTTCTGGATGCCTCGGGCCGGCCCCTCAACCGCTATCCCCTGGCCGTGGAGCCGGCGGCGGATGCCACCGCCGTCTATCTCACGACCTGGGCCATGGAGCAGGTGGTCCGACAGGGAACGGCCAGGTCGTTGAAAAAGCGCCTTCCGAGCGGTCTGACGGTTGCCGGAAAGACGGGCACGACGAACGGCATGCGCGACAGTTGGTTCGCCGGCTTCAGCGGCGATAAGGTCTCGGTCGTCTGGGTGGGACGGGATGACAACAAGCCGATCCAACTCAGCGGTGCCAGCGGGGCATTGCCGATCTGGGGTGATATCATGGTTTCCGTCGATAACCGATCGCTACCGGAGCTTCGTCCGGAGGGGGTCGAGGATGTCCGCATCGATCCGCGCAACGGGCTCTTGGCGGATGCGGGCTGCAGACGCGCGATGACCATACCGGTTTCCGCCGCGGGGACGCCGGACGCGACCTCCGACTGCGGCCGTGCGGTCGTTTCCGCTGACCCGAAGACGGCGAAGAAGGAGGCCGGCTCCGACAAGGTCGATAACAAGAGGGCGGGTGGCGGTTTCGGGGAGTTCATGCGTGGGTTTTTTGGTAACTGATGAATAAGCGTTTGCCGATTCTAGTGTTGGTGTCCGGTCTTGCCGCTTGCGCGTCCTATGAGCGAGCCGGCCCACCCGCCCCGGTGGTGACCGCCGGACGGCAGCCGGCCGTCCAGACCCCGGCGAAGCCCGTGCAGACACCACCGCCGGAGGAAAAGGTGGAGGTGTATGCCTATCGTCCTCCTGCGACGGCCCCGGACGCCCCAGTGCCTTCGGAAGCTGCCCCTGCCGAGGGAGCAGGCAACCTAAGCGCCGGACCTGTTTCGGAAGCCGCCACACCGGCTCCTGGTGGGGCGATCCCCCAGGGCACGGGCGGGGGCGCACCACCTTCGAGCGAACCGCCTGGGGAGAAGGTATCGACGCCGACGCTGACTCCGGCACCCGAGGTCGTCGTCGCCCATGTACCACCTCCCCCCTCGACTCCAACCTTGTCCCCGGCAGCGGATTCCCTGATCAAGAAGGCCGAGCAAGAGCGTCAGGCAGGGGACTACGTCGGTGCCGCGGCGACCCTGGAGCGGGCTCTGGGCATTCAGCCCCAGGAGCCCTATATCTGGAACCGTTTGGCGCGGGTGCGGATGGAGCAGGGGCTCTATGCGCAAGCTGGTACCTTGGCCTTGCGCTCGAACGCCTTGGCCGGGGATCAAGCCGTGCTCAAACAGGACAATTGGCGCATGATTGCAGCTGCACGTCGCGCCGTGGGCGACACGGCGGGGGCTGCGGAGGCGGAGCGGAAGGCCCAGGGGGGCTAGGCCCGCGGAGTCGAGATCATGGAAGATTCCAGACGCCATGGTGTCGTCCGGAAGGGGCAGCGACGATCCCGTCGTGGGCATCCCTCGACCCCTGTCCGGATGTGCAGGGACTTGGTAATCAGGTCGAGCCCGCGCTCGTCGGTGATCCCTCTTGCGGCAGGGTTCTAGAGGCGGGGGCTTGGCGAGCCGGATCGCCGATGTCTTAGGCTCTGAAGGGCTGCTGTCCGAGCGCCTCTCGGGTTATCACCACCGTCCCCAGCAGCAGGCAATGGCCGAAGCCGTCGCCGATCTGCTGGCCCGGGGCGGGACGCTCATCTGCGAGGCCGGCACAGGTACCGGTAAGACCTTCGCCTATCTGGTTCCAGCCCTGCTTTCCGGTCGCAAGGTGCTGGTTTCGACCGGTACCCGCAATCTTCAGGATCAGCTCTTCCATCGTGATTTGCCCCTCGTCCGCGAGGTGCTGAAGGTCCCCGTACGCATTGCCATGCTCAAGGGACGGGGAAACTATCTGTGCCGCTACCGCCTGGAGTTGGCCCTGCAGGATCATCGGCGCCGGCTCGTGGAGCTGCGCCGGCAACTGCTGCAGGTGCGCGATTGGGCCAAGGTTACCCGTAGCGGGGACGTGGCCGAGCTCGATCTGCCGGATGATGCCCCCGTGTGGCCGGCGGTGACCTCGAGCAGCGACAACTGCCTCGGCCAGAGCTGCCCGGAATGGGACTCCTGTCATCTGGTGGAGGCGAGGCGCCGCGCTCAGGGCGCTGATCTGGTGGTCATCAATCATCACCTCCTGTGTGCGGATCTCTCGTTGCGGGACGAGGGAGTCGGCGAGATCCTTCCCGGGGCGGATTGCTTCATCGTGGATGAAGCGCACCAGCTTCCGGAGGTGATGGGCAGCTTCTTCGGCACGGCTGTGAGCAGTCGCCAACTCCTGGACTTGACCCGAGATCTGGATGTCGAATATCGGCGCGAGGCCGGCGATGCCCCGGACCTGCTCGAGCGAGCCGGCGACCTGCGCCGCAGCGTTTTGGACCTACGCTCGGGCCTGGGGGAGGAGAGCCGACGCGGGCCCTGGAGGGAGATTGCCGAGGATGCCGCCGCGGTGCGTGCGTTGGATGTGGTGTGTACCCGGCTCTTGGATCTGCACTCGGCCCTCGATGCGCTTCGGGGGCGTGGCAAGGGGCTCGACAGCTGCCTTGCCCGCAGTGCCGACCTGGGTCAGCGTCTGACCCGGCTCACAGAGGGGGACGAGCCGGGAGATATCCGCTGGTACGAAACCCAGGGGCAGGGTTTTCGGCTGCACCAGACGCCCCTCGAGGTGGCGGATATCTTCCAGGCCCATAGGCAGCAGCACCCGGCGGCCTGGGTCTTTACGTCCGCAACCCTGGCGGTGGGCGAGCGCTTCGATCACTTCGCCCGCCAACTGGGGATCCTCGATGCGCGCACGGAGCGTTGGGAAAGCCCCTTCGATTATGCCCGCCAAGCCCTGTGGCTCATCCCCAGGGACATGCCCGATCCCGCGTCGCCGGCCTATACGGAGGCCGTCGCTGCGCTCGCAGCACGCATCCTCGAATACAGCCGAGGGCGTGCCTTTCTGCTCTTCACCAGTCACCGTGCTCTGCGCGAGGCCGCGCAATGGCTGGAGTCGCGCACTCCCTATCCGCTCCTGGTGCAGGGGAGTGCCCCCCGCGCCGAGCTGTTGGAGCGTTTCCGACGACTGGGCAATGCGGTCCTGCTGGGCACTGCGAGCTTCTGGGAGGGGGTGGATGTGCGCGGCGAGGCCCTGTCCTGCGTCGTCATCGACAAGCTTCCCTTCGCTTCCCCGGGGGATCCGGTCCTCGCGGCGCGCATCGAGGCCTTGCGGCGCCAGGGCGGCAATCCCTTTCGGGATTTTCAGCTGCCTCAGGCCGTCATTACCCTGAAGCAAGGGGCGGGGCGGCTGATCCGCGACGCCCGGGATCGAGGGGTCCTGGTGGTTTGCGATCCGCGCTTGCTGAGCCGTTCCTACGGTCGTGCCTTTACCGACAGCCTTCCCCCGATGGCGCGGTGCCGGGATCTGCAGGAGGTCGAACGGTTTTTTGCGGTGTCCCCCTGAGCCTGATTCGGAGGCGAGGGAATTCTGCCGACGGGCTTTGGGGCACGATCTTTGCTATCTACGTTCGGTGAAAGATTCTGAGCTTGTGTTCGCCAGAGATATTTGTCACTTGGAAAAGGATTGAAAGCGATGTTAGAGAAGGCTACCCATTTCGACCGCGGCAGCTCTTTGCCGCTTGGCAGTTCAGCTGATGCTTCGCCCCCTCCTAGAGATATCGCTCGTTTTGATAAGGCTGCCAGCAAGGGGAGCAGGAAGCCCAAGGCGCTGATTCACCTCATGGTACGACTTCAGAGGACCGCGCGTATCGCCCTCCCAATCACCAAGCGAATTTCCTTGCTTCGGGAGCTGCAGCCGGAGGTAGCGAAAGTCACCGATCGGTTGGCCAAACCTGTTGTCTTTGCCAGACAGTCGTCCGCGGGAACACCGGCTGGTCAGCCCTTGGTGCAGCACCTGAACGTCCTGATGATCAAGAATCTGAAGTTAGCGCTCGACGATGTGGGTTACTCCGACCTGACCAGCTCTGAGGCCTCCGTGCGTTTGCGTTTATGGCTCGTGCGGAGCATGTTCTATTACCTGGTCCGGGCAGTCGAATACGCGGTGCATTGCGACACACCCTATCCGTCGGCCATCTGGAGCACGGCACATGAGCTTTACTCGGATTTGGTCACCTGGGGCACAGCAGCGCTGGGGATCGAAAGCCGGGGCGGCAATGCCGGCTTCGATCCGCAGATCGAATACAAGCGCCTACTCTTGCTGGGGGTCACTCGACAGCTGATACCCGTTGCCGAGCGCTCGCCCCGGCTCTTGGCAGGGTTAACCTCCATGGCGAAAGAGAGTCGTCTGCTGCTGTCTTCCAGCTACTGCGGGGCTTTCAATCTGATCGTCGTCGAGATTTTCCGGGATGAGCCCCCTTATCTCTCCGCCGGGATCGAGCAAGGGCACAACGGCTGGGTCTTCGAGCCTGCGAAAGAGTTCTGGCGCCTCGTCGGCAAGAATTGAGACCCGAGACGTTCTGATTCAGGTTTGCGGAATTCGCCAACGGCGTGCCCACGCATGACCGCATTGCCGCGGTGATCTCTCGACTAAGGCGATTTCTGTCAAAAGATATACCAGCCTGCTTGTCTTTTCGCCCGTCTTCCGCGTCGCGACAACAGTTACATAGCCCTGCTATGCGCCTGTTGTCGCTCCTTGAAGATGAACGAGCATCCTGCGCATTCTGGTATATTTTTACTCCGGCAATCGCCTAAATCCAAAGACGTTTCAGGTGTGCTTTTGCAGTTGGACGCGCACTGTGGTCGACGTCACCAAGGGGGAGGTTGTCGCGGCGCGCATCGAGGCCTTGCGGCGCCAGGGCGGCAATCCCTTTCGGGATTTTCAGCTGCCTCAGGTCGTCATTACCCTGAAGCAAGGGGCGGGGCGGCTGATCCGCGATGCCCGGGATCGAGGTGTCCAGGTGGTTTGCGATCCGCGCTTGCTGAGCCGATCCTACGGTCGTGCCTTCACCGACAGCCTGCCCCCGATGGCGCGGTGCCGGGATCTGCAGGAGGTCGAACGGTTTTTCGCGGCTGACCCCGCAGTCTGATCCGGAGGGGGGGATTCTCCTGGTTACGAAGATACTTGCCGTAGATACCTCGGGTGATGCCTGCTCCGCGGCGCTCCTGATCGGCACGGAGGTCGAGCAACGTCTGGAACGGACACCGCGCCGCCACGGCGAGCTGGTGCTGGGAATGATGGATGAGCTCCTCGCCGCAGCGGGCATGGGCCTGGGGCAGCTCGATGGTCTTTCCTTCGGACGTGGTCCCGGCTCCTTCACGGGTGTGCGCATTGCCGCATCTGTGGTGCAAGGCGCGGCCTTCGGGGCGGATCTGCCCGTCGTTCCCGTTTCCACATTGGCCGCGCTGGCGCAGGGGCAGTTGCGCTTCGGTAGCCCTTCGCCCGTGCTGGTCGCTCTCGACGCCCGCATGGGAGAACTGTACTGGGGGCCATATTTGCCGGGCGACGGGGGGTTGATGAAGCCGGCGGGGGTGGAGGAGGCCGCCGCTCCGCACATGGCTCGGCTTCCGCCGGAAGGCAGCTGGAGCGGCGTCGGCAGTGGTTGGTCCGCCCATGGTGAGGTGCTGCGCGAGCGCCTGGGATCGCGGCTGCTGTCGGTAATGCCGGATCGCGTATGCGAGTCCCGCGACATTGCAATTCTCGCCGCCGCGGAGCTCGCGGCGGGGCGTTGGGTGTCGGCGGAGCAGGCCCTGCCCTTGTATCTACGCGACCGGGTGACCGCTGGGACCTGAGGCGTTTGTCCCCGAGTGATGCCCGTGGCCGCGCCCCGACTCGCCTCCGTGGCGGCAGTGGCGCTTCAGGCAGCTGATCACGTAATGCAACAAGGTTGCGAGCACGGCTACGAAGACGCCGCCGCTACCGGCGATCACTCCGACCCTTCCCACCCCCGAGTAGGAGAGTGTCAGCCAGGTGAGAAAGGCGCTTACCACCGCGATGAAGAACACCAGGAGGAAGGGCCAGGGCGTACTACTGCATGTTGGACAAAGCTTCATAATAGAACCTTTACGTCTCCGGTTATATTAGACCCCGGTGTGGTGTTAGATCCAATGAAAATGCGCAATAGAAAACCATGATCCCGGATTCCAGGCCCCGGAGGCCGGTAAAACAGACGGGCCGGCCCCCCCGGCAGTTGCTCGCGGGTCTGTTCGATCGGGCGCTGGAGGCGGTGGGTGGGCGCCAGTCCGTGCGACGGGCCCTGAAGGCGCGCAGCATCGATATGCCCGTAACCCTGATCGCAGTAGGCAAGGCGGCCCAATCCATGACCGAGGGCGCCTGGGATGTCCTGGGCGAGCGGATCCGTGGTGGCTTGGTGATCTCCAAGCCGGGCCATCTGGCCCCCGAGAGGCTTGCACGATTTTCCTTGGAAGGGATCGAGGGGGGGCACCCGGTGCCCACGGAAGGCAGTCTTTCAGCGGGACGACGCCTGCAGGAGGTCCTGGAGGAAGCTGGTGAGGAAACTCTGCTGTTTCTGATCTCCGGTGGTGCTTCGAGCCTGGTGGAGGTTCCCGTTTCGGGGCTGGGGCTTTCGGACTTGGCGCGGCTCAATGAATGGCTCCTGGGCAGCGGGCTGCCCATCGAGGCCATGAACCTCGTTCGCAAGTCGGTCTCCCTCATCAAGGGTGGCGGTCTCCTGGCGGCGCTCGGGGGGCGCAGGGTGCGGGCCCTGGCCATCTCGGATGTCCCCGGCGATGATCTCCGGGTCATCGGCTCCGGGCTGCTGGTTCCCGAGCACGACCTCGCCTCCCGGCTGGCTGCGCTCGATCTGCCGGACTGGCTGCGTGACTGGACCGACCGGGGCCTGATGGAGCGAGCCGGGATACCGGCGCGGGGCCCCGAGATCGAGCTGGTTGCGACCCTGGATGTTGCCAAGGATCGGGCTGTCGCCGCGGCGGAGGCGGCAGGAGTTGAAGCCCACCTGCACCGGGAATTCCTTGAAGGAGATGCCGCCGAGCGTGGGAGGGATCTGGCCAACAGGCTGATCGAAGGACAAGTCGGGCTGCACATTTGGGGTGGAGAGACGACGGTGCAGCTGCCTGCGAGTCCCGGGCGCGGCGGGCGCAATCAGCACTTGGCCCTGGCGGCGGCGGTGGAGCTTGCCGGAAGGGACGACTGTTTCTTGCTCAGTGCCGGAACGGACGGTACCGACGGGCCAACGGAAGACGCCGGCGCTCTGGTGGACGGCGGTACCCTCGAGCGAGGGGGGCTGGAAGGGCGCGACTCCGGTTCCGCTCTGGCCGCCGCGGACGCCGGCTCCTTTCTGGCCGCAAGCAGCGACCTGCTCCACACGGGTCCCACCGGTACCAACGTCATGGACTTGGTGTTGGGTCTCAGACTCTGAGGGGGTGTCGGGCTCATCGCTCCGGCCCGATCCTTTCCCTGCTCCAGCCTTCCTCCGAGACCACGAGCACTTCCGCTGCCTTTTCGTACCACTCGGCGAGCACGATGCGGACTGCAGACTTGCCGTCGATCTCTAGGGCGTGGTCCGCGGGTCGGTGGGTGTGTCCGTGGATAAGCCGCTCGGCCCCGAAACGGCGCATGTAATCCTCTACCGTTCGTTGGCTCACGTCCATGATGTCCAGTGTCTTTTCCGCTGTGGCCGCACCGCTCTTACGGCGGTAGTCATCGGCGACCACCCGGCGTTTGGCAAGCGATTTCCAAAGAAAAAGACGCCTTACGACGGGATTGCGGACGCGGCGGCGAAATTTCAGGTAGGGCAGGTCGTCGGTGCACAGCAGGTCCCCGTGCATGAGCAGGGTAGGGACTCCGGCCAGATCGATCCGGTTCGGGTCATTCAGCAGGGTACATCCGGTGTCGCGGGCGAAGGTACGTCCGAGCAGGAAATCCCGGTTGCCGTGCATCAGGCGACAACCGGTGCCGGACTCCGTCAAATCGCGCATGGCCGCACGGATCTCAGGGTAGGGAGGCCGGTCGTCATCGTCGCCGATCCATGCGTCGAACAGATCACCCAGCACATAGAGGACATCCGCTTTTCGCGCGCGCCCGCGCAGGAAATCGAGGAAGAGCCCCACCCTCGCGGGCCGCTCGGGGGCCAGATGGAGGTCGGAGATGAAGAGGAATTCTGGCAAGAGGACGCCGTGGTCAGTAGCGGAGGCAAGTTGCTTGTTACCCCCGCTCCCCAGGATTCCCGGCCTTGTTGCCTTGCGTCGCGGCGCTGGCAGTCCCTATTCGACTACCTCCGCCTTCTCGATGACCACGTCCTCCACCGGCACGTCCTGGTGGCCGCGCCGGGAGCCCGTCCTGACGCCCTTGATGGCGCTCACCACGTCCATCCCTTCGGCTACGCGACCGAAGACGCAATAGCCCCAGCCGTCCTGTCCCGGGTAGTCCAGGAAGCCGTTGTCGGCCACATTGATGAAGAATTGGGAGCTGGCCGAATGCGGCTCCATCGTGCGGGCCATGGCGATGGTTCCCGCGAGGTTCTTGAGCCCGTTCTTGGCCTCGTTGCGGATCGGCTTGCGGGCGGGTTTTTCGGTGAAATTCGTCGACATCCCGCCGCCCTGGATCATGAAGCCGTCGATCACCCGGTGGAAGAGGGTGCCGTCGAAGTGACCGTCGCGCACATAGTGCTCGAAGTTCTCGCAGGTCTCTGGGGCCTTCTCGGCGTCCAGCTCGATGAAGATGTCGCCGTGGTTGGTGCTCAGCTTGATCATGGTCTACTCCTGGTCAGCCGCCGATTCGGGTGATCTGCTCGATGACGACCGGGGTCTTGGGCACGTCCTGCGAGAACGGACCGCCGGCTCCCGTCGGGGTGGCGGCGATCTCGTCAACGACCCCCATGCCGTCCGTCACCTTACCGAATACCGTATAGCCCCAGCCACGAGAGTCTTTGGATCTATGGTTCAGGAAGCTGTTGTCCTTCAGGTTGATGAAGAACTGGGCGGTTGCAGAGTCGGGGTTGTTGGTGCGGGCCATGGCGATGGTGCCGCGCTTGTTCTGGAGCCCATTGTCGGCCTCGTTCTTGATCGGCTCGCGGGTGGGCTTTTGGCTCATGCCCTGGTCGAATCCGCCTCCCTGGATCATGAAGCCCGGGATGACCCGGTGAAAAATGGTCCCCTTGTAGAAGCCCTGGTCTACATACCCAAGGAAGTTGTCGACGGTAACCGGTGCCTTGTCCGGGTAGAGCTCGAGGGTTATGGACCCCTTGTTGGTCTGGATGAGCACCTTCGGGTTGTCCGCGAAGGCTGAGGGCGCGGACCCCAGAAGGATCAGCAGGGTGGCGGCGGTTGCGAGCAGTCGTCGCATAGTAGGTGTCCTCTCGACGGATATGTCGTGGGGGCGCATGTTACGGACTTTGATGCGGTCGCGAAAGTCTCGGGCATTTGCGGCACGCGAGGGCTTTGCTACCATCCGACGGTTTAACGGACCCTCTCCTGTCCCCCAGATGCTCCAGATCTACAACAGCCTGACCAGAAAGAAAGAAGAATTCGTGCCCATCGAGCCCGGCCGGGTGCGCATGTACGTCTGCGGTATGACCGTGTACGACCTGTGCCACCTGGGGCACGCCCGGGTCATGGTGGTTTTCGACGTCGTCTACCGATACCTGCGCGAGCGTGGCTACCGGGTCGATTACATCCGCAACATTACGGACATCGATGACAAGATCATCAATCGTGCCAACGAGCGCGGCGAGCCCTTCGGCGATCTCACGGAGCGCTATATTGCAGCCATGCACGAGGATTCCTATGCCTTGGGTATTCTGCCGCCGACGCAGGAGCCCAGGGCCACTGCCCACATGTCCGAGATCCTGGGCATGATCCAGGTGCTGGTCGAGAAGGGCCATGCCTATCTGGCCGACAACGGCGATGTTTACTATGACGTGCGCAGCTTCCCCGCCTACGGCAGGCTTTCGGGCAAGTCCATCGACGACCTGGAGTCAGGTGCCCGGGTCGAGGTCGGGGAGGCGAAGCGCGATCCCCTGGACTTTGCCCTCTGGAAGGCGTCCAAGCCTGGGGAGCCGGTCTGGGATTCCCCCTGGGGGCCGGGCCGTCCGGGGTGGCACATCGAGTGCTCAGCCATGTCCACCTCCTGCCTGGGCAGCCACTTCGACATCCACGGCGGCGGCGCGGACCTGCAGTTCCCCCACCACGAGAACGAGATCGCCCAGTCCGAGGGGGCCACCGGCGAGCCCTTCGTCAACCTCTGGATGCACAATGGCTTCGTGCGGGTCAACGAGGAGAAGATGTCCAAGTCCCTGGGCAACTTCTTTACGGTGCGTGACATCTTGGACCAATACGCCCGTCGTTGGTGTGGTGCGGAGATCGTCCGTTACTTCATCCTCACCAGCCACTATCGCAGTCCGCTCAACTACGACGACGAGCATTTGGACAACGCCCGGGCCGGTCTGAGACGTTTCTATACAGCCCTGGATGGTCTGCCGAGAGATACACGAACGGCCGGTGGAGAGGTTTTCGCGGAGCGGTTTCACGAGGCCATGGACGATGATTTCAACACCCCAGAGGCATTGGTCGTCCTGTTCGATCTGGTGAACGAGATCAACCGGATGCGGGAAAAGGATATCGGGAAAGCGGCGGGCTTGGGCGCACGGCTGCGTGAATTGGGGGGGATTCTGGGAATCCTACAGGGCAACCCGGAATCATTTCGTAAGCACTCTGCGCGCACCGACTCAGTAACTGTCACTGATCGCGCAAGGATCACTGATCGTGTTACCGCCGATGTCATATACGGCGGGAAATATACTGAGGAGCAAGTGGAAGACCTGATCAAGCAGCGATCTGAAGCCCGAAAATCCAAGAACTGGGCGGAAGCTGACCAGATACGGGACGAGCTGCAGAGCGTAAATATCGTCTTGGAGGATGGTCCCCAGGGAACCACTTGGCGGCGGGGCTGAAACCGGAAGCTTTCGCTGCGGACCGCTGAGGTCATGCCGATTGCATCGATGAACCGATAGGGAGTCGACAAATGCCGCTCGCGGTTTCCGGGTTTCCGGATCTCTATGCCGAGCTCGAAGCCTTGCCGGAGAATTTGGTGGGGGAGATTATCGACGGCGAACTGCATACCCAGCCACGCCCAGCCGCCCCCCATGCGGTGGCTATGTCCGGTCTCGGCGCCGATCTTCTTGGTGCCTTCCAACGGGGACGGGGCGGGCCGGGCGGCTGGTGGATCATCATCGAGCCCGAGCTACACTTCGTTCGAGACACCCAGGTTCTGGTCCCCGATATTGCCGGTTGGCAGCGGGAGCGCATGCCGCGAATGCCGGGGGATCATCGCTTCGAGGTGGTACCGGACTGGGTCTGCGAGGTGCTGTCACCTTCCACGGCGCGCAAGGACCGGGTCATCAAGATGCCTGTCTATGCGCGTTTCGGCGTCACCCATCTCTGGCTTCTGGACCCGATCGCCCGCACCCTGGAGACCTTCGCCTTGGAGGCAGGGCGATGGGTCGTCACGGGACAGTTCAAGGACGATGAGCTGGTGTCCATCGCCCCCTTCGAGGCGGTGAATCTGGAGCTTGCAAACCTCTGGTTGCCGGAGGCCGAGCAGTTCGACTCGGACCAGACCGGAGCGGGCTGATCGTGGACGCTTCAGGAGGAGGAGCCGAGCGCAGCGGCGTGCAGCTCCGCCGCCTGGATGGTGTTCTCGAGCAGGCTGGCGATGGTCATGGGGCCGACCCCACCCGGGATGGGAGTGATCCAGCCGGCACGCTCCTTCGCGCTCTCGAAGTCCACGTCTCCCACCAGCTTGCCCTCCGAAGTACGGTTCATGCCCACATCGATGACCAGGGCGCCTTCCTTGATCCAATCCCCGCGGACGAGCTCTTGCCGTCCTACCGCAACGACCAGTACGTCGGCACGGCGGGCCTTCTCAGCCAAGTCCTTGGTGCGGCTGTGACAGACCGTGATGGTGCAGCGGGCCGCCAGCAGCTCCAGGGCCATCGGGCGGCCCACGATGTTGGACTGGCCGATGATCACTGCGTCCAGTCCTTCCAGCTTGCGTCCGGTACGCTCCAGCATGGTCATAATGCCCTTGGGCGTGCAGGAGCGCAGCACCGGCATACGCAGCACCAGTCTGCCGACGTTGTAGGGATGGAAGCCGTCCACGTCCTTGGTGGGCAGGATGCGCTCGATGACCGCCTCCTCGTCGATGTGGTCCGGCAGCGGGAGCTGGACCAGGATGCCGTCGATCCGCTCGTCGGCATTGAGGGAATCGATCAGCTCCAGCAAGCGCTCCTGCGAGGTGTCGTCGGACAACTCGTGCAGCTCGGAGTGAAAGCCCACTTCCGCGCAGGCGTTGCGCTTGCTTCGCACGTAGATGCCGGATGCCGGATTGTTGCCCAGCAGCACCACCGCCAAACCGGGCCGGCGCCCGCCGCTCGCCATCAGGGTATCGACTTTGGTCTTGATCGCGGCGCGTATCTCCGCGGAGATGGTTTTGCCGTCGAGGATCTGTGCGCTCATTGACCTTTCATGTCTGGATCGTGCTCGGAGTCGCAGATCAGAGAACACATCAGAGAAACGGACCCCGAAAATTGAACGGTGCTTCAGGTTGAAGTAAACCGCATCCGGGGTGCGACGGTCCAGTGCGCTTTGTGGTGGAGCCGGATCGCGAGCTGGGTGGGAAAGCATCCCGGGCTGCGAATGCCAGAAAAAAACCCGCTTGTCGGCAAGCCGACAAGCGGGTTTCAAATCACCACCAGAGGAGGATAGGTGGGTGATTTGTCGATGGGAAGATCCGCTACGCGATACTGCTTGCTGCTCACGCCTTTCCAACGACGTAACCATTAAAGCGCTCGGCTGGTCTGGCGGCACTGATAAACGTCAATACTCCACGGGTAAATTTGCCTTTCTCAACTGCCACTGCTAGTCGCGTGCTTTGGGGCCGACGCGAGTCCAGGAAGTGCCAGGGTCAGCTCAGATATCTCAGATATCCGCCACTACCTTGTCGTAGAAGGCCAGGAAGTCGTCGGGCGTCTCGCCCTCGCGCCACTCGATGGCGGTGCGCGGGTGCTGGTTCATCTGGCCCGTGATGTTGTAGGGAAGCAGTGGTCCCCACTCGAGCTCCCGGCGCAGGGGCAGAATATGCTCCTGGATGACCTTGATGATGGGCCGTACGTTGAATTTGGGGTTGCGCAGGAATCCCAGCAGCAGCTCCGTGTGGCAGTTGCCGGCACCACGCCCGAATCCGAAGATGGTCGAATCCACTCGGTTGCAGCCGCAGATGATCGCCTCGATGGTATTGGCGAAGGCGAGCTGCTGGTTGTTGTGGGCATGGATTCCGATTTCCTTTCCTGTGCCCTCCAGCGCGCTCGCGTACTTGTGGTAGAGCAGGTCGATCTGCTCCCGATAAAGATGGCCGAAACTGTCGACGATGACCATGGCGAGCGCCGGAGTCTTTGCGACCGCCTCCAATACCGTGTCGATCTCCCGATCCGAGATGTTGGAAACTGCCATCAGGTTGGCGGTGGTCTCGTACCCCAGCTCGGAGGCGTGTGCGATCATGTCGACGGCCTCCGAGACCTGGTGCGCATAGAAGGCGACCCGGATCATGTCGAGGGGGCTTTCCGCTGCCGGGACGAGGTCCGTCTTCCAGTCGCTCTTGCCCGCGTCCGCCATGGCTGCCAGTTTGAGCCCGGTGGTTTGCGAGTCGTGGCTCCCCACGACGCGGCGGAGATCCTCATCGTCGCAATGCCGCCAGGGTCCGAAGTTGTCGGGCGGAAAAATTCGCTTCGAATTCTTGTAGCCGATCTCCATGTAGTCGATGCCGGCATCAACGCATGCCTGGTAAACGGCGCGTACCTGCTCGTCACTGAAGCGGTGGGCGTTCACGAGGCCGCCATCGCGGATCGTGCAGTCTAGAACCTTGAGCTCGGGGCGGTAGGTGATCCAGGGGGCCCTGTCGGACATTGCGCTTTCTCCAGGAAGGCAACGGAAAACATTAAATTTTCCCTCTTCACAATTGCGCGGGCAAGCCCTGTTTTGCAGATGACGAAGAAGCACGACTGCAACCAAGGTTTTTTAGAAAACCAGAACGTTCTAATATAGTAACTGCGTTATCGGCAACGCAGCCTCACTGAGGAGGCGGATATTTCGAATTCCCGGATTTCGGCGGGTGACTCGCAACCATTCGGAGTGGATGAAAATTCGCTCCACTGTCGCCACCTACCACTCCGGACTCTGATGGGCATGCATCAATGGCATACACGGACACTCGAATCGGCGATGAGTCTCCTCACACCCCTTCTGTGGGTGCTGGTGTCTCGGAGAGAGAGAAGCGACTCTCTGGCGTACAATCGCGCGAGATCCTCGCGGGGCATCTGGATCGTCTCCTGATCCAGCTCGACCGGCCCGAAGCAGCGGTCGACACGACCTCGGCCCGGGAGACCCTGATGGACCTGTCCGCGGACATCGTTTCCCGGACTTCCATTTTCCGGAACAGTGATTATCGCTGGCTTCTAGATCGCCTCACCGGTGTCTACGGACAGGGGTTCGGCCGGCGCGTTCAAGAGCCGCTCGTCGCCACGGCCGCTGCCTATGGCCAGGTCATCGAGACCATCAGTAATGCCTGTCCGGACCAGGACTACCGAGAGGCCGTGGGCCAGCTCTTTTGCTACATGAGCCGTCTGTTCAGAAACCGGGAAGACAGCTGGAAGCTGGTCTACCGGCACATCCTCGCGATTCCGGATGCGGTCGCGGCCAAACAGCTCCTGAACCGTGCGCTCTTCGTCGAGATCCGGGAATGGGCCGAGGCGGGCGTGGACAATCTTTTTTCCATTCGCCGAGATCTCTATGAGAGAATCGCAGCCCAGACTACCAGGATCGAAGATCTCGACCGGCGAATCCTGGATCTGACAAGGGGACTACGGCACCATCGACGGGCAACGGCCGCGTCTGCAGGATCGAATGTGATCGATCTGCAAGAGGTGCGCGACAAGCGCCTGATCACGACTCTGGAGCATGAGAGGCGGGGGCTCATGGAGGATCGGGAAGGAGAGAAGGCTGTCGTGGCCCTCGTAGAGTCCGATATCCGCGAGTTCGAAGAAATGCTCAGAAGCACCAGACGTGCCTACTTCGTGCGCACGGTTTGAGTCGGGCGCGTCGCTGAAGCGGTTTCCCATGCTTGACCCTTTTTGGCACAGTGATTACCGATGACGACAAGAAGCATCCTGCCTGTTCTACCCGCTACCTGGAAGCCACTGCTTACCGGCGGGGTCGCAATCGCATTGTCTTCACTGCTCGCGTCCTGCGCCGCGCTTTATCCGTTAAAACCGAGCCCGGAGCCTGCCCCGGAGCCGGCGGTGGTGGAGAAGAAGCCGCCGCCAAAGCCTATCAAGCCACCGCCCCCGTCTCGACTCTACCAGTGGAAGGGGAGCGATGATTACGTATCGCGCATAGAGATCAGCATCAACGAGCAGAAGGCGCGCTTCTACAACGGCGACAAAGAGGTCGGCTGGACTACGGTGGCATCCGGTCTCTACAAGAGGCCGACGCCGGTCGGTAGCTTCGCCGTTCTGGAAAAGGTCCAGAACAAGAGGTCAAATCTCTACGGAAGGATCTACAACAAGAACGGGAAGCTGGTCAAGAGAAACGCCGATCTGGGCGTGGATTCCGTCCCCGCGGGCGGGCGCTTCGTTGGCGCGTCCATGCCTTTTTTCCTGCGCCTGACCAATGACGGCATCGGCATGCACGCAGGGCCCATACCCCACCCCGGCAGGCGGGCATCCCACGGGTGCATACGCATGCCGAAGAAGTTCGCACCCATCCTCTACCGTTATGTGAGTGTCGGTACGCCCGTGACTATCAAGGGCAAAGGCCCCACTTATGCGAGCTATCTGAAGAAGCAGCGAAAATCGGCGCCGAAACGGGCGCCCGCGGCTGCACCTCAGCCCGAGTCGGCGGTGGCTAGCGTGGAGAAGCCCGCATCTCCGGCACCCGGCCAGTCTACGAGCACACCACAGCTGGCGGCGCCGGATGGGGCTGTAACCGCATCTGGAACGGCTGGTGCCGCAACCACTGCCACCGCCGTAGGGACGACCTCCACCCCATCACCGGGCGTGGCAGCTGTTCCCGAAACGGCCTCGTCGGATCGGGCTGTGCCGCCTCCCACCGCCGCCCCGGCCGCTACTGGTTCGGCCCTAACTCCGCCCGGGGCTGCTGTCGTGACCGAGGTATCCGAAACTCCGGCGAGGGCCGAAACCGAGACGACCAAGTCCGAGAGTGCATCCTCCGTACCCAGTAGCCCGGAGCAGAATCCTGTTGCGGGGGCGGTGCCTCCCGCCGCTCCGCAGGAGGTACAGGTGAAGCCGGTTGCTGCCCCATCGGCGGAAGGCACGAAGGGTGCGTCTGCGCCTGCCCCTGCGGGAGGATCAGAGACTGGTGGACATCAGTCCGCCCCGGCGGAGGCGGCAGTTACCCCCGCACAAGCCCCGGTCACCCGGTCGAGCGAAGGCTAGGCCCTGTTCGGAGCCGGGCTGGCTCAGCTGCTCTGCGAGCGGCCGATCATCTCCCTGGCGTGGTCCAGGGTGGTGGGGGTGATCTCCCGGCCTCCGAGCATACGCGCCACCTCACCTACGCGATCGTCCGAGTCCAGGCTCTCTACCTCCGTATAGGTCTGCCCATCGCGGGTGATCTTGCGTACCTGCAGGTGGTGATGGGCCTGGGCCGCGACTTGTGGCAGGTGGGTGACACATAGCACCTGCCGCGCACCGCTCAGGGTGCGCAGCAGCTTCCCTACGATCTCGGCGATGCCGCCGCCGATTCCCACGTCCACTTCGTCGAAGACGAGAGTGGGGACGGTGCCGCACTCGGCGGTGGCGACCTGTAGCCCGAGGCTGATCCGCGACAGCTCGCCGCCGGATGCCACCTTCGACAGGGGTTGCAGGGGTTGCCCTGGGTTGGCGCTGACCAGCAGCTCGACCCGGTCGAGCCCATGAGCACCGGCCGCGTCCGGCTCCACACGGGTAACCTCGACGGAAAAGCATCCGCCGACCATCCCCAGCTCCTGCATGGCCTGGGTGACGGTCTCGGATAGCCCTTGCGCAGCCAGCGAGCGTGCGCTGCTGAGGCGGTCGGCCGCGGCGAGAAATGCCTCGCGTGCCTGCTCGCACTCTAGGGACAAGGTCTCGAGGGCCGTGTCGTCGTCTTCCAGCGCTCCCAATTCCTTCTGCAGGCTCGCCAGGATCTCGGGAATCCCGTCGGGGGCGACCCGGTACTTGCGGGCCAGATCGTGGACCTGGGCGAAGCGAGCCTCCACCTGATCCATCATCGCGGGGTCCAGGTCCAATCCGTCCAGGTATTGGCGCAGGTTGCTTGCCGCCTCCTCGACCTGGATGGCCGCCCCTTCGACGAGCTCGCGGGTCGCGAGCAAGCTTTCGTCGAAATTGCTCAGTGTCTCCAGATCGGAGATGGCGTGGCTGAGGCCGGCGTGCAGCGACGGCTCGCCGTCGTAGAGCTCGAGCAGCAGGCGACCGGTCGTGCCCTGCAGCTCCCCCAGGTTGGCGAGCCGCTTCTGTTCCTGGTCCAGCTCGCGGATCTCAGCGGCGCTGAGGCCGAGCCCGGCGAGCTCCTGGACCTGGTAGCGCAGCAGCTCCAGGCGGGCGCTCCGATCGTCGCTCTCGGATTGGAGGCGGCGCAGGAGTTGGTCGCGCTCGCGATAGGCGCGGAACAGGCTCCTCACTTCCGCCGCCAGGGCAGTGTGGCCACCATACCCGTCGAGCAAATCCCGCTGTGTCGCCGGGCGCAGGAGGGACTGGTGGGCGTGCTGCCCGTGGATGTCCACCAGCCGTTCGCCCAGGTCCTGGAGCTGGGATCCGGTGGCGGGGCGGCCGTTGACGTAGGCCCGAGAGCGCCCCTGGCGCATGAGCACGCGGCGTACCAGGCATTCGTCGCCGTCGGCCAGGTCCTGCTCCAGGAGCCAGTCCCGGGCTGTCGGGCAGGCATCCAGGTCGAAGCCGGCCAGAATTTCCGCCCGGTCGCACCCGGCTCGGATCATCTGGGCGTCGGCCTTGTCGCCCAGCACCAGTCCCAGGGCGTCGATGAGGATCGACTTGCCGGCGCCCGTTTCGCCGGTCAACGCCGTCATCCCGGGCCGGAGGTCGAGCTCGAGGGCGCTGACGATTGCCAGGTCCTTGACGAAGATATGTGTCAGCATGATGGGGAAAGTTGCGGCCCGGTCTCGTGCCGTTCGCGATACTCGTCCATCTTTCGAAGCTCTGCAGGCCAGCGCGAGCTATCGACGTCAGGTATCCTCGGAGGATGCCGGCTGCGACTGGCACGGCATACGCCCCCCCCAGCCGAGCTTGGCCCGCAGGATCTTGTAGTAGTCGTGCCCCTTGGGGTGCAACAGGCGAGTGGGCCATGGGGCCTTCTTCACGAACACCGCTTCCGGACACTGGATTTTCGGCGTGGTAAGTCCGTCGCAGGTGACCCTGACCTGGTCCCGATCGTCTTCGCTGATCCGGATCGAGATCTCGCTGTCACCGGAGACGACGAGCGGGCGGTTGCTCAGGGTGTGGGGACAGATGGGTACCAGGGCCATGACGTCCAAGGTGGGGTGCAGCAGGGGGCCGCCACCCGACAGGGCATAGGCGGTGGACCCGGTTGGCGTGGCGATGATGATGCCGTCGGAGCGCTGGGCGTTCACGAATACGCCGTCGATGTAGGTCTCGAGCTCGATCATCCGGGCCGGGTTCCACTTGTGGATGATCACGTCGTTGAGGGCCAGACAGCCGTTCTCGATCGGCTCATCGTTGCTCAGTTGCGCAACCAGCATATCGCGGTCCTCCTCCTCGTACTGCCCGGCGAGGACCTCGTGCAGACAGGTCTCGATTCCCCCGGGGGGGATGTCGACCAGAAAACCCAGGCGTCCCAGATTGATTCCCACCAGGGGTACCCCGAACTCGGCCATGGCGCGGGCGGCATGGAGCAGGGTACCGTCTCCGCCGACCACCAGCGCCACCGCGCAGCATCGGCCCATCTGCCGCAGGCTCAGGATACGCTCTTTGGGTGCGGCGACCTTGGCGCCGCTGATGTCGTCGAAGTAGACCTCGTGTCCGGCGGAGCGAAGGGACTTGACGAGGCGATCGAGCGTCTCCCAGACCTTCGGGGCCTCGTCTTGTTTGCCGATGATGCCGATCGTCTTGAACTTGGACATGCGCCGCTCGTCGACTGGATTGCCCGGCGTCTGCAGAATGCGCACCTCGTTGACGAGGCTGCATCCTTTCGGGTCGGCACAAAGTAGCATGTGCCGTAGACATCGCCAACCATGCGTAGGAGGGATTGAACAGGTAGCCGTGCTGCAACTTCGGTGTGGAGCTGTCCTCGATCGCTGCGATGCTGCAGCCGCCCGAATGCTCGGCTATAGATCACCTGCCGAGCCGGAAGCTTTGCTCATGCACGAGATCATGCACCACTCCCACCCGAACGGCTCGGTTTACCTGATGGGGAGTGTAAGCCAGGGAGCGCGACTGCCTGTACGAGCCCATTGTGCCGGCATCGTCCGCGCGAGGCGGCGATACGAGCGGACGGCATCCCACGTCCCGCTGCAGGTATTCACCAAACCGTAACGTAGAGATCATAAAATTGTAACTTACAGCCGGGGTAGTGCAGTCTCGCATCCGGGCACCCTATGAGAGGTCTTGTGAAGATGAACGTCAAGAATGTCTTGATTCCCCTAACGGTCGCCGGTCTCCTTGTTTCGTCTGCCGCTTCCGTGCAGGCCCGCACCGAGATCCAGAACAAGGGCTCGGATACCCTGGTCAACGTGGCCCAGGCCTGGGCCGAGGAGTACGGCAAGATCAAGCCCGATGTCGCCGTTGCCGTCTCCGGCGGCGGCTCCGGAACCGGTATCGCGGCCATGATCAACGGGACTGTCGATATCGCCAACGCCAGCCGCAAGATGAAGGACAAGGAAATCGAGCTGGCGGAGAAACATGGACAGAAGCCTGTCGAGCACGTGGTCGGCTATGATGCGCTCGCTGTATTCCTGAACAAGAACAATCCCGCGGAGAGTCTTACCTTCGAACAGCTCGCGAAGATTTTCGGACGCGGCGGCGGTGCGGAGAAATGGAGCGACGTGGGCCTTGAGGTCCCGGGTTGCGACTCCGACGAGATCGTGGTGGTCTCGCGCCAGAACAACTCGGGTACCTACGCCTATTTCAAGGATGCCGTCCTCGGCAAGAAGGGCAAGTACCGCCAGGGCACCCTGGACATGCACGGCTCGAAAGACGTCGTCGACCTGGTCGAGAAGACCCCTTGCGCCATCGGCTACAGCGGCTTGGCCTATGCCACGGATCACGTGAAGATGGCCTGCATCGCCCAGGAAGCAGGCAGTGACTGCATCATGCCCAGCGTCGCAACGGCCAGCGACCGGACCTATCCGATCGCGCGCCCCTTGTTCATGTACACCAACGGCGAGCCCACCGGCGCCGTCAAGGAATATCTGGACTGGATCCTGAGCGATGAGGGCCAGTGCATCATCCTGAAAAAGGGGTACGCGCCTGTACGGGCGGTCAAGTGCAATTGACGAGCTAGTGCGCCCTATCATCGATGCCACCGGGTCCCGGCATCCGAGCCAGGATGGAAGCGGTGTTGGATTGTTGTCAGGGTACTTCCTGACCTGGATATTCGCACATTCACCACAGAGGCACAGAGAACACAGAGATTTCAGAGAGTTGTACGTCTTCTGATAGCTGGCGTTGCGTGCGAGTGATGATTTGCTCCAATATCACAAGAGATTGATAAATCAAGTGAATATCTATTTCTCTGTGCTCTCTGTGTCTCTGTAGTGAATCAGGAAGCGATTAGCAACAATTCGCAATTCTTAATCTCTGCGAGGTACCGGGATGAGCCACTACGAAGCACGTCTCGAGCATGATCTCGAGCAGATAAGCGAGGACCTCGCCGGCATCGCCTCTCGCGTGCAGGAGGCCCTGAAAAACGCCGTCCACGCCCTGTCGAGCGGAGACCGGACGCTGGCCTACGCCTGCATTCTCGGCGATCTTCCGATCAACCGGGCGGTCAGAAAGCTCGACAGAGTCTGTCACGGCTTCATCGCGATCCACCTGCCGAGCGGCGGTCACCTGCGCTGGATCTCGGCGGTCATGCGCGTCAACAGTGCGCTGGAGCGTATCGGCGATTACGGGGTGACCATCTGCCGCGAGGTGGTCCAGCTTCCGAAGGCGCCGGAGGGTACCCTGGCGCGGGAGCTGGAGCTGATATCGAAGGAGGCCCAGGAAATGCTGGGACAAGCCATCCGCTCCTTCGCCGAGAGAAACGCCGAGGCTGCCAGGGCGACCATGACCCTGGCCGACCAGGTGGGGCGCGCCTTCGCCACGGTTTACGAAGAGCTGACGAGTGGGAACGGTCACTGGACCAAGCGGGACATTTACGCCCTCCTGGTAGTCTTCCAACAGCTCGAAAGGGTCTCGGACCAAGCCAAGAACATCTGCGAGGAGACGGTGTTCGCCGCGACCGGCCAAGGCAAGACACCCAAGACCTATCGGGTGCTGTTTCTGGACCGGGACAACTCAGGTATCGGCAAGCTGGCGGAGGCGCTGGGGCGCAAGAGCTATCCGAAGCGCATGGCCTTCGCCAGCGCCGGGCGCACAGCGGCGAAGTCCTTCGATCCCCTCATGGCGGAGATCGTCGGCCAGCGGGGTGTCGACCTCTCCGGCGAGTCCCCGAGAGCCCTTACGCCCGTCGCAGGCGAGCTCGAGGAATATCACGTCATCATCAGCCTCGAAGGCGCCGTCACAGATTACCTGGAGACCATCCCCTTCCACACGGCGGCCCTGGAGTGGGATCTGGGCAGGGCGCCTGAGCCGGGTGCTGCGGACGCGACGGAGCGTTGGGACCGGATCTACCGGGACCTCTCCGTGCGACTCCGGGACCTGGTCGAGCTGATGCACGGCGATGAGGTCGAATGAGATGACCGCACAGCCCGGAGCCCGGAGCGCGGCGGCGGACTTCGACCGCCGCAACGCCGACTGGTATATCGACAAGCTGGTCCAGACGCTGGTGTTCATCGGCGGCATCTCCGCCATCGTCTTCGTGCTGGGGATCTTCGTCTTCGTCACCAAGGAAGGCATTGGTTTCGTCATCGATACCATGGACGCCAAGGAGTTCTTCACCTCGCCCTACTGGGAGCCCAGCGACGAGGATGCCCCCGAGTACGGCATCCTGGCCCTGGTCGCCGGTACCGCCAGCGTGACCGGGCTGGCGATGGTCGTGGCCATCCCCTTCTCTCTGGGGGCGGCCATCTTCATCGGCGAATTTGCCACCGGCAAGACCCGCGAGGTGCTCAAGGTCCTGGTGGAACTGCTGGCGGCGATCCCATCCGTGGTCTGGGGCTTCATCGGGCTGACCATCATGAACCCACTGATCATCGAGTGGTTCCACGTCCCGGTCGGGCTCAATGTCCTCAACGCCGGCATCATCCTGGGCCTGATGGCCGCGCCCATCATGACATCCATCAGCGAGGACGCCATCAAGGCGGTGCCGGACCGCTATCGCGAAGCGGCCGAGGCCATGGGGGCGACCCACTGGCAAGTCATCTTCAAGGTGGTGCTACCGGCCGCCAAGAACGGCCTGCTCGGGGCGGTACTGCTCGGCGTAGCACGCGGCTTCGGCGAGACCATGGCGGTGCTCATGGCCACGGGTCACTCCGTAAACATCCCGCACAGTCTATTCGACTCGGTGCGGGCGCTCACCGCCACCATCGCCGCGGAGCTCGGGGAGACGGCGCAGGGCTCGGACCACTACCAGGCCCTGTTCACCATCGGCATCTTCCTGTTCCTCATCACCTTCCTGATCAATCTCAGCGCCGACTTGATCGTGCGCGGGATCCGCAAGGGGTAGTGCCGTGGGAAACAACCTGTTCGCAGCCACGGGCCTGAACCGGCGCAACCAACGGGTGCAGGGTCTGTTCCGCACCCTCTTCGGCCTGATGACCCTGCTGTTGATCATACCCGTTCTGCTCATCCTGGGCATGCTCCTGTACAAGGGAGGCGGTATGCTGTCCATGGACTTTCTTCTCACCTATCCCAAGGACGGCATGACCGCAGGCGGCCTGCTTCCGGCCCTGGTGGGCACCATCTGGCTGGTCAGCGTCGCCCTGCTGGCATCGGTACCCATCGGCGTGGCCGCGGCCATCTACCTCAGCGAATACGCCCCGGACAACTGGCTCACGCGGATCATCAACCTGGCCATCATCAACCTGGCGGGTGTCCCCTCCATCGTCCACGCCCTGTTCGGGGTCGGCGCCTTCGTCATCTTCTTCGGCTTCGGCACCAGCATCCTGGCGGCCAGCCTGACCCTGGCCATCATGACCCTGCCGGTGGTCATCGTAGCCACCCGCGAGTCCCTGCAGGCGGTACCCTTCGCCTTCCGCGAGGCCTGCTGGAACATGGGCGCCACCCGCTGGCAGACCATTCGCCGGGTGGTGCTGCCGAACGCGGTCAGCGGCATCCTCACCGGCATCATCTTGGAGGTCTCGCGCACCACCGGTGAGACGGCGCCGGTCATGTTCACAGGCGCGGTTTTTTTCACGCCCTTCCTGCCCCAGAGCGTCTTCGACCAGACGATGGCTATGTCCCTGCACCTGTTCGTAGTCGCCACCCAGGTCCCCGGGGTACCCGACGAGCTGCCCTTCGGCGTCGCCCTGGTCCTGATCGGGATGGTGCTGGTCATGAACAGCCTCTCCATCGCCTTTCGCATGTATCTGCGGGGTAAGAAGAAATGGTAGTCCCCGCAGAAATCCCACTGGAGATCGGAGCAGAACCGGAAGCAACCCTCGCGCCGATCAAGCTGAGCATCGAGGACCTGAAGATCAGCTACGGAAGCAGCGTGGCCCTGGAGGGCGTCAGCCTACAGATCCGTGAGAACGAGATCTTCGGCATCATCGGTCCGGCCAATGCGGGCAAGACCTCCTTTCTCAAGGCCATCAACCGCATGGATCTGTTTACCTCGGGGATGAAGGTCGAGGGGGAGATTCGATTCAACGGTCGCGATATACGACGGCTGAACAACGTCTATGCCCTGCGCAGCCGCATCGGGGTGGTCTTCCCCCTCCCGGTCGGACTGCCCATGACGGTCTACGATAACGTCGCCCTCTCGCCGCGCCTGCGGGGCATCAAGGACAGAAAGGAGCTGGACATCATCGTCGAGCGCTGCCTCACGCGCGCTGCCCTCTGGGACGAGGTCAAGGACCGTCTCGACGCCTTGGGCAGCCTGCTCTCCGGTGGCCAGCAGCAACGCCTGACCATCGCCCGCGCCCTGTCCCAGGAGCCCGAGCTCCTGGTGCTGGACGAGTTTTCCATCGCCGTGGACCCGGTCACCACCATGCGCATCGAGGACGTATTGAAGGAGCTCGAGCGCGAAATGACGATTATCCTGGTCACCAACCTGGTGCAGCAGGCCCGCCGCCTAGCGGACCGTACCGCCTTCTTCCTCGATGGCCGGTGTGTCGAGATCGGTGAGACCGAGGACCTGTTTACCGGAACCGTCCAGGACCAGCGGACGCGGGACTATGTCGAGGGTCGATTTGGGTAACCTGAAATTCCTGCGGAATTTCAGGTTCTGTTGTTCAACTTTTTCTCGTGACACTGCTCCGCAGTGTCACGCATCCTGTTCGGTGCTCTGCACCATGGTTGGAAGGTCGCGGTCTGCAACACGACTTTTTGCATGCTTTTTTTCGCGGGAGTTTTCTCGGCGTCATGAACACAGCCGTACAGCAAGTCCAGGCCGATCGTGTCCCCTCCGGATTCGCCATCCAAACCCGTGGGCTCAATCTCTGGTATGGGACCTTCCAGGCACTCTACGACATCAACCTGGACATCAAGGAGGGCATGATCACCTCCCTGATCGGCCCGTCTGGGTGCGGCAAATCGACCTTGCTGCGCAGCGTCAACCGCATCAACGAGCGCCTGGGCTACGTGCGCATCGAGGGAAGCATCGATGTCCGCGGCCAAAACATCTACGATCCCGGCTGTGAGTTGGTGCAGGTACGCAAGCAGGTCGGTATGGTCTTCCAGCGTCCCAATCCCCTGCCGCTCTCCATCCGTGACAACATCCTCTTCGGCCATGAGCTGCATAAGCAGGGCAGGGGAGCCAAGCGTGAAGAGATCCTGGAGCAGGCGCTGCGCCAAGTCCTGCTCTGGGACGAGGTCAAAGACAAGCTCGACCGCAAGGCCACCGAGCTTTCATTGGAGGAGCAGCAAAAGCTCTGTATCGCCCGCCTGCTGCCCGTCAAACCGGAAGTGCTGCTGATGGACGAGCCCTGCTCCGCTCTGGACCCCAAGGGCACCGAGGCGGTCGAGGAGCTGATCTGGGAGCTGCGGGGCGAGTACAGCATCTTGATCGTGACCCACAACATGGCCCAGGCCCGCCGCGCCAGCGAGGAGTGCATCTTCATGCTCATGGGCAAGGTCATCGAGCACGCCCCCACGCAGCAGTTGTTCGTCACGCCGACGCACAAAGAGACTGCCGACTATATCGAGGGTCGCTACGGTTGAGCCTGAAGGGGACCCTGAATTCACGCCGACCCCTGTCATAGCCTTTACGTCCTGTCTTTACGTCCCCCATACGTGCTAACACACCGCTGGACCCGAGTGGATGGGGCGGCGTCGAATCGCCCCGAGTCACTTTCGACGGGTTACGCAAATACTCCTTGCTATTGAGCGCCAAGGGCGTAATGTGAGTTTATCCGACTTGATTGGTCGGCCTTTCGGCGCGCTGCTGGAATCTCGCTGTTACACATCGCTCGTGGCGTGCCCCTTCAACATGATCAGGAGCAACCGCCATGCCCAAATCCCAACGAATCAACCGGGAACCGAAGAAACAGGCACAATTGACCCCGAAGGAAAAGAAAGCGGCTAAGCGAGCCAAGAAGCATTCCGGGGATGTCGGCCCCTTGATCGCCAGGGGTTCGTGAGGACAAGCCATCACCCGCGGCCCTGACAGGGCACCCGACCTCGAGTGATCAGGAGTCGTCAATGTACCGTCTCATGAAGTCCGAGAAGTTCACCCTGGACCACCTGACCTCGGGGCTCGTCTCCTTCTATCGGCAGACTCGGGTAAAGTACTTCCAGCAGTTCCACCCAGCGCTGTGTGCTTGCGAGGTTGCCAACAACAGCGGCAGGTCCCGCTACTATCTTCTCAACGAGCTCGGCCAAGAGTACTTCGGCGGTACCTGGATCGACTGATCACGCTTTCCAGGAACGTCGGCGGTGGCCGAGCGCGCCGTCCCTCCCCACTCCGGGATTTCTCGAGGCGA
>Ga0315540_10000198_pt1 | contig 33252 bp, 24 predicted proteins | sample SalMarSW160110MG_FD_203677 | JGI IMG/M metagenome (GOLD analysis project Ga0315540, IMG submission 203677) | Salt marsh sediment microbial communities from the Plum Island Ecosystem LTER, Massachusetts, United States - Salt Marsh Sediment SW1601-10 ...
TCGCCGCTGCGGCACTGGTGTGCGCCGCAACACTCGCAAGCCCCGGCCAGGCCGAAGTGCGCATCGCCTACAAGTCGGCCAAGAGCGGCACGTCCTACTACCAGATGGGCGTCGAACTCTCCAACGCCATCAAAGCCGGGACCAAGGGCGGCGCCATTCTGACGGTCGAGGAGAGCCAGGGCTCGGTCCAGAACGTCATGGAAGCCGCGGTCCGTAGCGGCAACTACGTCTTCACTTCGCCGCCGGGGCTCGTTAGCGCCGCCATGAACGCCAAGGGGCCGTTCAAGGACAAGCCGACCGAACCCTTCTCCAAGATCCGAGTGCTGTTTCCCATCCCCTCACTGACCATGCACTTCGTGGTGCGCAGCGATGGCAAGCCGACTATTCCCCTCGCTGATCTCGCCGGCAAGGCGATCCTGCTCGGCAAGGGCTCGTTCGGTGCGAGAGAAGGGGCCAGGTACCTCAAGATGTTCGGGCTGGAGGACAAGGTCACCATCGCCAACGCCGAGCTCGGCAACGCCGCCGATGCGTTGAAGAACAAGCAGATCGACGGGTTCGTGACGGCCGGCTCGTTTCCCGCACCGAACGTCATTGAGGCCTCCGCCAACACGCCGATCACCCTGGTGACGATGACCGACGAGGAGATCGCCAAAACCCATCGCACCAAACAGATCATTCCCGCCGGTACCTACGCGGGCGTCGACAGCGATGTGGCCACGACGTCGTTGTCGGTTGATGCCTTCACCACCACCGACATGAGCGACGATACCGCCTACCTGCTGACCAAGACGTTCTGGGCGGAAAAGGCGGCGATGGGCAAGGACTCGCCCTGGTGGAAAGCCGTCGATCCGCAGATGCTGCAGGCATCGAAGATCAAGCTGCATCCAGGCGCCCTGCGCTATTACGATGAAGCCGGCATCAAGGTGCCCGAGGCCATTCGCTGACCGCGGCCATTGAATGTGAGGCAGGCGCCTGATCTTTCGGGCGCCCCTTCATTGAAAGTCCGCAATGGCGAACGCAACCAGCCAGGGCAAGTCAGGCGGGATCGACGCCACCACCAACATGCGGGGTCTGTGGATCGCGCTGGGGCTATTGTCCATCGCCTTCCATCTCAGCCTGGTGTTCAGCGGGCTCGTGCAGGCACTGGTGGCGCGTCCGCTGCACATGGCGCTCGCCTTGCCATGGCTGTTCATCTTCATGTCCAGAACGCGAGGCCAGTTGCTTTCCGGCGCAGTGTTCGTCATCGCCGGTGAGATCGCCTGCCTCTACACCGCCTTCAACGCCGATGCCCTCGCCGACCAGTATGGCTTCCTTGCCGGTAACTGGCAGCTGGTGGTGGCGGCAACGCTCATTGTCGTCACCCTGGAGATGGCGCGCCGGGCGATCGGCTGGCCGCTGCCCTCGGTCGCCCTGGCCTGCCTGATCTATGGTCTGTTCGGGCAGTATTTCCCCGGTGAGTTTGGTCATCCGGCCCAGCCGCTGCAGAGCTTTCTCGGCACCCTGGCGATCACCGAAGGCAGCATCTGGGGGCCGCTGACCGGCGTTTCCGTCAATGTCGTGGCGATCTTCGTCATCATGGGCGCGGTGCTTAACGCCGGCGAGGCCGGCCAGGGATTCATGAATATTGCCACCGTCGCAGCGGGCAGGCTCAGGGGCGGCGCGGGCAAGGTCTCGGTGCTGTCGTCGGCTCTGTTCGGTTCCATCTCGGGATCGGCCTCCGCCAATGTCGCCTCCACCGGCGCCGTCACCATCCCGACCATGGTACGGCTCGGCTACCCCAGGTCGCTGGCCGGTGCCGTGGAAGCTGTCGCTTCGTCCGGCGGCCAGATCATGCCGCCGCTGATGGGGGCCGGTGCCTTCGTCATGGTACAGCTAACGGGCATTGCATACACCCAGATCATGGCCGCGGCGCTACTGCCGGCCACCCTCTATTTCCTCGCCGTGTGGATCGGCATCGACCTGTTTGCCCGACGCTACGACCTGAAGCCGATCGATGCCTCGGAGCGCCCGGCACGGCGCGATGTCGTCGTCACGACGCTGTTCTTCGCGGTTCCCTTCGCCATCCTGCTCGAACAGATGTTCGTGGCGAAGGTGACGCCGCAATATGCCGCCTGCATGGCCATCCTTGCCGGCTGCTTGCTGCTGTTCGTCAACGTCCGCTTCGAGGTTTCCGCAAGGCTCTTTCTCGAACGCGCCGGCGATGCTGCGCTTGCCGCCGGGCGCCAGATCTCGACCATCGCGGCGATCATCATCTGCGCCTCCATCGTCATCGGCGTGCTCGGCATGACCGGGCTCGGGGTGAAGATCACTTCGGTCATCCTGGCGGCAGCCCACGACGCGTTGTGGCCGGCCCTGCTCCTCACCGCGCTCGCCTGCATTGTCCTCGGCATGGAAGTCCCGACGACTGCTGCCTACGTCATCTGCGTGTCGATTGCCGGGCCGGCCCTGCACCATCTGGGCATCGAACTACTGCTTGCCCACCTCTTCGTCTTCTGGTTCGCGCTGTTGTCGACGATCACCCCGCCCGTATGCGGGGCGGTGTTCATCGCAGCGGGCATGGTGGGCGAGAACTGGCTGAAGGTGGCGGCGTCGGCGATGCGTCTGGGGATCGGGCTCTATATCATCCCGCTGGCGATGATCACCAACCCGGCGATTATCCACGTCGCTACCGAACCGATGGCCGCGCTCGTTGCCTTCATCCGCATGGCCATCGGCTTGTGGGCGCTGTCCTATGCGTTCATAGCGCCGAAGAACCTGGCCGTGCGCGTCGCTGCAGGCATTCTGGGCCTTGTGGCCTGCTTCCTGGTTCTGCCCTGATCGAACCTGCTGTCAAGGGCGATGATACGGCTAACCTTCGGCCAGACCTCTATGTCGGGTCGCCAGCGCCTGTTCGATCAGCCAGTCGCGGAACACCGGCGCGTCGGGATGCTCGTTGTCATCCAGTAACGAGACAAGATAGAAGGCCTCGCTGATCTCCACCCTGAGGTCGAAGGGCGCCACCAGCCGGCCGGAGGCGATCTCGCGCTCCATCATGGAGGTTCGGCCCAGCGCCACCCCGGCGCCCTGGGCGGCGATCTCGAATGACATGAGCGAGGTATCGAACTGCAGGCCCTGGCCGGGATTGATGTCGTTAATCCCGGCAGCCTTGAGCCAGACGGCCCAACCTTCCTCGTAGCCGAGGACGTGCAAGAGCGTATGGTGATGCAGATCGCACGGCAGGCTCAAGGACGGTGTCTTGCGCAGCAGAGCGGGACTGCACAACGGAGTAATTTCCTCCCAGGTAAGCCGATCCGAACGCAAGCCCGGCCAATTGCCGCTGCCGTACTGGATATCGAGATCGAAGCGTTCCTTGTCAAATTCATCGTTCCACACGCTGGAGACCAGACGCAGAGGCTTGTCCGGATAGCGGGCATAGAAGTCGGGCAGCCGGCGGCCGAGCCAGTAGACGGCAAACGAGGCAGCCGAGCGCACCGTGAGGACTTCCGAGCGGCGGTTGCCGAACACTTCGGCGGTCCCTGCGGTGAGGCGCTCGAAAGCATCTCGCACCTTGGGCAGATAGGCGGCCCCCATCTTGGTGAGAGCGAGGCTGCGAGGTTTGCGCTGAAAGAGCGGCTCGCGCAGGAATTGCTCCAGCAGTTTCACCTGTTTGGATATGGCGGCCTGCGTGAGGTTCAACTCCCCGGCGGCACTCGTGAAGCTCAAATGCCGGGCCGCTGCTTCGAAGGCTCTCAGCCAGGTGAGCGGCGGCAAATTCCGTTTCATCCCCAATCGACCCATAACTTCTGTTTAGGCATAGACACTATATCGTTCATTTGACGCCCCGCCAATGCAGCGCTCTAAGTCGGTCGACGAAATTCACCTTACGATTTTCAGGCCCTGCCCATGTTCGGCATCATGCCCTCGGCGCGTCTGCGCCCGTCGCCGTTCTTTGAAGCAACCGTGGCCGAGGGGGTCGCCTCGTTCACTACCTACAACAACATGCTGATGCCGACCGGGTTCGGCCAGCCGCAGGAGGAATACTGGCGCCTTCTCAACGGCGTTGCCCTGTGGGACGTGGCCTGCGAGCGCCAGGTCGAGTTGAAGGGACCCGATGCCGGTCGGCTGGCGCAGATCCTCAGCCCGCGTGACCTGAACCGGTGCGTCGAGGGCCAGGGCAAGTATGTGGCCTTGTGCAACCACGCTGGCACGCTGATCAACGACCCCATTCTCCTCAAGCTTGGCGATGACCGCTACTGGCTGTCGATAGCCGACAGCAACATCCTGTTCTGGGCCCGCGCCATCGCCGCCGAACGCGACCTGAATGTCGAGGTTTCGGAGCCCGACATCTCGCCGCTGGCGGTGCAGGGACCCAAGGCCGAGGATGTGGTGGCGTCGATTTTCGGCGACTGGGTGCGCGCGCTCAAATATTTCTGGTTTCGCGAGACCTCGATCGCCGGCATTCCCGTCGCCGTGGCGCGTTCCGGGTGGTCGAAGCAGGGTGGTTTCGAGATTTATCTGATGGATGGCACGAAGGGCACCAATCTGTGGAACCTGGTGCGCGAGGCCGGCAAGCCATGGGACATCGGACCCGGCAACCCCAACTCGACCGAGCGCATCGAAAGCGGGTTGTTGTCGTGGGGCGGCGACACCGACGATCAGACGAATCCCTTCGAGGTGCGTATGGGCAAGTATGTCGATCTCGACGTGCCCGACGACGTCATCGGCGTCAAGGCGCTGAGAGCCATCAAGGCTAAAGGCCCCAGGCGCCATCAACTGGGCGTCAAGCTGGAAGGCAATGAGCCGACGCTGGCGCCGTTCATCTGGTTTGATATTGTCAAGGACTCAACGAAGGTCGGAAGCATGACCAATTGCATCTGGTCCTACCGTCTGAAACAGAATATCGGCTTTGCGCTGGTTGAGGCGGTCTGCCAGCCGGGCGACCGAGTCGAGGTCCTGAAAGACGGAAAGGCCGTCGCCGGCACGCTGACCGGGTTGCCGTTCCTGTAGCCGGGGCATCAAGAGGATGGAAGTCATGAGCGAGACTGCGCCGGCCTGGGAGATCAAGGGAGAACTGATCCTCAACTGCAACTGCACGGTGTTCTGCCCCTGTGTGGTCAGCCTCGGCAAGCACCCACCCACCGAGGGTTATTGCCAGGCCTGGGTCGGCATTCGTATCGACGAGGGGCATTATGACGGCGAAAGCCTGGCCGGCCTCAACATCGGCTTGTTGATGGACATTCCCGGCAACATGGGACGCGGCAACTGGAAAGCGGCCGCCTATATCGACGAACGGGCGAACGAAACGGCCCATGCCGGGCTGGTCGCCATCTTTTCAGGCCAGGCTCAAGGCACCACTGGCCTCTTCAGCGTGCTGGTGGGCGAGTTCCTCGGGGCCGAGCGTGCAGAGGTGCGCTTCGAGACCGAGGGCAAGAAGCGGCGCCTGACAGTGGGCCGCAAGATTGTCGGCGAGGTCGAGCCGATCGCCGGACCCAACCCCGACGTCGATGTAATGGTGACCAACACCGGCTACTGGATGGGCTCCGATATCATCATTGCCCATGCCAATCGTGGCAAGGTCAGGGCCCACGGCCGGGTATGGGATTTCGACGGTCGCAGCGCCGAGATCTGCCAGATCAACTGGCATGGCCCCAAGTAAGGGCCCCTGAAAGGCTTCATGGGCAGCGACAAGCCGATTTTCAATGTCCTCACGGCCGTGATGCGCTATGGGTGGGGTGCGTCCTGGTTTGGCAAAAGGGCCTCTCGCGTAGGCTCGGCGCTTGCCCTTGCCGGTGAGGCTGAAATGGTCCACCCTGACTGACCGATACCCCTCCCTCAAGTGAACGTCGAAAACATAGGGCGCTTCAAGAGAACCTGAAAGGGGGGCCGGCGGCATTGAATAGATGCAGCGCCGGCCCTGATAGAGTGAGAATCCATGCTGAATAGATCCACCGACAATGTCCATCTGAAAACCCAACTGCCAGGGCCGAAGGCACGCGAGATGCTGAAGCGCGACCAGGCTGTTGTCAGCCCGTCCTATCCGCGTGACTATCCTTTCGTGATGGACCACGGCCGCGGCGCCGAAGTGTGGGACGTGGACGGCAATCGCTTCATAGACTTTGCCGCCGGGATCGCCGTGTGCTCCACCGGGCACAGCCACCCGCAAGTCGTACAGGCCATCCAGCAGGCCGCGGAGAGGTTCCTACATATTTCCTCCGACTACTGGCACGAAGAGCAGATCCGCCTTGCTGAAACCATGGCCCGGCTGGCGCCGTTCAAAGAGCCGGCCATGTCCTTTTTCTGCAACTCGGGTACCGAGGCCGTTGAGGGTGCGCTGAAGCTTGCGCGCTATGTTACGGGCCGTCAGCGCTTCATTGGCTTCCTTGGCGGCTTTCACGGCCGCACGATGGGCTCGCTGTCCTTCACCTCGAGCAAGTACACTCAGCAGTCCGGCTATTTCCCGACAATGCCCGGGGTTACCCACGTACCCTATCCCAATCCCTATCGACCGCTTCTGGCCGGCGATGATCAGGGCAAGGCAGTGCTCGACTACATCGAGAACGTGCTGTTCGAGAGCAACGTCCCGGCCAAGGAAGTGGCGGGCATTCTGGTCGAGCCGTTGCAGGGCGAGGGCGGCTACCTGGTGCCGCCGCCCGGCTTCCTGCAAGGACTACGGACGCTCTGCGACCGACATGGCATCTTGTTGATATTCGACGAAGTGCAATCCGGTGTGGGGCGCACCGGGCGCATGTTCGCCAGCGAGCATTTCGATGTCGCTCCCGACATCATGACGCTTGCCAAGGGCCTGGGGTCCGGCATGCCGATCGGCATGGTCGTCGCCCGGCGACGCATCATGGAGCAGTGGACGCATGGGGCGCACGGCAACACCTACGGCGGCAACCCGGTTTGCTGCGCTGCCGCGTCTGCGACGTTGGCGTTGGTGGAAGAAAAATACCGGGCCAACGCAGAAGAGATGGGAAAATATCTGCTCGGTCGGCTACGCGCCTTGCAGACCAAGTACCCTGAGTTGATCGGCGACGTTCGTGGCCTTGGATTGATGCTCGGTGTTGAACTGGTCACTGACAGTGCCACACGCAGGCCGGCGAAAGGGTTTACCGGACGCCTGCTGCACGAGGCCTATCACAACGGTCTGCTGTTGCTGTCGTGCGGTGTCAGCACCCTCAGACTGATGCCGCCGCTGGTAATCGACCGGGCCATCGCCGATGAGGCGATGGCACTTCTCGATACCTCGATCAGCCGCACCCTGGCCGCGTCCACCAATATTGATTGAATACGAAACAGAGAACACTCATGAACCATCGCCGACTTGGACGGACGGGGCTCGAGGTTTCAGCCATCGGCCTTGGCTGCATGGGAATGTCGGAATTCTACAGCGGTCGCAGCGATGCGGAATCGATGGCGACGATCCATCTGGCGATCGATCTGGGCGTTACGTTCCTCGACACAGCCGACATGTATGGCGTCGGCCGCAACGAGGAACTGGTCGGCCGCGCCATCGCCGGCAGGCGCGATCAGGTGATCGTTGCCACCAAGTTCGGCAACATGCGAGGCGCCAAGGGAGAATTCCTTGGTGTCAACGGGAGGCCCGACTACGTGCGGCAGGCCTGTGAGGCAAGCCTGAAGCGGCTCGGCATCGATACCATCGATCTCTACTACCAGCACCGCGTCGACCCGAACACGCCAATTGAAGATACCGTCGGCGCCATGGCCGAACTGGTCGAGGCTGGCAAAGTTCGTTTCCTCGGCCTGTCAGAAGCCGCGCCGCAGACAATCAGGCGCGCCCATGCCGTCCATCCGATTACCGCGCTGCAGACCGAATATTCGCTCTGCAGCCGCGATCCGGAAGACGGACTCCTTGCGACGATACGCGAGCTTGGAATTGGTTTCGTGCCCTATAGCCCGCTGGGGCGCGGCTTCCTCACTGGCCAGATAAAGTCGATTGATGATCTCGCAGCTGATGATTATCGGCGCAACACGCCCCGCTTCCAGCCTGAGAATTTCCACAAGAACCTGGATCTCGTTGAATTGATCGGCGCTGTCGCCCGTGACAAGGGGTGCACGCCGGCCCAACTCGCCCTTGCCTGGGTGCTGGCCCAGGGCAACGATATCGTGCCGATACCGGGTACAAAACACACACGGTATCTGATCGAGAACGTCGGCGCCCTCGACGTGATCCTGACCGCCGAGGATCTCTCGAAGATTGCGAGCAGCTTGCCCGCCGCTGCGGGAGAGCGCTACGCGGCGCCTCAGATGAAGGCGTTGAACCTCTAGGGCGCTGCCCCCGGTCACATCCGGCGAGACGGAGCCGTTTGACAAGTGGCATCAGGCTATCGAAACAGGCGGCGGGCGACCGCGAAGCTCAGCGAGCCGGTGCGAACCTCGCGAAACTCCCGTTGGCACGGGCCAGCATAGATGTAGCGGATCATCGCAGCGCGGCTTTCGGAATCGTCGTTGAAACGGATGGCGAACTCGTTCGGACCGGCCCGCACGATCTCGCCTCCAACGGCCAGACCCGGCAGGCCGAGCCTGAGTTTTGTTCCGACAGCGCCGGGAGGCGGCCCCGTGATGCGTGCCCCCAGGATCGAGATGTCGGCCAGGACAGCGATCTGGCTGATACCCGTCCCGACGTCGATGGTCACCCGATCCGAGGCATCGAAGCGCTCCGCACGCCTCAGCCGCGGCGCTTCGATGCAGACATAAGCGGCGACCGTCAGAACGATGATGTTGTACCAGCCCCAGACGATGGCCATCAGGCCCATTCCGAAACCGTTGGTGCGACCGTCGCCTAGCCAGGTGCTGGCAATTCCGGCGATGGTCATGACCAGCAGCAGCAGAAAGAAGCGCATCAGCGGCCATTCGACAAAGCGGGTGCTGCGATCACCGCCTTTGGCCGTCACCTTGAAGCGCTGGTTTGCAGGGTACAGCAGGCCAGCGGCAACCGACTTGAGAACCGTCGGGGCGGCGATGAGTTGGCAAACGTCGGTCATGATCGGCATGATTCGGCCACGGGCGATCCATTTCACCACCACCGTGGTCCACACGAAGAACGGCAGGAAATGATGCAGCAAGTCGGTGATATTGCATTGTACGGCCTTGATGCCGAAGACCAGATAGCCGATCGGCACCAGGATCCCCAGCAGGCGGTAGGAATAAGCCCCCGCCCAGGAGATGAAGGCTTCGATGAGGCTCACGCGGTCAACAAACGACAGGGTCGAGCGACGCGAGAACGGGCCGCTCCTGCCGCGGCAGATCTGCATGAAACCAAGGCACCAGCGACCGCGCTGGGTGATGTATTCCTTGAGCCCCTCCGGCGCCAGGCCAAGCGTCAGGGGTTCATTGAGATAGGCAGTGGCAAACCCGTGCTCCTTCATCCGCAGGGTGGTGAGATAGTCCTCGGTCACCGAATCGGTCGGAAAGCCACCGATGGCCACGAGCGGCTCGTAGCGCATGACCGAGGAGGTGCCGCAGCAAAAGGCGGTTCCCCAGGCATCCTTGGAGACCATGACGACATCGAAGAAGAAGCGTTGTTCATCGGGCCACACCGCCGTCGTCGACAGGTTCGACTGGATGGGGTCAGGATTGATGAAATGCTGCGGCGTCTGGACGATGCCGATCAATGGGTCGCGAAACAGCGTCAGGGCGCGTTCGAGGAAGTGTGAACGCGGCACGAAATCGGCATCGAGGATGGAAACGAACTGCGGTTTTTCGGCGAGCCGGCCGATACAGGCCAGGGCATTGTTGATGTTTCCGGCCTTGGCATGGGCATTGTCGGTTCTGGTGATGTAGCCGCAGCCGAGCCTGTCGCACATGGCCTTGAGCCACGGCCTGCGGCCATCATCGCAAACCCAAAGCCGAAAGGCCGGATAGGTCATGGCCTGGGCACCGATCACGGTGCGCTCGAGGATGTCGCGATCCTCATTGTAGGTGCAGATCAAGACATCGACGAGAGGGAGCGGATCCTGAGCGTAAAGCCACTCCATATTGCGTTCAACATCAGGTGTGCGGTTCCTGACACGGGACAGAAAGACGAGATTGATCACAGTGCCTAGGAGGGTGATGGCCTCGACGCCATAGAAGACGAGACTGGCGGCGTAGTCGAGGGTGAGCCCGGCAGGGGGCAATGTCGCAAGTCCCCGCCACACGATGTAGCGCGTAATGAGGGCGATCGAGACGGCCACAAGGCCGGTGCGGGCCACCCGGCTCTCGCGATGCAGCCAAGGCACAATCGCAACGGCCAGGGCACCGGCAGCGATGCCGGGCCAGACATTGTCGAGGATGGAAGCGATATCCCCCATTACGGAAAGTAGCTGCGCAACGTCTCGATCAGGCGTGTTGCCGGCGCATAGTCCTCTGGTTTGCCGAAGACGACACGCCCCGTGCGGCCGATGGCACAACGGTCGCTTCGCGCCAGCGACGGCACGGCGACCGACACCCGATAGGGTCCCTTGTCGAGTGCCGAAGGAGCGATGGCGTAATTGGACGATGCCCCGGCCATGCCGGTGAGATTGATGATGCTGCCCTCGATGCCCTGGCTTGCCCCGTGCGGGATGAAGCGGGCAGGCATCCCGATATGCAGCCGGTTGTAGACGCCTTCGGTCACCGCCGCGGTCACCACGGCGGTCCTGCAGGTGAGAAGGCGGGCAATGTCCTGCCCGCGATTGACGTGCTCGCCCGGTGTGACGAGCATCTCCCAGACGCGGGCCTTCAGCGGCACCGCAATGCGGGCGACGGCAAGGGTGTTCTGCTGCACCCTGGCTTGCGCGAGGGCTGTCTCGAGGTCGTATTTGCGGGTGGCGTCGGCGGACACGCTGGCCTCCAGATCGGCGATCTGGCGGGTGACTTCATCACGGCGCTGCGCCGATTGCGGCCGGTCATTGTAACTGTCGCCGACGAAGACACCGGCGGACAGCGCCTGGCGCTCGACATCGAGGCGCTGGCGCTGAAGCCTGAGTTCTGCAAGCCCGGCCGTGGCAATCGCGGCGATGCTCGCCTTCTTGTCCGCATCGGCAGTAGCGACCGTGCCAGATGTCTGCAGGCGGCGCGCGCGCAAGGCATCTTCGGTGGCCAGTGCGCTCTTTTCCCGGCCGGCGATGATCTGTTGATCGAAAATCGCCGCATTGACGTCGAGTATCGCCATGCGCGCCTTGCGGAAGGAATCGACCTGGCTGGAGAGGCGCGCTTGTTCTGCGCGTGCGGCATCCAATCTGCGCACTTGCGCATCATGTTCGGCAGACACATCGGCGATCTGCTGTTCCAGCCTGTCGACGGTGCCGTGGTCGATACGGGGATTGTCAATCTGCAAGAGCGCCGTGCCCGCCGCAACGATCTCACCGGGTGCGGGCAGATTTCCCGCCGTCACCATACCCTCGATCGGCGCCCTCAGGACGACGAGCCTGCCGTTGACGACCGCCTCGACGCTCGATGCCTGCAGCATCAACTGCAGAGGAGCCCACACCACCCCAGCCAGGACGAGGAGCGCCAGAAGGCTCTTGAGCAGACGTCCGAACCACACCGAACCGCTCGATGGCTTGCGTCGTTCGACCGGCGGATTGACGTCGGGACGATCGGCCGGTAGCTCCTGCGGCTCAAATGGCGCTGGCTGGACGGCCCCTGCAAGTTGCCTTTGAAGCGCCCGCGCATCGAGAGGAGGTGGCGATGTCTTGCAGGCTGTCCCGTAGCGCCCGTTATGGTTGCTGTTCATTAGAATGCCCACCATGAGTTGCATGGATTTATGGCATCGGAGAGTTTATGTTCCGTTCTGGAACATGGTTAACAATTGATGTCTGTTGACCAGGTCGGTCTGCACAGGGCGCAGGGTTCGGCCCACACGGCGAGCATTTGATCGCTTGTTATCGACCCGGTGAGCGAGCAGTCGGCCATAACCAGCGAGTCGACTTCCACGATTACGCAATCAAGTCCGTCGGTCATCGATAAGCGGGTTAGGTTTCGCCAGTGCTTCCAGACTCTTCAAGTCCCCCAAATGCACCGTGGCGCCTTGGACGCTAACACCATACGGCTTCAACGTGTTGAAGGCGCGTGACAAGTTCTCCGGGGTCATGCCGAGCAGCGAGGCGATCGTGCGCTTGTCGTAGGGCAATTCAAGCGAACCGGTTGCGCCCTGGTCCTTGTGATAGCAAAGTAACCGGTTGGCGAGGCGTTCGACCGCTGTGCGCAGTTTCAGGTCCTTGTGTTCCTTGACTACGGTGCGGTAGCGCCCGGCCAGTTCAACCACGATCGCGCGGGCGAAGCCTTCGTCCTTCCTGAAGACATCGCGCACATCCTCAGACGGGATCAGCAAGATCTTTGAACGTTCACAAGTGCGTGCCGACATAAGGAAAACCGCATCCTTTATCACGGCGGCAAGGATGAACGTCTCAACAGGCCGCACGAGATCCATGGTCGCCTCGCGGCCGTTCGAGCGCGCGAAAAGCTCCACGCTCCCCTCGATCACGATATATAGAAAATCGGATGGATCGCCTTCGGCGATAAGATCAAGTTGTGCGGGAAAGGTCTGCAGGTAGGCCGCCTGCATCAGCACATCAAAATTCTCGTCACTCATGCTCTTGAACAGCCGCAGAGCCCGCACTTCTGGCAAGTCGGAAGACCGCACCGATTCATTCCTCTTGATAAATGTCAAGCATCAGACTGCCAGAGTTGACGCAATAAGAGAACACGCTCGGGCACAATATTTGATGCCCATCACAACATACCTTGCCCCTTGCTGCCGTCGAACTTGTTTCGTACCGCCACCCACAATGGATTGATCCAGATCAAGTTTGCTGACAGGGGGTCGCACAACCCTTGCCCGGAATGCCGAAACTGTGGCGCGTTGCCACTCAGCACAATGGGATTGGGTAGATGCAGTCATTGAAGAACGTGACCCCCGCACAACAACACCAAATGCTTGGAATGAGCACGGTCGCCTTTACCGCCTGTTTTGCGGTGTGGACGATCTTTTCCATCATTGGCGTCAGGATCAAGCAGGATCTGGGCCTCAATGATACCGAGTTCGGTCTCCTGGTCGCGACGCCTATCCTGACTGGATCATTGACCCGAATTTTCCTCGGTATCTGGACGGACCAATACGGCGGGCGTCTTGTTTTCACGCTGGTCATGATCCTGACGGCGATCGCCACCTGGCTGCTGTCGACGGTTTCCACCTATCCCATGTTCCTTGTGGCGGCACTCGGCGTAGGCCTTGCCGGCGGCTCATTTGCGGTCGGAATAGCCTACGTTTCGCGCTGGTACCCGAAGCAACGCCAAGGCACCGCGCTCGGTATTTTCGGTGCCGGCAATGTTGGCGCCGCCGTTACCAATTTCGGCGCGCCCTTCCTGCTCGTGGCGCTGGGTTGGCAATCCACTGCGAAGGTCTATTCGGTCGTCCTGCTCATCGTGGCGATCTTGTTCTACCTCTTCACCAAAGAAGACCCCTCGACCGCCGAACGCAAGGCGGCCGGCAGAAAAGCGCGTTCGACGCTGCTTGAGATCGAGCCATTGCGCAATCTCCAGGTATGGCGCTTTGCGCTCTATTATTTCTTCGTCTTCGGCGGCTTCGTCGCCATGGCATTGTGGCTGCCCCGCTATCTGGTGGGCGCGTATGGACTCGACATCAAATCGGCGGGCATGATCGCGGCGGCTTATTCGGTGCCGGCCTCGATCTTCCGCGCCTATGGCGGACACCTGTCCGACAAGCTCGGCGCGCGCACCGTCATGTACTGGACCTTCGGCGTAACGGTGGTCCTCACCTTCATGCTCTCTTATCCGAATACCGATTACGTCATTCATGGTATTCGCGGTCCGATCCACTTTTCGACGAGCATGGGCCTCGCACCCTTTGTCGTGGCGATCTTCCTCCTCGGCTTTTTCATGTCGCTCGGCAAGGCCGCCGTCTACAAGCACATCCCGGTCTATTACCCCGACCATGTCGGCGCTGTCGGCGGTCTGGTCGGCATGATCGGCGGTCTCGGTGGCTTCGTCCTCCCTATCGCCTTTGGCGCGATGCTCGACCTTACTGGCGTGTGGACAAGCTGCTTCATGCTGATGTTTGGCGTCGTCACTGTGGCGCTGGTATGGATGCATTTCTCCATCCGGATGATGGAGCAAAAGGCGCTTGTATCGGGCAAGGTGGAGCTTCCGCAGCTGCCCGAAATGCAGGAGGTACACGACGCCGCTGCGCATGCGACGATGGCTGGCGTTATCGAGGATTGGCGCCCTGACGACGAAAGCTTCTGGGAGGAAACCGGCCGACGGATCGCCCGGCGCAATCTGTGGGTGTCGATACCCGCACTGCTGCTCGCCTTCTCGGTTTGGATGGTATGGAGTGTGGTCGTCGCGAAACTACCGTCGATCGGCTTCAACTACACGACCGACCAGCTGTTCTGGCTCGCGGCTCTGCCGGGTCTTTCGGGGGCGACGCTGCGCATCTTCTACTCGTTCATGGTACCGATCTTTGGCGGAAGGCTGTGGACGACGCTGACCACCGCATCGCTGCTGATCCCGGCCTTTGGTATCGGCTACGCCGTGCAGAATCCGCAAACGCCCTATCTCATCTTCCTTGTCCTGGCGCTGCTATGCGGTTTCGGCGGCGGCAACTTCGCCTCCTCGATGGCCAATATCTCCTTCTTCTTCCCGAAGAAGGAAAAGGGCCATGCACTGGCTCTCAATGCGGGCCTTGGCAATCTCGGCGTCTCGGTCATGCAGTTCGTCGTGCCGTTGGTAATCACCGCTGGCGTCTTCGGCGCACTGGGTGGCGAGCCGCAAACGCTTTCGGCGGGCACCCGGCTGTGGCTGCAGAATGCCGGCTTCGTCTGGGTACCGTTCCTGATCGTGTCGACAATCGCTGCCTGGTTCGGGATGAACGACATAGCTTCGGCCAAGGCATCCTTCTCCGAGCAGTCGGTGATCTTCACGCGAACGCACAATTGGATCATGTGCTGGCTCTACACGGGGACATTCGGCTCCTTCATCGGATATTCCGCGGGCTTCCCGTTGCTCGCCAAGACCCAGTTCCCCGACGTCGACTCGCTCAAATTCGTCTTCCTTGGCCCATTGGTCGGTGCCCTGTCACGGGCGGCTACTGGCTGGGTATCCGACAAGTATGGCGGCGGCCGGGTCACCTTCTGGACGTTCATCTTGATGATCGCAGCAGTCGGCGGCGTCCTGTTCTTCCTCAGCACCAAGGAGCAGCCGGGCGCATTTTGGGGCTTCTTCGCAATGTTCATGTTGCTGTTCTTCGCTACCGGCATCGGCAATGCCTCGACCTTCCAGATGATTCCGGTAATCATGCGCAAGGAGGTTGACCGCCTGATGCCGACGGAAAGCGCGGCCCGTCGCGGGCGGCACGCCGAAAAGGAATCGGCAGCGATCATCGGCTTTACCTCGGCGATCGCCGCATACGGCGCATTCTTCATCCCGAAATCCTACGGAACCTCGATCACGTTGACCGGCGGACCGGAGATGGCGCTGTGGGGGTTCTTGGTCTTCTACGTCTCGTGCGCTCTGCTCACCTGGTTCGTCTACACGCGTCGCGGCGGCATGCTCCATGACATCGAGCGGGGCAACGCAGCGGCGCCCGCCCAGACCGCAGCCGCCTGACAGGGAAGGAAAAAGCAATGAGCCATCTGCTCGACCGTCTCAATTTCCTGGCCCGCAAGAACACCGGCACCTTCTCCGGCGGCCATGGTGTGACGACGAACGAAAACCGTGATTGGGAAGATGCGTATCGCAAGCGCTGGCAGCACGACAAGATCGTGCGCTCGACCCACGGCGCCAACTGCACCGGCTCGTGTTCCTGGAAGATCTACGTCAAGGGCGGGATCGTCACCTGGGAAACCCAGCAGACCGACTATCCGCGTACCCGGCCGGAACTGCCGAACCACGAACCGCGCGGATGCTCGCGCGGCGCCTCTTACTCCTGGTACATGTACTCGGCCAATCGGGTGAAATATCCGCTCGTCCGCTCACGGCTACTCAGGCTGTGGCGCAAGGAGAGGGCGGTCAAGACGCCGGTCGGCGCGTGGGCCGCGATCCAGGAGGATCCGCAAAAGCGCGCCGAATACATCAAGGTGCGCGGCCTCGGTGGCTTTGTCCGGGCAGGCTGGGACGAGGTCAACGAGATCATCGCTGCGGCAAACGCATATACGGCGAAGAAATGGGGGCCCGATCGGGTGATCGGCTTCTCGCCGATTCCAGCGATGTCGATGGTTTCCTATGCGGCCGGCTCTCGTTACCTGTCGTTGCTCGGCGGCGTCTGCATGTCCTTCTATGACTGGTATTGCGATTTGCCGCCAGCTTCGCCCATGACCTGGGGCGAACAGACCGACGTGCCGGAATCGGCCGACTGGTACAATTCAGGCTTCCTGATCCTGTGGGGATCGAACGTGCCGCAAACCCGCACGCCCGATGCCCATTTCTACACCGAGGCGCGCTACAGGGGCGCCAGGTCGGTCGTCGTCTCGCCAGACTATTCGGAAGCTGCAAAGTTCTCCGACCTTTGGCTGCATCCAAAGCAGGGCACCGACGCCGCGCTCGCCATGGCGCTGGGTCATGTCGTGCTGCGCGAATTCCATCTCGATCGCCAGGCCGAATATTTCGAGGACTATTGCCGCCGCTACACCGACATGCCGATGCTGGTGCGTCTGGTTGAGAAGGATGGCCGCTATGTGCCCGGACGGCTGTTGCGCGCCAGCGACTTCAAGGGAGCGCTTGGCGAGAAAAACAACGCCGAATGGAAGACCGTCGCCTTCGACCAGAAAAGCGGCAAAGTCGTCGTGCCGCAGGGTTCGGTCGGCTTCCGCTGGGGCGAGCAAGGCAAGTGGAACCTCGAGGCAAAGGATGGAAAGGGAATAGCCACCGAGCTCGTGATGTCCTTCATCCTCGATGAGAGCCATGACGCGGTTGCCCAAGTCGCCTTTCCCTATTTCGGCAATCGTGAACATGCCCATTTCGAGGGAACCACACACGACAGCGTGCTGATGCGTTCGGTGCCGGCCAAGTCAATGAAACTGGCCGACGGCGAGGCGATGGTCGCAACGGTTTTCGATCTCTTCGCCGCCAATTACGGTCTCGACCGCGGCCTGAAGGATCATAGTTGCGCTACGTCCTATGACGATGACCAACCTTACACGCCGGCATGGGCGGAGAAGATCACCGGCGTTCCGCGCGAGCACATCATTACGGTCGCACGCGAATTCGCCTCCAATGCGGAAAAGACCAAGGGCCGATCCATGGTCATCCTTGGTGCCGGTCTCAACCATTGGTACCACATGGACATGAGCTACCGGGGGATCATCAATCTCCTGGTCATGTGCGGCTGTGTCGGCCAGTCCGGCGGTGGCTGGAGCCACTATGTCGGCCAAGAGAAATTGCGCCCCCAGACCGGCTGGCTGCCACTCGCGTTCGCGCTCGACTGGGCCCGCCTGCCGCGGCAGATGAACTCGACCTCGTTCTTCTACGCCCATACCGACCAATGGCGTTACGAAACCCTCAAGATCGATGAGATCTTGTCGCCAACGGCCCCGGAAGGTCCGTGGGACGGCACGTTGATCGACTTCAACATCCGCGCCGAGCGGATGGGCTGGCTGCCCTCAGCGCCGCAGCTCAAGGCCAATTCGCTCGAAATCGCCAAGGCCGCCGCCAAAGCAAAGGCCGAGCCGAAGGACTATGTCGTCGCCCAGTTGAAGGCCGGCAAGTTGCAAATGGCCTGCGAGGACCCGGACGACGAGGCCAACTGGCCACGCAACCTGTTCGTCTGGCGCTCCAACCTTCTGGGCTCTTCCGGCAAGGGGCACGAATATTTCCTCAAACACCTGCTCGGCACCTCGCATGGAGTCCTCGGCAAGGACCTCGGCGAGGAAGGCCGCCAGCGCGGCACCGACGTCGTCTGGCACGACACGGCGCCGGAAGGCAAGCTCGACCTGCTGGTCACGCTCGACTTTCGCATGTCGACCACCTGCGTCTATTCCGACATCGTGCTGCCGACCGCGACCTGGTACGAGAAGAACGATCTCAACACTTCCGACATGCATCCCTTCATACATCCGCTGACGAGCGCGGCGGATCCGGCCTGGGAGGCGAGGAGCGATTGGGAAATCTTCAAGGGGCTGGCGCGGACGTTTTCTGAAGTGGCGCCGGAAGTGCTCGGCGTGGAGCAAGACGTCGTTCTCGTACCGATTTTGCACGACACGCCCGGCGAACTCGCCCAGCCCTTCGACGTGAAGGACTGGAAGAAGGGCGAGACCGACCTTGTGCCCGGCAAGACCATGCCGGCCGTTGTCGTCGTCGAGCGCGACTATCCCAATCTCTACAAGCGTTTCACTGCGCTAGGACCGCTGATGGACAAACTCGGCAACGGCGGCAAGGGCATATCGTGGAACACCGAGCATGAGGTCGAGCTTCTCGGTCGCCTGAACGGTGTCGTTGCCGAGGAAGGCGCCACCAGGGGCCGCCCGAAGATCGAGACCGATATCGATGCCACCGAAGTCATTCTGGCGCTCGCGCCGGAAACCAATGGCGAGGTCGCGGTCAAGGCATGGGAGGCGCTGTCGAAGAATACCGGCCGCGATCACACCCATCTTGCAATCCCGAAAGAAGACGAGAAAATCCGCTTCCGCGACATCGTCGCCCAGCCGCGCAAGATCATCTCGTCGCCGACCTGGTCAGGGCTGGAATCGGACAAGGTCTGCTACAATGCCGGCTACACCAACGTCCACGAACTGATCCCCTGGCGCACGCTTTCCGGCCGCCAGCAGCTCTACCAGGATCATCTGTGGATGCGCGCCTTCGGCGAGGCTTTCTGCGTCTACCGTCCGCCGATCGACACCAAGACGATCAATCCGACGATCGAGGCCAAGACCGGCGGCAAGCCGCATGTGGTGCTGAACTTCATCACGCCGCACCAGAAGTGGGGCATCCACTCGACCTATTCGGACAACCTGATGATGCTCACTCTCAACCGCGGCGGGCCGGTCGTCTGGGTTTCGGAAAAGGATGCGGCGAAGGCCGGTCTCGTCGACAATGACTGGGTCGAGGTGTTCAACGCAAACGGCGCAATCGTCGCGCGCGTGGTCGTCTCGCAGCGCATCAAGGATGGCACGATCTTCATGTACCACGCGCAGGAGAAGATAGTGAATACACCCGGGTCGCAGATCACCGGCCAGCGCGGCGGCATCCATAATTCCGTCACGCGCGCGATCGTCAAGCCGACCCACATGATCGGCGGCTACGCCCAGCAATCATATGGGTTCAACTATTACGGTACGGTCGGCTCCAACCGCGACGAGTTCGTCGTGGTCTACAAGCTCGACCGTGTCGACTGGATGGAAGGCCCCTACCGCGAGGCTCCGTCGCAGCGACCCGGCACACACAAGGAGGCGGCAGAATGAAAATCCGCGCCCAGATCGGAATGGTGCTGAACCTCGACAAATGCATCGGGTGTCACACCTGTTCCGTGACCTGCAAGAATGTGTGGACCAACCGCGAGGGCGTCGAATACGCCTGGTTCAACAATGTCGAGACAAAGCCGGGCATCGGCTATCCAAAGGAATGGGAGAACCAGAAGAAGTGGAATGGCGGCTGGGTGCGCAACAAGAACGGCAAGATTCGGCCGAAAATTGGTGCCAAATGGCGCATCCTCGCCAATATCTTTGCCAATCCGGACCTGCCTGAGATCGACGACTATTACGAGCCATTCGATTTCGACTACGGCCACTTGCAGACGGCCGGCGAGAGCCAGGCCTCACCAACTGCGCGACCACGCTCGCTGGTCAGCGGCGAGCGCATGGAAAAGATCGAATGGGGACCCAACTGGGAAGAAATCCTCGGCGGTGAATTCTCGAAACGCTCGAAGGATTACAATTTCGAGGGCATCGAAAAGGAGATCTACGGCGAGTTCGAGAACACCTTCATGATGTACCTGCCGCGGCTTTGCGAGCACTGCCTCAACCCGACCTGTGTTGCAGCTTGCCCATCGGGCGCGATCTACAAGCGCGAGGATGACGGCATCGTCCTGATCGACCAGGAAAAATGCCGCGGCTGGCGCATGTGCGTCTCGGGCTGCCCCTATAAGAAGATCTACTACAATTGGTCTTCGGGCAAATCGGAAAAATGCGTGTTCTGCTATCCGCGAATTGAGGCTGGCCATCCAACCGTCTGTTCGGAAACCTGCGTCGGCCGCATCCGCTATCTGGGTGTGGTGCTGTATGACGCCGACCGCATTTTCGAAGCTGCCTCCACCGCCAACGAGCAGGACCTCTACGAGGAGCAACTCAAGGTTTTTCTCGACCCGAACGACCCGGCGGTGATCGCCCAGGCCCGCAAGGATGGCGTGCCGGACGCATGGCTCGAGGCGGCGAAGCGGTCGCCTGTCTACAAGATGGCGATGGAATGGAGGGTCGCCTTCCCCCTCCATCCCGAATACCGCACCCTGCCCATGGTCTGGTATATTCCGCCGCTGTCGCCGCTGCAGACAGCGGCAGAGTCAGGCAAAATCGGCATGGACGGCGGCATGCCCGACGTCCGTTCATTGCGTATTCCAGTCCGTTATCTGGCCAACCTGCTGACCGCCGGCAAGGAGGTCCCGGTCGTTTCCGCGCTGGAGCGCATGCTCGCCATGCGCGCTTACATGCGCGCCAAGACCATCGACGGCGTTGTCTACGAGGCTGTCGCGAAAAAGGTTGGCATGACCGGCGGCATGATCGAGGAGATGTACCACATCATGGCGATCGCCAATTACGAAGACCGGTTCGTCATCCCGACATCGCATCGCGAGATTTCCGAGGACGCCTACGACGTGCGCGGATCCTGCGGTTTCTCCTTCGGCAATGGCTGCTCATCGGGCGATACCGAGACCAACCTGTTCGGCGCCAAGCGGACCCACACCGTCCAGACACCAACAGACATCTTCAAGGAGCGCGTGTGATGAACAGAGCGCTCAAGGTCGTTTCACTGCTACTGTCCTATCCGACCGCGGAAATACAGGCAGCTGTTCCACAACTGAAGGCGGCGCTCGGCGAGGAGGCCGTCAGCGAACGCGACAAGAAGCTGCTGGAGCGCCTGGCCGACGACATCGCGGCGCTCGACCTCTACGACGCCCAGGAGCGCTATGTCTTCCTGTTCGACCGCACCCGCTCGCTGTCGCTGCACCTGTTCGAACACGTGCATGGCGAAAGTCGCGATCGTGGCCAGGCCATGGTCGACCTGATGGCGATGTACGAGGCTGACGGCTTCGTGATCGACGCAAAGGAACTGCCGGACTACCTGCCGATGTTCCTCGAATACCTGTCGACGAAGCCGGCCGCCGAGGCGAGAGAACTGCTTGGCCAGACAGCGCACATCATAGCGGCGCTACGCCAACGGCTGAAGAAACGCCGGTCCGCTTATGCCGGCGCCTTTGCGGTTCTCGAATCGGCGGCGCGCGCCAGCCCGGACAAGGGCCTACTGCGTGATCTGCTTGAGACCGAGGACGACAATCCCGATGATCTGGAAGCGCTCGACCGCATCTGGGAAGAAGAAGCCGTCACCTTTGGCGGCAATGTCGGCGAAAACGCCTGTGGTCCGGATCGCCTGCGGCGCCAGATTCGGGCCGCCCGTCGCAAACCCGACAACGCGGAGCAAACACCGCCCGCTCAAATGCCGAACCGCTGAGAGGACACGCCCATGGCTCAGTTCCTGAACTCCCTCGTCTACGGAATCTATCCTTATATCGCGCTCGGCGTGCTCGTTCTCGGTACAGTGATCCGATATGACCGCGAGCCCTACACCTGGCGTTCCAGCTCCTCGCAACTCCTGCGCCGCAAGCAACTCGTCTGGGGCTCGGTGCTGTTCCATGTCGGCGTGCTGGTGATCTTCTTTGGCCACCTCGTCGGGCTGCTCACCCCGATCGCCATCTTCGATGCAATCGGCGTCAGCCATGGCGCCAAGCAAATACTGGCCATTGTCGCTGGAGGCGTCGCCGGCGTCATGGCGATCGTCGGCGCTACGCTGCTCGCCCATCGCCGCCTGTTCGACGCCCGGGTGCGCGCCGCCTCGAGCACGGGCGATACGTTGATCATTGTCCTGCTGTGGCTGCAGCTCGCCTTGGGTTTGGCGACTATTCCCGTTTCGCTGCAACATCTCGACGGCCATGAGATGGTGAAGTTCATGACCTGGGCACAAGGCATTTTCACCTTCAACACCGCGGCATCGAGCTACGTCGCGGGCGCGTCAATCGTCTTCAAGCTGCACATCTTCCTCGGCCTGACCATCCTGCTCGTGTTCCCCTTTACGCGCCTTGTGCACATGCTGAGCGTGCCAGTGCGCTATCTGTGGCGACCGGGCTACCAGGTTGTGCGCGAACGCAACCACCATGCCGCGTCCGCTCGCCTGCCAGCCGAGTAGCATCATGGCGACGATCTATCAGAAGACTTCGCTCTCGCAGCCCGTGGCCCCGCCGCCGGGTGTGGGCTACACGTCCCGGCAGGAGCCCGACACGCGAGTTCCGCCGAAGGCAGCGCCAGTCATCCGCGAGATTTCCGTCAACGGCGTCGCAATACCCGAAGCCGAGGTTCTGGCCGAAGCGCAGAACCACCCATCGGAAAGCCCTGGTGCCGCGTTGCGGGCTGCCGCGCAAGCACTGGTCGTCCGCGAATTGCTCTGGCAGGAAGCGCAGCGGCTTCAGATCGCTGCCACGCCGGCTAACGACGGAGCGGGCCGCATGGAAACCATCCGCGACGCCGCCGTCCGCGAACTGATCGATCGCGAGGTCCATGCGCCGACGGCTAGCGACGAGGAATGTCGCCGCTATCACGCGCGGCACCCGGACAAATTCCGCACGGAACCGCTGTTCGAGGCGCGCCACATCCTCATTGCCGCGCCAGACTCGGATCGCCAGGCCCGTTCCGCGGCACGCCAGGCAGCGACCGAATTGTGCCGGATGCTCGCCGACGAGCCTGCTCGTTTCTCGGCGCTGGCAAGGGAATTCTCAGCCTGTCCCTCGCGTGCGCAGAACGGCAATCTCGGCCAGTTGGCCCGCGGTAGCACGGTCGCCGAATTCGAGGCGGCGTTGGCTACGATGGTGGAAGGCGAAATCTCGGCCGTGCCTGTGGAGAGCCATTTCGGTTTCCACATCATCGCGCTCGACCACCGGATCGAGGGAAATGCCCTGCCCTACGACATGGTCGCCGACCGCATTGCCGCATGGCTCGAAGCCACGGCATGGTCAAGAGCGGTGTCGCAATACATTGCGATACTTGCCGGCCGGGCCGACATTTGCGGCATCTCACTGAAGGGAACTGACGGGTCGCTCGTCCAGTAGGAGGTGAGCCTGGCGGCACAGGACGAAGCAAGGCAAGCGGCTCTGGCCGCACTCGCAATGCCACTGACTTGCGGGCAAGCGGCAAGGCGATAACATTCTCGCCGCCTTCCTTGTCGCTCTTGGGGAATATCTCGATCTCACCCTTCTTGACACCGTCAGTTCCTTCTTTGAGATGAAGCGTGTCGATGACGACGTGCTTGCCGACGGCCCTCAGCCAGCTCTTGGCCTGGGGCTCTTCGAACAGCAAATAGATGTGATAACCCTTGCCGCTGCCAGAGCGGAACACGAGGTGCGGGCATTGCAGGTTGTCGAGGGTCTTCGACAACTTCACGGCAACAGCCGTGGTCTCGACTTCCGTGTCACCATCGTGATCATCAATGTCGAATACGATGACGTGCCCCTTCGAGCCATGAAGATCGCGGAGCATATAGGCGCCAAGCGAGGCTTCAGGATCGGACCGCGAGACATGCCGGGCAATATCGACATCGGTCAAAGGGCTAGAGACTTTGCGGTAGCCATATTTGCCGCTCTTCGCATCGAGGAAGCGAACGGCATGCGCATCAGGCGCAAACAGGTGTGCAAGCTTGTAAACGGTGTTGTCACGTTAACGGCTAGCAGGCGCAGGAAATCGCAGTGAGCTTTCCTGTCAGGCCGCAGTTGCCACGGCTTGCCAAATCCTCATAGCGCCGCTTCGAAATTGGCGAAGTGTCTTCCTTGAGATGAGGTGGCGCTGGACGTAAAAGGTGTTGTAGACGGCGGCGTGGGTCGAAAGAAATCTCTGGGCTGAACCGGTCGACTTGAAGCGCTGCATTCGTCGCTCCCTCAGCCGGATCGGCAGATGAGAGTTCTCGGCCCGATTGCTCCTGCGCCCGCCGGTTACGTGTTTGTCGTTCATGCCGAGATCGACCAACGCGGCACCATAGGACGGCAATTTGTCCGTCACGATCATGTCCGGTGCGAAACATTGCTTCTTGAGCAATTTGCGCATCAACTTCAGCGCAGCCGTCCTGTTGCAGCGGGATTGCACCAGGACATCCAGCACCTCACCTTCGCTGTCGACGGCGCGCCACAGATACATCCGCCTGCCATTGATCGAGACAAAGACCTCGTCGAGATGCCAGCGGGCGTCGGGTTGCGAGCGAGACGCCCTGAGCCTTTTTGCATAGGCCAGACCGAACTTCAGCGACCAGCGCCGGACGGTCTCGTAGGAAACGTCGATATCGCGTTCTGCGAGCAGGTCTTCGACATTACGAAAACTCAGAGGGAAACGAAAATACAACCAGACGGCATACCGGATGATCTCTGGTGGAAAGCGGTGGCCGCGATAGCTGATCTTCGTCATGAGCTCATGCTATCGCATCCACGGGCATCAAGCAGCCGATCAATGTGACAACGCCACTTCTGGGGCCCTTCGGTCATTGGATCGTGAAGCCTGCGAAATTCAAAGTCGCTGTTTGACCCAAGTGAGACATTCACTGCTTCGTTAGACATACCTTTTGGCTGACTCTAAGATGTCCGTCTCGAAAAGCTCTGAAGGGTAACTGGCGGATGGGGGGAGAAGCGCAGCCAGGGAAGAGTTGTGGCGATCAAGGACCTTACCGTACGCCGAAGTTCAAACCATTCTTTGATCGAGTTTTCTTGCCTGTCGATAGCGAACTTGGACTTATCCAATTCCGTCGCAATGGCTGAACATTCTTGATTGGCAGAACAGGACCCAGAAATGTCAATTGGAAAAGTTGAGGTGCTGGTTGTTGGCGGTGGCCAGGCAGGCATAGCCATGAGCGAGCATCTGAGCGACTGTGGCGTGCCTCACCTCGTTCTGGAGCGGCACCGCATTGCCGAGCGCTGGCGCTCGCAAAGATGGGACTCCCTGGTTGCCAATGGTCCGGCCTGGCATGATCGATTTCCGGGTATGGAGCTTTCCGATATCGATCCTGACGACTTTGCCCCCAAGGAGAGAGTTGCGGACTATTTTGTCGCTTACGCAGAAAAGATCTCAGCACCCATCCGCTGTGGCGTGGAGGTTACGGTTGTCCAAAAGAATATTGGCAGGTCCGGCTTCCGTGTCGAAACGTCGGATGGCGTAATCGAAGCCAATACTGTGGTGGCCGCCACCGGACCGTTCCAACGCCCCATCTTTCCAGCCGTTGTTCCTGGAGATGCAGGAATCTTGCAGATCCATTCCAACGCTTACCGCAATCCCGGGCAGTTGCCTGAGGGGGCGGTGCTGGTGGTCGGCGCAGGGTCATCGGGAGTGCAGATCGCGGACGAACTCCTTCATATGGGCAAGCGGGTTTACCTCTCGATCGGCCCGCACGACCGTCCTCCTCGAAGCTATCGCGGCCGTGACTTCGTCTGGTGGCTGGGGGTCCTCGGCAAGTGGGATGCCGCGGCCCCACCGGCAGGCGCCGAACATGTCACGATCGCCGTGAGCGGCGCCGACGGCGGCCATACGATCGACTTCCGGCGCCTTGCCACGCGAGGGATGACGCTCGTCGGCCGGACGGAGTCCTTCAGGGACGGCGTGGTGACCTTCAGGCCGGATCTGGCGTCCAATATCGCGCAAGGGGACGCCAACTACCTGTCCCTGCTTGATGAAGCCGACGCTTATATCGTCCGCAATGGCCTCGACCTTCCCGAGGAGCCCGATGCTCGCGTTATCGACCCGGATCCTGATTGCGTCACTAACCCCATTCTCGAACTGAACTTGCGCCAGGCTGGCATCACCGCGATCATCTGGGCAACAGGCTTCGCGCTCGATTTCAGCTGGCTCCAGGTCGATGCCTTCGACGAGAAAGGCAGGCCGAGGCACCAGCGCGGCGTTTCGGCCGAGCCCGGGATCTATTTCCTGGGATTGCCGTGGCAGTCTCGACGGGGGTCTTCCTTCATCTGGGGCGTCTGGCACGACGCCAGGTATCTGGCAGACCATATTTCCACACAGCGCAAGTATCTGGCGTATCGGAGTTCTGCGGAACGCAAGACTCAAGGCTCAGTACCAAAAGACGCAGTGGCTGATTAGGCGATGGTAGGGAGAGCTATTGGCCATCTGTCGTAGGGCAGGCTGGCGGTCATGAGGCCACCTGACATACAACGGATGAGAGCATTGTGTCGGTGGCAACGCCACCAAAGGCCGAACTGGGTGCATCACGCCGGTGGGAGTGACACGGCACGCCGCCGGCTCGGGCTAAATGCTGCCCGGCCGCGCGGTGCAGCAAGGACGCAACATGCCTCTGATCTAATTCAGCTGCTGCCGTTTCAGCCGTCCGAGGCGACCTTGATGGTGGACAGCAAGGTGCCGATGTTGCCGTCGGCGTCGTTCAGAATGCCGACGAAATTGCTACGCAGAAGCTGAACCAGCCACGCATTCTGGACATTGATATCGATCACCTTGCCGTGGGCGAAGCGCCAGATGACACGCTGGGGCCGGCGTCCACCGCCAAAATTGAGACGGGTTATCACCTGATCCCCCTGGCAATCGACGAACTCGATGGAATTGGCTCTGAACTTACGTGCAAAGCCGCTAAGCGTGCTGGCCACATATCGACTGCTCAGACTCACATATTCAGCTGCCAGCCTTGGAGGCAGCGATGAACGGTACTTGCCGAGACCGAACATCGAAATCTGGGTCATGTCGGAATAGGTCGCCAACGCCGAAGCAAAATCGGACGTATGGCCTGTCCTTGCGGCCTTCAGGAAGGCCTTGCCCGCCTTGATTGCCACGCTTGCCTCTGGACATGTACCAGCGTTGGCTGTGCTGTTTGAAATCAAGGCCGAAGCCAGAAATAGGGCACATACCAACATCAGGCGGTACTTTAGGCCACCGATAGGGCGCCGATTTTGGGTCGAAGCGAGATTTTGCATTGAGTGCTCCTTCCAGACCGCTGAATTTGAATCGAGACCTCTCAACGTGCAATAAGCAGGGAGGCAAGCATCGTGCCAACCTTGCGCACGATGCCACCTGGGCTCGTCCGCAAGGCTAGTTGGCGCGTACTGGCTGGCTGGCGGCAGGACGAATTGCGACCCAGTCCACGATGGATGACTAGTTGCGATCGAGGCCGGAAGCGCTGGCAACTTGCTGTTCGAATTTGTCCGAAGCAACCGCGGTAAAGCGCAGCAGTTGGCCCTCTTTTTGATTACGAGCTATGAACCAGTCGCCCGCGCGGACGATGTCGCCACACTTGGACTGCCCTTTGGTCCAACTCTTCCAGCTCACGCATAACCTATCGCCAACAATGGTCCATTTTCCCTTGTCCTCACGCCCGAAGGCCTTGCCTTCCAGCTTTCCGCCGGACTTGGCGTGGATCAGCAAGGTGTAGCCACCGTAGACTTCGGCCTGATAATAGCCAGGGAACAGCTGCTGGATGGCGTCCGCCTTCAGGCTCACTTCGCCCGCGTGGGCTGGCGCCAGAAAGCACGCAAGGGCCATAGCGGCGCTCGCCGCAGTCACTGCAATTCTCATGGAAACCCCGATTAATCTGGTTGATGCATGCCACCCCATGGAAAAATGCGCTGGCGGCTCAAGAACCGTCTCATCGCGCATATGGTGCCGGCCCTCTCGGCCTTCAATGAATGCGTTCAATCTGCCGCACCTGATACCCACGTTGCCTGGGTCCGCGCCCCCTTGAGCCGCCGGCGGAGGCTGAATAGCAGCCGGCAGCGCGCTCTGCACCGGCGGCCGGGCCCCTACGTGATGCATCGCGAGATGGCGCGCCTGGAACAGAATGATAGGTGATGGCCCATATCCTGGGCGATGATTACCTGATTGACCGGCGCCGCGATGACCTTTAGATTTTTGTTGCCACCGCGGGTGCAGGTTCCTGCAGAATTTGGCGTTGGCATGATGCTTCCTACCTGTGTTGCGCGCGGTAGGTTTTCTTAGTTGACGAACACCAGATCGCCGCACGCGGCATGGGACTTACCGGATGACCGGTGAGGGCCCGAGATGTGGTTCGCATTCAGATTTGGTGCCCGGCGCACCCGGCGCAACCTGGCTTCGGCATTCGTTGGTGAAATCGCTGCTGTGCTGCGTGCCATCGAACGAAATCCGGTCCTGCAGGATCACGTGCCGGGTCTGGTCGCTCAATCCGCGGCGACGGAATGCGTGGCCGAAATGCCGCACGTCGTCGTCTACGAGGCCAATGCCGGTCATCTCGACGTGTTCAACGCTCCGCTGCCGCGCGAACTGACCTACTTCTACACCCGCGTGTCGGCACTGTCGGAACGCCTCCACGCGTTGGCGTCACCGTCGCATCTGTCGGACGAAGTGCGCGACGAATACATCCATCTGGCGCAGGTCGATGCCAACCGCGCGATGGAACTCGGTGACGAATTGCTGCATCACCTGCGCCCCTACGTTTCGTCGCATCACCAACCGGCCTCCATCTCGCGCGCTTAAGCCGTGCCGGCGCTCGCTGTGCCAGGAGGCGGGCCGCCTGCCATGCCATCCGAGGCATGAAATGCCACACAATTTGGCTTGACAGGCATTGGCGGTACTTCATACTGGCTGCCGGTAGCTGGCTTGGCCAGCAAGGCGATGGAGTTCCGCCTTGAACCGCCCTTGGGGCTGATGACTCCTTTCATCCGGTTTGGACGAAAGGAGACTTGATTGCCCGCCCTGCCCCATCCGACCGCTCGATCCGAAGTCGCGGGTTGCGCCCGCTGTGATTGCGCCTGTAGCCGCTCGCCGAGGACGCTCGCATGATCGGCCGCGACATTATCCTGCAGGTCTGCCAGGTGCTCGCCGTCATTGGCCTGGCGCCGTTGCTGCAAGGGGTGATCGTACAATTCGAGGAGCGTGTTCAACTGGCACAGGGGCCAGGCATCTTCCAGCCCTACCGCGACCTGTGGAAGTTGTTCCACAAGCAGATCATCGTCCCGGAAACCGCTTCGTGGATCTATTGGGCAACACCGTTCGTCGCCTTCACCGCGATGATGACGGTTCCGATCCTCATCCCCGTGCTCACTGACTATCCACTGCCGCTGTCGGACATGGGCGACATCCTCGGCGGCGCCCTCATCCTCACGCTTGGTTCCTTCATGGTAGTGCTTGCCGGGCTTGATACAGGCAGCGCCTATGGCGGCATCGGCTCAAGCCGCGCCGCCATGGTGGCGATCCTGGCGGAACCGACCCTCATTCTCGTCTTCGTCGGCATCACCCTCATCGCCAAGGCGATGCTGCCCTTCGTCGTCAATCACCTGCTCGTCGACAACCTGGCCGCCTACTGGAATCCGTCCCATCTGTTCCTGATCGCGGCCTTCTTCATCCTCCTCATCGTGGAGACCGACCGGCTGCCGATCCACTCCAGCACCCACATCGAGATCTACATGATCGAGGAGGCGCGCATTCTCGAATATTCCGGCCCGCTGCTCGGCATTTTCAAGTGGGCCTCGATGATGAAGCAGTTCATCCTCTACACCATCTTCTGCAACGTGCTGCTGCTGCCATGGGGCCTGTCGCATCAAGGCACGGCCATCGGCGTCGCCGGCTCACTTGCATCGATGGCGGCAAAATTCCTCTTCGTTGCCGCAGTCGTCGTGGTGGTCGAGACGGCGCAGTCGCGGCTGCGTTTCTACCGCTACCAGGAATTGCTGGCGGCCTCCTTCGTCTTCGCCATCCTCGCCATCATATCAACCCAACTGGTGTGAACATGCTTGTAACCAGCCTCACGCCGTTCGCCGCCTCGATCATCAGCCTACTCGCCATCGTCAGCCTGATGCTGGCCTTCGTGATGCTCGGCTCGCGCTGGCTCAACAACTACCTCTATGCCATTGCCGCCGAATCCTGGGTGATCGCGGCCCTGTCGGCGGCGGTGGGCGTCGTGGGTCACTACCCCGAACTCTATGTCATTGCGGCGCTGACGGCGCTGTTTCGCGGCGTCGTACTCCCCTGGCTCATCTGGCGCATCATCCGCCGCCTCAACGTGGCGCGCGAGATCCACGAAATCCTGCAGCCGAGCTCGGCCCTGGTCGCCGGCGCCCTGTGCGTCATCTTCTCGCTGACGGTTGCCTATCACGTCGGGCAGTCGCTGGGACTGGCCGGCACGGTGGCGGTGCTGGCGCTGACGGTCATGCTGTCGATGAAGCTGATCGGGTTTCTCATGCTGGCGGTGCGTCACGAGGCTCTCAGCCAGATCCTTGGCCTTCTGGTGCTCGAGAACGGCATCTTTCTCGGCGCCCAGATCCTGGTGCCCGGCATGCCGATGCTCATCGAGATCGTCATCCTGTTCGACCTCCTCATTGTCGTCGCCTGCTTTGGCATGCTGGTGCAGTATCTCGTCGCCCATGTCGGCAGCACTTCAAGCCTCGACCTCAAGCGTTTGGTGGGCTGACGATGACCGCTGCGCTCATCCTCATCATGATGCTGGCGCCCGCCATCGCGGCGGCGACATGCGTCGTGGTGCGCCGGGCGCAGCTTGCCGAAATCCTCAATCTTGCTGCCAGCCTCATCGTCGCCGTGACGGCGGTTACGCTGACGGTGCTCAGCGCCGATGGTCCCCGCTACTTCTGGAACCACTACATTGTGCTCGACCTGACCGGCGCCTGGGTGATCCTGTGCACCGGGCTCGTTTACCTCCTCGCCTCGATCTTTTCGGTTGGCTACATGCGGCTGGTCGGCGAGAACGACAGGCTGTGGGTCTTCTATGCGCTGTTCGCCGGCTTTGCCCTGACGATCCTGTTGAGCGCGGTGATGAACAATGCCGGGCTCTACTGGATCGCCATCGAGTTGACGACGCTGGTCAGTACTTTCCTCGTCGGCTTCGAGCGTGGACCTGAAAGCATCGAGGCGGCGTGGAAATACATCATCATCGTCTCGGCCGGCATCAGCCTGGCGCTGCTCGGCACGCTGTTCTTCTACTGGGCCGGCAGCTTCGTGCTTGGTCCCACCTACGACATGACGTGGGAAGCCCTGCGCGCGGCCGCGCCCAAGATGAACCCGGCGCTGGCGGTTCTCGCCTTCCTTCTGGTGCTGGTCGGTTACGGTACCAAGGTCGGCCTTGCGCCCATGCATGCCTGGCTGCCCGATGCCCACAGCGAAAGCCCGGCCCCGATCTCGGCCATGCTGTCGGGGGCGCTCCTCAATGGGGCGATGCTGGGGATCGTGCGCTATCTGACGATCGCCGATGCGGCCACCGTCGGAAGCCTTGCCCGTACGGCGCTGGTCGCCTTCGGGGTGGCATCGCTGCTGGTCGGCGCCTTGTTCATCGTGCGCCAGGAGGGCATCAAGCGCCTCATGGCCTATTCCAGCGTCGAGCACATGGGGGTCATCGCCCTGGGCTTCGGCTTCGGCGGACCGCTCGGCATCGCCGGCGCCTTCTACCACATGCTCAACCATTCGCTGAACAAGTCGGCGATGTTCTTTGGCGCCGGCAATGTCATGCGCGCCTGTGGCTCCAAGGAGATCGCAGCCATCCACGGCGTGTGGCGGCGCGCCCCTGTCATGGGCCCCTTGTGGCTGGCGGGCGCCGTGGCGATCACCGGGGCGCCGCCCTTCGGCCTCTTCCTGAGTGAACTGGTCATCCTGCGGGCCGGGCTGGAGCGTGGATTTGCCTGGGCCACCGCCGCCATGGCGGCGCTGCTGATCGTCATCTTCATCGGCTTCCTCAACCATTTCCGCGGCATGTATTTCGGCGACGCCGAGAGCGATGCCTCACCGCTCAAGGTGAGCGCCTGGTGCATCGCGCCGATGTGGCTGGCGCTGGCGCCGCTGCTGGTGCTCGGCCTGTGGTGGCCAAGCGGCCTGTGGGCGCACTTCGTGGCGGTCGCCCACGCCCTTGCGGGAGTGCAGCCATGAGCGCCCCACAACCCCTATCGTTGCGCCCGGCTGACCTGAAAGGCGCTGCAGGTGATCTCTTGAAGGTCGGCGGTCGCATGCAGATGTCCTATGCGTGGTATCCCGAGCCGAACCGTCTCGAATTGCGCTACGTCGCCAGCCTGCCGCACCAGGCGGCCTTTGCCCAATGGCGCTGCGAGCCGGATGGCCCGGTGCCCAGCCTTGCCGGCATCTGCCCGCTCCTGAGCTGGTACGAGCGCGAGATCACCGACCTCTTCGGAATCTCGTTCAGCGACCATCCGCAGCCACACCGTCTGGTCCTGCATGAAGGCGTCGCGGCTGGACACCCGCCGCTCGACCCCGGCTATCCGGCGGAGCGGCCACTTGTAGTCGAGCGCAAGCGGCAACAAATTCCCGATCTCGCCGGTGCCGGTGCCGACGTGCAGCTCTTGCCGTTCGGGCCGGTGCGCGCCGATGTGCTGGAGTCGGGTGAATTTCTTTTTTTCTATGTCGGTGAATCGATCCTGCATTTCCAGCCGCGTCTGTTCTTCAAGCATCGCGGCATGGAAAAGCGCTTCGAGGGCCTTGAGGCCGATCAGGGGGTGGTGCTGGCCGAGCGTGTTTCCGGCATCGGCAGTGTGGCTCACGCGCTCGCCTATTGCCAAGCGGTGGAGGCTGCGGCGGGTTGCGAGGTGCCGGCGCGGGCGCGGCTGTTGCGCGTGGTGCTCGCCGAGATGGAACGACTTTACAACCACCTGCACTATTTCGGCCATCTCTGCCACACCACAACCCTCAAGGTGGGCGAGGCCGAGGGCAAGCTCCTGGAAGAAAGGGCCAAGCAGCTCAATGCGCGCCTCGCCGGAAGCCGTCTGCTGCGTAGCCTGGTGACCATCGGGGGCCTGCGCCGCGACCTCGATCCGCAAGGCTGGCTCGCTGGCGAGCTTCAGGCACTGCACGGGAAATTCTCCGCCTATGCCCGCCACATGGAATCCACCGACAGCCATCTCGACCGTCTCATCACCACCGGAAGGCTCGATCATCGCGTCGCCCTCGACCAGGGAGCCACGGGGCCGATCGAGCGCGCCTCCGGCATTGACCGCGATCTCAGGCGCGATCACCCGTATGCCGCTTATGGCGAGCTTTCCCCCGATATCGCGGTGAGGAGCGAAGGCGATGCCCATGCCCGCGCGCGGGC